>Ga0169931_10002631_pt1 | contig 29073 bp, 22 predicted proteins | sample Kivu_15m_20L_FD_129675 | JGI IMG/M metagenome (GOLD analysis project Ga0169931, IMG submission 129675) | Freshwater microbial communities from Lake Kivu, Western Province, Rwanda to study Microbial Dark Matter (Phase II) - Kivu_15m_20L... | ecosystem: Environmental > Aquatic > Freshwater > Lake...
AGTTCCTCAATAATCCTCTTCCACCTCTGATTCTCCATCCTCAGCTCATACTTCTCCCTATCCTAATTACTCTGCAGGGCCTAAACCAACACCTCCTTTTTCTTTAATTTATCATACTCAACCAGCAACATATCTTTTTCATTCTAGAGTCGTTTGATCTCCTCCTTGCTCTCCGCTACTTGTTCTCTCAGTCTTTAAATCTCCATGTTTTATTTCCTCTGTTGTTACATCTTGAGCTGGTTCATCTTGGTAAACAACAAATTTTTGTTTTAGTTGTTCAACTTCTATATCTAAGCGTCTTTGTTTATCAGTCTTAGCTTTAGTTGTTAGGTCTCTTTGCGCTGGTCTATAATCTGACGTTTCTGGATACCCTGTCTTGATTTTAGTAGGTTTTTGTCGTTCTAGAGCAGACGGATGGTTGCTTTCATTTTTTAGTTCTACTAACGCATCAGGCGGATGAATTTGTTCTAGAAGTCGTCCTAGTTGCTAGTCACTGGCATTGATGTTATAACTGCCTTGAGTCGGATAGTTTCACGCATTAGGTACTCTTTCTCGACTGTTGATTAGTCAAACACACTCACATGAGGTAACTGTTTCAACTCTTTTATCTTCTACTCAGCTGCTATATTGGCCTAGTTGAGCTCTCCTACCTTCCTTTTCAATATTTATGCATATACTAGTCCTTTTTTACCTTCTTCCTCGCCCTCGACCACCCTCGCCAGTCTACCCTGCATATTTTCCAAAACCCTCACCTTCCTCTCCGCCTCCCTCAATTTAAACCCTATTCCATTAACCACTTATTTTTAATTTATCAGCTATTGCTTCAATCTCATGTTTTAGTTCCATAAAGTCTAGTAGTCTTTCCTCTCGAATTTAGGGTTATACTTTTTTTACTAGGTGGTTGTAGTAGTGGATTATGAATGCTTTTTGGAGGGGGTGGGGTTTAGAAGGGCATGGAGGATGTTTTATTTGGGGGGTTTGAAGTTTTATATTGATTTTAGGTGGTCTTTGCTTTATAGGGAAAGAGGTACTAGGAGGCGTCGCGGTGTAGAGTTATGTTTTTTTTTGAAAGCACTCTTGCCATTGCTGCTATTGATTAGAAATATAGAAACTAAAAGAACTATAGAAATGATCGATTTACACTACAAATGATTTGAAGTGCACTCAAATCGCGATAATTATAAGATCATAATAAGCGCCAAATGAATCTCGACAAGTTCCTCAATATGAAACCCAAGACCCAGCAAGAATAAAAAATGGATGTTTAGAACCCATAGACTAATCGTAACATCCCTTGGGTTTAAAAATAGTATTCGTTGCTTTACCCAGCCGTCCCAATCGACTTGACTAGCTCGCCTTCCAAGAGTAAGTCACGAGTTCACTGCGAAACGTGCTCAAGACTGGCAGCGTAAGTGTATGGGTAGTTAGCTTCCGCATTTGTTGTTCTATGGGCCTGCTGGGACTGGCAAGACATCAGCCATACTAGCCTTCAGCAAATAACTTTTCGGGTATGGATTCGATAAGCTAGCCCACGATTCTACAAGGAAAGAATATTGGAGTTGAACGCATCGGATTAACGAGGAATCGGAGTAATCAGGGATAAAGTTAAAACATTTGCGCAAAAAGTAATCGTAAAGAATCCTGATAAGTACCTTTGGATGTATATTAGAAACTACCCATGTCCTTCAATAAAGGTGATAGTGCTTGACTAGGCCGACCTACTGACTTCTTAGGCGCAGTCAGCCCTGCGAAGAGTTATAGAGGACAACTCATCCACCACTCGATTCTGCATAATCTGCAACTACATCACCAAGTATCCAAACCAAAACATAGAATAATCGAACCAGTGGCATCGAGATGCGTTAAGTTCAGATTTAAACCCATCCCTGAGAACTAGCAACTCAACAAGATCAGATTCATCTGTGAGAAGTAAGGAGTCAAGTTGAACGAGTACCAGATGAAAAATTTATTGGAGAGGGGAGATCTAAGACAATCCATCAATAGTCTACAAAGTCTGCATAGCCTTAATAACATCCCTTCCAACATTCTGCCGCTGCCCTAGGCACTAGGAGTCAACATTCTCGATCGTATATTTTAATGCCGAAATGTAAACTAAGTGTATGGAATGGCGCAATAGATGAGCTACTAGGGCTATGCCTATGACTAGTTGTTGAATGTGTTGGCCAAAGCAATAGACAAGAAGGTGGATGATGAAAGAAAGAAAGCGATAATGCTGGAGCGGATTAGCAAGGCTGAGGAGGCGTTGATGGTTGGAGCAGTGGAGCTGCCTATTATGGAGGTAATGACTTCGATATACTACGTGAGCAACCTAAGATTCTGATTAAAACATATAATCTATCAATAGTACATTTTAAATATGATTGTCCTTGTTAATTTGTTTTTGAATTTCAATATTTGCTGTAAATTGAAGACAAATAGTGACTATTAAGATAAACGAAAAGGATAAATGTTTGAGGGTTAGGTCTATACAATCGATTCTAAACTATTAATAGAAAAATAAGATTATTAGGTAGAATTATCTTTTGATAAAAAATGTAATAAAATATACATACAATCATTATAGGCCCTAAAACCATAATTTTTATACATATTCTCTCCTATTCTTGTCTGAAAGTCTTTATATGTTTTCAATGTCTTTAGATGCGTTTTGACTGGTAGAGTTGCTAATAGTTGCTGATGAGGTCATATTATATTGTTGATGCCTGAGCACTCCAAAATAGCTCAGCAGATAAGCATCGGCCCCATCGTCAAGGACATCTTCATCGGCAACAACAAACGAAGAGTAGTCTCCGCCACCGTCCTCCTCATCATCGCCTTCCTCATACACATCAAAAATAAAAAGTAAGCCTTCGAGGGCTTCCAGAACTAACGCAGCGACAAGAAAGAAGGCAAACAAAAAGTAATCCGTCTTATATGCAGGGTGGCAAAGGACACGTCGACGGCATCTTCTGGGCTAGAATAAAAAAACTAGTAAGGATCGTCATACCCTCCTGGACCTCTCCCGAGGTCTTGGATCTCACACTGCTCTCGGTTTTCCTCGTCATTAGAACCTTCCTCAGTATATACCTTGCGTCAGTCAATGGTCGCATCGTCAAGGCCATCGTCGAACGCAACCTTCCTCTTTTCATTCGCAGAGTACCCCCATCTTCAACTAGATCATCGGATTAGGTCTAATCGCCCTTCCCGCATCCTTCGTAAACTCGTTCCTGGATTTCCTAAACCGCAAACTCGCCCTTAGGTTTAAGAGAAACCTGACCTAGTACTTCCACAAGACCTATCTAAAAGACATGATTTTCTATCAACTAGGCAACTTGGATAGCAGAATCAGCAACCCCGATCAACGACTCACCGCTGATATCTAAAAATGGGCCAACTCACTCTCAACCATCTACTCCAATTTCACCAAACCCTTCCTGGATATAGTATTGTTTTCGCAACGATTGTCGACTATTATGGGGTGGACTGGTCCAGCTGTAGTCATCTTGTGGTATCTATTTTCAGGCATCATGCTAAAGTTCCTCTCTCCGCCGTTCGGAAGACTAATCGCAGGCTAGCAGAGATTGTAGGGTGAATACAGGGCATCGCAGACTGCTCTAGTGCATCATGCTGAGGAGATTGCTTTCTACAGAGGCAACTAGTGGTAGAAAACTCGCATTAACAACATCTTCTACGTATTTACATGTATACTAAGCGATTCATCAAGCATAGCGAGGGCATAATGAACAAAAAAATGTACATGGGAGTGTTTGATAGCATGCTAGTCAAGTACGGTGCTTTCATGGTCGGTTATGGAGTGCTTGGAATCCCAGTGTTTGGTTCAAAATCTAACGATTATTTAAAAAAAGTGAAAGGTGATGCTAGTTCTATCACCCGGGACTACATCAGAAACTCTTCCCTTCTGCTGAACCTGGCCAAGGCTATCGGTAAGCTCATAATATCTTACAAATAGATCCAGCACTTGGCAGGATATACTACTTTGGTCTACTAGATGAAAGAAGTGCTTGCTGATTTGTAGAGGGGCAAGTTCGTAAGAACGCAAGTAGTAGACAAATTGGTGATTCAAAAAGAAGATAATATTAATTAGATCAATAAGGGAATCACTGAGTAGACTTAGGATTATATCCATTTTGATAGAGTGCCCATTATTTCGCCCAATGGAGACGTGCTAGTCAAGGAGATTAGTTTCTAGATATACAGAGGAATGAATACTGTCATTACTGGGCCTAATGGTTGCGGAAAAAGCTCGCTTTTTAGGATTCTTAGTGGATTGTGGCCACTTGCTGGTGGTGTTTTGAAACGACCCCACATGGATAAGTTATTCTATATCCCACAAAGACCCTATTTGCCTCCTGGCACTCTAAGAGATCAAATAATATATCCTAAATCTAAATAACTAAACAAACAATCGGACGATTAGATCAGAAAATTATTGAACTGGGTGAAACTAGATTACCTATAGTAGCGATAACATGGATTCGATGCGGTCAATGATTGGAATGATGTTCTTTCGGGTGGATAGAAGCAACGTATTGCCATGGCCCGTTTGTTCTACCACAAGCCACTGTTTGCTATATTGGACGAGTGTACTAGTGCGATGAGTATGGACGTCGAGGCTGAGCTGTACAACAAGGCCAAGGAACTAAACATTACTCTGTTTACAGTGTCGCATAGGAGTAGTTTGTTCAAGTATCACGAGTATATGATCGCCTACGATGGGCATGGCAACTACTAGATAAAGAAATTATCTCATGAGTGATATTGATGTTCATCTATTGCTATTAATTAGGAAGTAAGTTGATTAGCGATACTTATGCTTATCTTATGCTAGCATCACACTTAGAATCGTAATACTGATTAAGATTTTAAACATATTTCTTCTAGGATTGTTTATAAATTCTTGAGTGCTTAATCTCTAAAGACAATTTTATCAATCCTTTATATATTCATTATAGATTATCGAATCAAAGCGGTTTTTAGTGATAATGTTATATATCGTATTGATCTTGATCTTTAGCCTGCAGCTGGTGTTTCCCTTTAGCTATTAAAAATCCTAAATATCAACCAGCATTTCCCAGCCAAACAATCTTCGTTTTTGTAATGATGACAGCACTGTTTTCGTCACCAACAACAACCAAGTGGAACTCATCAAGGAATCTCGCAGCTATCGGGTTGTCAACTTTACCAGCCCCGTCAAGCAAATTAAGTGTCTGAGTGGGGGACTATTCGGAATAGCCACCACCACGCATTTCAATCTCTATGATCGCATGCTCAACTTCAATTCATCGAAGGAACTATACGGACACTACCCGATGAACATAGGGGAGGATCCATATAGCAAAACTCTATATCTTTTAACAATTAAAAATCTCACTACTAGGTTTCTCCAGTACACATTTTAAAACTACGATCTGAGCCAGAACGAGACTGATGAGTTCGACCTAGGTATTAACATAATGATATAGGTATGAACATAGTGACAAAGGCATGAATATAGTAGCAGTGCGGTACATCGACTACCACAAATACATCTACGTGATCGACTATTAAAGATAGCTGAGGATATATAAATAACCTTTTGAAGAGGAAAACTAGTATGAAGTTCAAAGGATAGAGAAACTTACAGCACCATCGTATATAGCTTCACTTAAGAATGGCAGTTGTGTAATGATATACGACAATGCTGGAAATTTCATCATTCTGCGAGATGGTGTCATCGAGTAAGTATACAAGAGAACTCGCTACAATCACGGAGCCATCTGTAATGTGCGCGACTATGTCATGGCCAATAGCCTCAATCTTTAAATCCACCAAGGTACCTCTACTGCTATCCAGGGAGCACTCCTGATCACGCTAGCGAAGTGCACGTGATTGGTCAGATCGGTATTATGACCAGTCTTAAAGCAATCGCATGCGAACAGGAGCGGGATGGAGATATCAATATTTACTTGCTTGATGTGGCAGGCAATATAATAAGGGTGTAGCTGCAAGGCAAACATTCTGATTTTTGGTTGTTTGTGGTAATCGTTAGTATAGTTGTATTGGTGGGGCTGTACTATTTTAGGGAAAAGTGGTCAGAAAATGCAGGGGAGGGAAGAGGTTAAGGGAATTAGGAATTGATCGGAGGAGATAATGGTAGGGGAAGGGAGATGATTTCGTATTCTTTTGATATGGTCAAAAAGGACTCCAATTGATATGATATTCATCACAGTAAATCATACATAAAGTAATATTCATCAAGGTAAATCATAGAGGAAGGTATATTGAAAACAATTATAGGCTTTAGTTGATTTTTTTTGATAGTAGGTATGTATTAATGATGTGTATGTTACTTGATCACTAATCTTCCTTGACGATTCCCTTATCCCCAAAAACCATTCCTTCTTCCTACCTAACCACCACCATCTTGCCATACTTGACCTCTTTTCCTCCCTTCTTTAACTCCTACAATCGTCTCTTCTTCCACACCTCTATCTATTCCCTCAAGGCTCGCTGCTCTACCAACTACGATTCCTTCATCATCTGCCTCGTAAAGGGATCACGCTAGTCTATCAGCAACGCTCTGTGGATGTTCACTCGGTCTACCACATTGCCTGAACCTGGAAGCAGAACTGGGTCTTTCATTAACTAAATAAGGAGATGGGTACTGTTTGCATGAGGGCACAGAGGTATTTGTCGGGTATTTCACCATAAATTTATTAGTCCTACTAGCCCAAATCAGCAGCAGTTGATAGTTTCACAATCAGAGCCTAGAATTTTTAGAGGATATCGATTTGAGTATGGTGCTCGTTGCTTGCTTTCTGTAGCGCCTTAGAAAAATACTCCTTCTTGTAATACCTGCCATCCTTGACAATCTCCGTAGAAAGGATCTAGTTTATCTATATAAGACTATGTCTACATCGAGATTAGCGTAGATCTGGATGAGATCGGCTAGGGCGGGTGCTCGCTAGAACTTGAACTTCGATACTAGTTGTGGATCCGAACTGAAAGCTCCAGGATCGACAAATGTCTTGATGATATTATTCATCAAGGGAACAACTGTTTTACGATCAGCCTAAGTCAGGAAAGTTTCAGGACTCCATTGCGATAAATCTCGCATAAGCTTCAAATTGCTAGTCGATTGGTTTAGTGTCGACCCTATGATTCTTTGAACTAGGTCTTAGTTTTTGAGATCGTCGGCAGAAAGAGGTCCCTGGGCTTTTTTTGCTTATAACTATTTGTACTTTTAGTAATTTTAGTTGATTTATTAGAAGCAGTAAGAGGTATCGGTCATGACCATGTTGAGGAATTTTTAGAATAAAGGTGTGTGGATGTAATTCTTGAGGTCTTTTCTGTAGACTTAACTGCTCCATAAGGTAGTAAATATTTTATTGGCGTAGAATCTATACTTGAACTTCTCGTAGAATTGGTTGGATCTACCGGTGAGGGCGATGTTGCAGTAGAACCTGATCATGCCGAATGTTATATTGTTGAGGGCCACTGGACTAGACCTAAAGACCTAGTTCATCACCCCAGCCTTGTTGTCGTGTAAGAACAGCCATAACAGTTAGATGTACTAGGCAGAAATGTATGGGTTGGTTACTATGTCCTGATCGGCGATGAGGAAACAAGTCAGCTCGACTATCTTTCTCAGCTGTTATTCACCTATCATCGAGAGGTAGCCTCGGATGTAGTTGAATACTGCAGAGTGGTATTTGACTATGATGGTGAGCAAAAATTAAGGAAGGAAGTGTTTGAGTTCGCCTCCTTTAGATAATAGTCTAGCCCCCTTCATCGAGTTATAATCAATCCCTAACCACTCCGGCAGCAGCTCCATCAGTAGATCCAACACTTTAGTTGTTGGGATCACTGTGTTTTAATCAAAAATAATCGTATAATACCTGTATAACTTTGACTATACCTGATGATACTAGCCTGTACCTTATTGATTTATTGCTGTCCCTGTTGCTTAAGGTAGTGGTTGGCAGGCAATCTTGCTATTTCCCCTTCAATTTTCTTTTTAAACTCACCTAGTTAATTGAAATTATCAATAGCTCCGCAGACACCCACATGCATGAACTGAAGACACAAGAAAAAGAACTCAGTAATTGTTCCAAATTATTTTCTACCTGCTTAATTCATCAGGGGAGTTCCATGGATGTGATCATACTTGAGCAAGTGCATGTATTAGTTTTGCCTGAAGTAGTTAGGATCGATTGATTTGTACTTGTTATCTTGACGAGACACGATGGCTTTGCATAGGTTTAGAAAAATAGAGTAGATATTCATAAGGAGGCCATCGTGGGAAGAGGAGGATGTGTTGGCACTAGCAAGACGAGAAGATAATTTAGTCTTGCTTATGTTTGAGATGAGTAGTCCATATGTCCAGTCGAATAGTTGATTTTTAGTCTATTTCTTGAGCAAAGTCTTGTATAGTTAAGTAAACTTGCCTGCAAACTAACTCTGCAAATTGCTATAAAATTTGAGTTTATTTCTCGATAATTTATCAGTGCCCAACTATGCTATCATTCTTTGCTCCATCCTCAAAACTGCCTATTTTTCCTGATGATAATGACCAACTCTTTGCCCTAGCACTGAAGATCTCATGAAAATCCCCAGAGCGCTTTGAGTATCGACCATATTCCCCTACAATTTATCCATTTCTTTATGGATGGATTTCCACCCCTTAAGTGAAAAAAATATTTATCTGAACCTCGGTTGGGATAGGATATCATTGAGGAAGTTGAGGTAGAAAAAGCAGCGAGGCTAGAGGACTGTTTGGAATCTTTGTCTTGCTAGTAGGACATTAAGTATTTCTTAGGGGAATTAAGGGAAGCTCTAGTCCATGCGATTGATAATGATCTCCATCAATTAAGCGTTATGTCCTTTTCTTTAGAAATGGGTGATCACTTTCATGGCTATTGCTACTGTTTCTGCATGTTTAAGTATTTACTGTTGGCGGCGTGGACGGTGTTGGGTTATATGTTCATTTGTTCGGGGAAGATCTAATCTTACTGTAGCGATAGGATGATAAAGTTTTTGATGATCTTGCTTAAAATAACTGTACTTCTATTGAGTAGTTTATGAATTATTTGAGGTGATTGTTCCATGGCTTGTCTAAGGCTTATTGTGCTCGTGACCAGCTCTACTACAAGTAAGCAAGAATCTATGTATTTCTTAATAGAAATGATAGTACGGTGCCTGTAGTCGTTCCATGAGGATGGAGTCGAAGTATGTGTTGTGTTCGACCAGGGAGGCATTGCCTATGTGATTGGAGGGGTACTGCCGAAGGTTTCGAACTCTTTGGAGAACTCTCTGAGGTAGAAAAAGGCGGAGTCGTTGGGGTTGACGGTGGCTGCGAATATTTCGCGGATGAGGATTTGCTATTCGGCAATCAGGTTCATCAAAGATTATAGAGCAGTATAAACTAAATCTCAGACAAATCACATTACTAACTTATTTATATATAGAACTGTTTTACTAAAATAATTCAACATTTTGGATATTTTACTAGGCTTTTGTGGAAATTGAATGAAAGATAGTTATTAAATAAAGAAGACTAAACATAATAAAATTTTGATCAAGGCGAAAGGCAAATTTGTATGACTTACTTCACACAATCTGTAATTATGGTAAATAAAAACTTTTAAATAGCGATGGAAATAATATCTGAATTTATACATTGAAAATAAAACCTACTAAATATAGCTTATTGATATTTAAATAAACTCGATTTTGTTACATTATATACCAGTCATATTTTTAACCATTTTTTAAGAGATTCAAGACAGAAATGTTTTCAAGGTAGTTATAAGATTTCAGGCCAAAGTAGCTGTTTTATACCCATCGAATTAAATAAAGGAGTTAAAAAATAGTGTTGAATCGAAAATAGTACGGTACTCTTAATTTATAATGTTCAGTTAAGCCATGTTTGCTAAAAGTTGTCTTTAGCCTCTTACTTTACCTTTTCTCTCCAGCGATACTGCTCTAACTAAAAGACAGCACGACATGCGCTTTAAAATCACCCCTCAATTGTAGTCAACAATCCAGAATAGCTAATAAAAATCTTCACCCTCTCGATGGACTCTCTAAAACTTCTAGTAGCTATAAATTGTGGGTCGTGGAAAAATAGGTTAGGTCTCGATATGTCGCTAAAAACAGTCGCACTTCCTAGTTGCCCTCAAAAAGATGACCCGCCAAGCCCTCCACCAACATAATCTGGCTCTTCAAGTCCGTTCCTAAATAACCATCCAGTCCACTCTCGACCACCCCAACCTGCTTAAACTCTATGGCTACTTCTGGGACTCTTACTCAGTCTACCTCATCCTCTAGCATGCTCCTCAGGGATAACTCTACACCCATCTCAAACGAGCCCACAAATTCACATAAGACATAGTAGGAAGTATCCTAAGACAAGTGCTCTAGGGTCTCAAATATTTGCACTAGAGAAAAATAATCCATCGAGACATAAAACCCTAGAATATTTTAGTAAGCAACGGTAAAATAAAAATATCTGATTTCGGGTGGGCAGTATACACCAAAAAGAGAAGATAGACTGTTTGTGGAACTCTGGACTATCTTGCTCCTGAGATGATCAGGAGAGACTCGCATGATTAGAAGGTTGATGTATGGGCGGTTGGAGTACTTGCCTATGAGTTGAGCACGGGACGACCGCCTTTTGAGGAGAGTAGTCAGAAAGATACTTGCTTGAGGATAACGCAGGGACAGATTGATTTTCCAGCTAATATATCGGTATAGCTGAGAACTATGATTAGGAAGTGTCTCAGCAAAGACCCCAGCAGACGGCCATCAGCTGTGGCTTTATTGTAGTAGTCGTTTATCTTGCGACATGGAGACACACAGCTGTAATTTAAATGATTGTTTGATGCTATATGCAAACTTATACTACAAATGACATTATTCATTCAATCATTAGTCTCTTCACTTACCCTATACATGTTTAGGTTTCGGCGGAGACGCCCAAAATCTAACAACTTACGCTTCCTCCCTTTCCCCTTCCTTCTCCTCAGGGGTGTAGCTATAGCTGGCCTTAGATATTATTTTGTGACTAGGCGAAGGCAAATTCCCTGAACTCTTCTTGCTAGTCTTGCTACCAGAAATAGACCTTAATCTTCTCGTCTGGATCCTCTGCTACAAAGTCTAACGCTGAGTATTCAACTCCCTCTTGATCTTCTCCCCCTTCCTACTAAGATGTTTTTACTATTTCTTCAAAATCTATGTGATGGCTTTGAAGGTGTACTGATCCTTCTGAAGAAAAACTTGTAGCTAATGCTATGATTTTAGGTTTTATAGTTATCGTTGGGTTGCCATTTGGATGGTTTGTGGGTCAGGAGCATGACCTGTGGCTGCTCGATGCAGCTGCTACATTACGGTTTTGCGCATCATAAGGGAATGAATTTTATCGTTGAAGTACTAGTACCTTAGATCGTCTTCGTTCTATAGCACCTAGACTCCTAGCTATTTAAAGCAATATGTACCATGTAGAGTTGTATCAATCGCATGACATCGTCCATGGCAAGTTGCTTGCATTTCTACAGCGAGATCTACAACATCATGACCTCCCAGGCGAAGTCAGGATACGCATCATTAAGTATAGATTTGCTTAGTTGTATATTGAGTACAAGTGTTATTGTGATGAGGGTGGTTTGTGTGGAGAATGATTCAGCGTGGTCATAGATGGTTTGGTATATATAAATATAGTAATTTACTTAACGCATGTCGTTCGCTACGGATTATATCGAAAAATATGGCTAGAGGGCAGTAGAAGCATACAAGAGATCTCTCAAACATGCAGATTCTAAAGAAAAAGATCAGGAAGGTATGGAGATAGGTGATAAGACTCATAAGCGTGATGGGTCGAGATTGAGAAGCAGCTCGTATCAGAGTAAAAGTTGTAAGTCTATTAATGCTAAAAAACAACTGAAACGTTCTAATTCTAGAAGCATGCTTTAGCAGGCATATTCCAAGACCAAGAGGACTCCGTTGGGTCATGCTAGTACTAACAATGTACATCTCAATCTGGGGTTGATGAATAACAGAAAAAAGAAACTAGTGATTGGAGATATCTCTACGCCCAAGAGAACAAACATAAAGGGAGGGTTGATGGGCCGAGGGTAGAAAATCGCAGGAATAAGCACAAACGTAAACGTTTACGTCCAGGCAATAAATCGTTCTAAATCAAAATCAAAGTAAAGCACCCCAGCCAAAGAACTCTACCTTAACCAAAGTAAATAATCTTTAAATCTAAACATAAAACCAACCAAAAAACATACCCAGGATGAGCTGATTAGACAGATTAATATGTTGGTAGATTAGTAGCAATTAAAAAGATAAAGTGGAGGGTTGAAACTTATTAAATAGAAGTTAGTGGAGTTGAATTTGATTGGGCATAGAAGGTAAAGAAAAATACATAAGCTTTAATCGAAGTTTTAGAAAATGAAGGTGTTGGTGGGTGGGCAAGTTAGTGGGGGATCAACTGATCGGAGGCAGAAGGAACTTGAGGGAAGGGTAAGGGATCTGGAGGGACAGCTTGAGAAGTATAGAGAAAAGGAGAAGTCGTTGTTTAGGATAGTGGAGAGTTTGAGCAATAGTCGTCAAGAAGCCAGGTAGGGAGGCAGGTGGAAATAAGTTGAGGATGAGCAGCCTTAGACTCCCAGCTAGGAAGAAGATTAACATATGTGATATTACTTGCTATTTTTACAGGCATCACTTATATGGTTTTGAAACCACTAGAGATTGATGTGAACTGTAACATTACTTTATGCGTGGAAACAGTTGCAAGTATGCGACATGGAAAATCATATTTTGTTGATTGTCAACTTGAAGGATCTAAATAGGTCTATCCGACTTATAAATATTTAATCAAAATTTTAATATTTTAAATGATTTTTTGATATAAATTTTATTATAAAATAGATCTAAATAGTATAAAAACATACTATGTATAGGCATAAAAACAGCTAAACTATATGTAATAGTTTTTTGTTGTTTAATATAATATGAAAGGCAAGCTTAATATTATAATTGACATTCATTTAAACTATTTTCAAGATAATGTAGCATGTCCACGGACCCAACTGCGGCTGCAAGTAGTACATGAATATCTAATACGCCAACGATCTGCTTGGTTCCATAGATATATAGAAAATACGCTGCCTTAACGAACTCAACAACAAAACAGGCAAAGGTTTATTCCGCGACTACGACCTTAGATTCTAAAAAAACTAGTTCGTAACATCTGACTGCGATGGTTAAGTACTCATCATAATTCCTTTTGTGTGTCAAGTCAAGTTGAGATCAATTTGTGTGATTGCCAAAGACGCAGCAAGTACGCCTAGAGTGATGAGGATATATGTAAATAACTAGAACGTTGATTTCTCCTTGGTGGAGCAACCAGCAGTGCAGTAATTCATCCTGAGCGATAATTTGTAAGGCCAGGAGCATAACGCAGTCAATCCTAACAAATTCGCGAGAGTACTTAAATTACTCATCCATCTAAAGAACCCAAATATAGAGGAAATGGCAGTCAGTTATATACAACTCAAGGGAGAAAGCACCAACATCAAGAGGCAAGCAGTTCAAGCTGTGTATGAGTTGAAACCTAATGCTCAGAAAAATGATTTGAAAGATATGACTAAGAATAGTTTTCAAATGTGATCATCCATAACTCTAATGTGTATTTAAATACTATCGAGATAAACAATAAATTTTAGAAATTAATTTTTCAAATCAAAGATCAAAGCATTCTTCAGAACTCGGTGGCAATAGTCGACAACTTATCCATTTGTCCTCTCATACTTTTAAGATCGTTTTTGACCTTAAGTCTCTTATAGTAGATAGGACAATCTACATTCGAGCAGAGGATCTCCATGGCTATACTTCCCTGGCACTTCACACACTCCCCCCACAAATCCTGGTACTAACTCTTCAATATCTCCATCTCGACCATCTTGTTCACATATATATCCAGGGCTTTGGACTCGCATCTCTAGCATAAGGGTTTTTAGCTTTTGGCGGGGCAGTTGATGCAAGTCGAATATACTTTGATGAATTTGCCCATCAGATTATTCTTGTTTATCTTGGGGATGTACCTGTTTTTTGTGTGGTCACCGATGAACAAGGCCTATAAATTAGGGATTATGCCTGTGTTTAGTAGCAAACGCTAGAGGGGTGGCTTGATTTGTTTCTGGATGTAGTAGTCATAATTGATGGGAATGTCTTACTCCAGAACTCTTATTGGATCCTCGGCGTTTTCATAGTTTTTTGATCCTTTCTGTCCCTCCACGATCACGTAGCTGATTCGATCACCAATGTTGAAACTTATATTAGCGTCTCGTTTTTGCATTTTCTGGGCTAATTAGACATGTGCTTGCTTGACTTTGTACGTATTTTTGCCACTCTTTCCTGTTTTCTTGCCATCTTACTCCTACTCTTCCTAGGTGCTTTTGGAGATAGCTTTAGTGATCACCAATTTAGATATATCGATCTTGTTCTGCACCAACTAAGAGATCATTCGCTTGACATAAGTGGAAATACCTTCCACATCGTTTTTGCATAGCAGCAGGTCTAGAATGTTCTATAGCATCTATCGGATTAGATAGCAGTTGTCTCGACGTACACTCTCGAATCCTTTCTTATCGATCTTGTCATGTTTGAGATGACTACTACTGTAGTATACACCCACGTATCGTTTCTTGGCCATTAAAAGATAGGGACAGTACACTTTCTAAAACTATAGTTTGATTGGATCTTTGAAATCAGTGGAAATAGTCTTAGCGGCAATCTGACCTAACTTCATCGACTAGAGTATCATGTCAGAATACGATCCATGTATGCTTTAGGTAAGTTTGAACTTTACCATCACTGAATCAGTATCACCATATATCACCTATGATCCTGGGAACAACTATTTGACTCGATTTCTTGTATGATCGATCATCTTGCGACCGAAAGCAGTAACTGAGGAAGAGATCTGAAGACAGGGTAGTTGACCTACAGTAGCCCCTGTGAATCCATACACAGAGTTAGCACTTATTTTGAGGGCAAGTTGTCTGCCATCCAAGACTGCCTTCATCATAGGATCTGTGGCCTGGGCGAGTTCTCTTTTAGCTTTCTTTCTGGCAGAAATAAGCTAGGTCAAGATCTATGGTAGTAGGCCTTGTCTTTTTTATCGGTTAATCACAAAATAAAATTTCTAAGGGGTCTAGACCACATCCTAGCGCTATAGCCCCAGCTACTCCATTTAATGAGCGTTGACCAGAGTAGTATAGCAAAGATTATGAGCCATCATGATTGAGGGGTAAAGCGATGCGAAATCCAGAGTAGCTATGGGTTATTTATAGAAGCCTACCATCGGATCAAGCACATAAGCTCCTTCGAAGCCTTTCTAATCTGACTGTTTGGATGATCTGATAGTTGGCAAAATAAAACCTTTTTGTTGACTTTTTCTCAGCAACTGACTGACCACCTTGATCTGCTGTCCCCTATTCAAAAGATAATTTACAGGAACTCCTGTAACTCTTGCCATTTCGGCATAGTTATACAAACAGCATAATTTATCCATAAGTTTCAGGGGTAATTATGCGTCCTTGATGCAATATATCGCCAATCGTTTTCTAGAATCCCTGTCTTTGAGAAACAATTTGTATATCTAACTATGATGCACATCTTCTTTTTGGTCTTTGAGAAAATGATAGGAGACGTTGTTAAGACTATAAGATGATAATTTGTGCTAGCGATGCATGTGGATCAACAAATCTAACTGGATCCTACCTTCGATGTTTATGTCTTTGGTCTATCGATTACCCATCACCTTGGACTGAAGAGTTCCCTTCTTGACTCTAGAAATACCATAGACACATCTTCCGAATTTGCCATAACCTTTTATTTGTAATTTAGCTGCCCTGTCAAGTATGTATGGCAGGTCGAAGTTGATGATATTGTATCCGAGAATGAAATCAGGATCATAGCTGATCATGAATTTCTAGAATTGCTCGAGTAGATCAGCCTAGGAGTTGGTCTATTTGACATCTACTCCAGAAATAGAAGAACATCCGTTTAGAACAAATGCGACTCGATATTAGTCGTCTTAGGCGGACATTGCTGTTTTGCAAACGCAGGCTATTTGTATGATTTGATCCTTTTCTGCTGAGGGGAACCCGTGTTAGGCTGCGCATTATATGTCGAAAGACATCACTCTCAGGGGTGCGATTTTGGACCATTAACCCTATAAAGGAAGCTCGGTTATGGCATCTACGCTGCATTAGATTTCCACCTGGCAAGTCGAGCTCGATCTCTACCTGAGCCTGTACTGTCCTTTGGCGATGCTAAACCAAGCCATGCCATTGATTTTCTTATCAACCATAAACCTCAGCGCATATGGAATATTGGACTCGAAAGTTTGCCTAGGCAACGAGATATTCATAACCCGTTGTTATCTTTCAAACATGCCTCTCAAAGGAGCAACCACATTGGCTGTACACGTCACTATCTTCAAATACTTTATATCGTTTTAATTCTATTTTGGAGTGTAGCCGCGGATGTTTATCCTGTTTACGCATTATATATGCAGCACTGCCTACTCTACCAGTGTGTTCTATTTTTTCTAGAAGTAATCTTTGGTGTGCTTTGCTTATTATATCGATTTGAACATCTAGTTTATGCCTGCTCTTAAATTCTACAAGTTCTAGGGGTCAGGAATCAGGCCTCGGGGGAGGGGTACGTAGAAATAAGGGGAGAATTATCTGACGTTGACTAGGAAAGAATTGCCGATTTAGTTGACCGCGTAAATCTTGATCTATGGTCTTTGTTGTCTTCGACCTAAAATACCCATATAAGTACCTAGTTAGTCTTTGAAGCTTATTATGGATGAGGTGATATCGATACCCATAAGCGAGATATCGACTTCACTATCCCTATATTGTTGTAGATTGGGGGTGGGTCGATTGAAGTTCTTGAACTATTTGAGTTATTTGTCTTTGAAGGTATTGCTGCAGCTGTTTTCATCGATTTCTTGGATGTCTTATGCGACCTAGAAGGGCATCTAGTCGTAGTCTTACATGAAGATATGTATCAGATTATGATTTAAAACATTTGGGCGCGAATAATCCTGTTGAAAATACTGTTGAATATTGAAAACAAAACACAGACTAATCAGTAGCTCTTGTAGTATAGATAGTATTTTTTAAAAAGAACTTTATATATTTTTTGGCTCTATTTTAGGAAGAAATCTTTGATAATGAATCTTTTATTCCTATTAAAAATATTTTTTTTTGATTTAATATAGTAATAATATATAGATGTTGAATAGCCTGGACAAAAATATAATAAAATTTACCTACAAAAGCAGATTTAAGTAGATGAAACAAATATTATTTATAATAATGGTTAGGACATTTTTGTAATTGTTTTGGTTGTTAATATATCAATTTTTGTTATGTTAATATAATGTTGACAATCGAGAATTCATCATAAGAGTAGACACAGCTTAACAGATAAGGATAAAAAAAAAATAAGATATGAATATAAAATTTAGAATTAGTAGAAAATCTAGCACAAATCAACCAAAACTTAGACTCACCTTTTCAGTAGTACTAACTGATTGATAGCTGTCGGGGTAGCAGGGTTGGTCCTTTGTTTTCTGATTATGATCATTTTGTTGGTGATCATCAGCAACTTAGAAAACCAGCAAGTCTTGATGCTTGATCGTCTTAATGAACTCTAAGGCTCATATCAACACGCAACAAACAACATTTAGCAACAATCAAAATAAGATCCTAAATTAAAATAATTGAGTTCGAGTCATTTGGCTAGTCTATACACTAATATCCGTGATCTTCAAAAGTTCAAGTAAAGAACGTAAAAAGAGAATCAAGATATAAGATAAAATATCCGCCATCTGTTGTAAAGTCAACAGAAAACTAAGAATTAACTAGATTTAAAGCAAAGCATTGATTTGTTGTTCAGAAAACTAAGTGCTATACAAAACCCTGGCTCGAATATGAGTTCTGAGCTATCTTCAAAGGAACTAGTCAGCTATGCGGGTAACGCCAATATCGAAAAACAGTTGCAAAAAATAGGTGTCATAGTTGATTTTCTGTACCAAAACGATAAATAATAATTTTTTGAGAAAAAAATGAAGTATTTCTAGACTTCTTTCAAATCAGATTTATTGAAATAACCGAAAGTGAAGTAAGCTTTTGCCTTGCTGAGACTGAATTACAAACCTAAACATGCGAATTCGTATCGTGACGGCAAATTGAGAGACTTACTAAATCAATAGCGTATAAGATTGAACAACACTTATCCGTTTCAATAAAATAAATTGCAATTTTGTCTTGTTGTGAAGACTTTCAACAATGCTGACAACTATCGGTATTAGTACAACCTCCAATCGATATATAATTTGGACTATGACCCTTCAAAGATAACAGTTATCATTACAGATGATTCTTCGACTGACCTCACTCCCGACCTCATACAAAAATATTTAGACTAGCACCCGACGCAAATGAATATAACTTTGATCCGCAACAGCGTAAGAGCAACTGCCTTGCCCAATCATCATAGAGCTATTCACAATTACTGTCCCACTTAGTCTATAGTGGTTATCGTGGACGGCGACGATGAGCTTACCAATCCCTACAGTCTTCAGGTTTTCAACTCGGTTTATCAGAGCACTAAAGCTCATATTGTGTATTCCAATCATATGTTCATGAACCACCAGAAAAAACATGTGAATGATGGGTGGTCGAGACGCTACCCTGAAGATGTAAAAAGGTAAAGAAGATATCGTACCTATGGACAGAGGATAAATCATTTGAGATCTTTCAAATCAAGTCTATTCAGACACATAAAGATAACCGACATGAAGGATCCAAGAGATAACCAGTGGTATCCCATGAACATCGATGCCATCTACCTGAACCCCATGCTATAGATGTCATGCGGCAAAATATAATACATCGAGTAATACTTTTATTTGTATAATTTCGGGACAGGCATGAATGTCATGCAGACCAATCGTACCAAAATGGACTAAATCGGTCAGTTCTTCAAACATCATTAAAAATACAACTGCCTACCTTAGTACCAATGATCGCATACTCAATATATTGCTACTATATATTGCTAAGCGTGAATGTATTTTTATTACTCATCGGCCTATCAACGCTTTTAGAATCGAGTCGATCGTTAGTAAGCGTATGGGTTGGCTAAAAGGTGTTTTTATTTAATTAGTTGTTGATTTTTGTGCCCTCCAAAAACTAGTTTAGCTTTAGTCAGTGCTTTTATTTTGATGTATTTAATATAGTAATAATATGTATCAGTTGAGTAGCCATCCTACTATTTGCTAGTACTCTTCGACTGCCACTATCACTCTATAGCCCATTCCTTCCACGAACCATCTCTCCACTACTCCCATCTATCCCACACTACAACCCAAACACTAGGCGAAGGCACCCAACAATCCACCCACTCCTCTATCTTCACTCATTTTATAGGCCACCACCATCGAAACTGACAACAGCCAGGCCATCGTGTCACGGGATGGAGAGTATAAGGAAAGTGCTAAGAACTTGTACAAGAGGGCAAGTGCGAGAATGGAGTGATGGTTTGATGGGGTCTAGAAGATGGTCTGGATGATTTCGGGAGAAAACAGCATGGGAGTAGATAGCAGCTAGGTCACGGAAGGCAGTTCGATGTCTTACTCTGAAAAGAGGGAGGAGGATTTGGATGAAGAGAAGGAGGAGGCGCGGAAACTTCCCATCATCATAATCGATACTTTGGGCGCTCTTGCCTTCTATTGCCTCAGAGGGGCTTTGAGTGAGTTGCTATTGGAGCTCAAAGACCGTATAGAAGCTGTATGTTCGAACCTAGGCATGAATTATTCCTAAGATGGCAGACTGCTGACGCTGTCAATTGCCTACAGCGGTAGGGAGTTTTTGAACTCTTGCAGCTAGTTTATGTTTATGGCCTAGGCTAGGGATATGCGATTATTTTTTGTCATTATGGAAGTTCGGTTGGCCATTAAAGCCTTAGGTGCAGGGAATATTTATATCTTTGATTAGCTCCTATCGCTTAATTTGCTCAAAGATTAGTTGTTTTATTGTCTATTGATGATCTATTGAAATGGCTGCGGCTAAGCATTCGATTTGTCTTTTTGGAAGATGCAAAGCACATTGGCCAATTTTGTTGTGTCACTGAGAGTATCCTCGAGCAGTCGATACATCTTGTCCTGAAGGACTTTCTTGTCCATGGTTTCAACTGCGATCATAGGAGACAAATTGATCATTTTCCCAAGCAGCCGAGAAGATCCTCGATGCATGGCTGAAAACATAGAGACATGTCGATGTTGATGAATGGGTTTATGGATGTTGCTGGAGGACATTCTGGGGGCTGGTTGGGATAACATTTTTTTGAGAGAGGCGAGGGGATGTAGTAATTCTTCCATGTAATACTATAGCCTTCTAAAATTTATATAGATTAATACAAATAATCAGCTCAAGTTACTGGATATAGCTTCATTTATGTTTCACATAAGAAACAAGATACTCATTATCAAAATCAAACTTGAATGGTTGGCTGTGATGGACATATTAATTTTGTAATTTAAAAACAAAAATCATAATCTTTTATAATCATGTACTACGATCTATCACTACTGCCCTAAAACCATATTTAACTTCATCATCTGCTAGCCTCCATGCCCACTTACCGCATCAGCTCTGCAGCCATCGATTACTAGTACGCAGACATGCCTCTACCGCCTCTCCCTGCTTCATTTGCACAAATAAAAGTACTACCCTACTTACGAAGACCAACAACCCGCAAACTACGCTTTATAGTAGAGCCACTTTAATCATATAACAAACCAGCACTCTGCATCAACTCAACCAACCTGCAGGCAATAATAACAGCTATGATATACTAGCAGTACGCCCCAAAACATAAAAACTGTTTCACTCGGTCTGCGTATAGTATGATGTAAGTATGCATTAATAAAGAACTATGATATCATCAGTCTTGACATTTCTAGCAAACTGCCATTCATGTTGAAACGCAATCCGGTTTACGAGGCCCTGCGCAAAGGCAAATATTTCGAAATACAGTACGATCCTCTTTTTGATGATAGCACTCGGGTAGTATGCATGACCAATATCATCAACATCATCAAGGCCACCCAAGGCAAAAATATTATAGTTTCATCTCATTCTTCTTCCCTCAAGACCCATAGAACTCCCTATGACGTAGTGGCTTTGATGAGCAGTCTGGGAATGGACAAAAATAGGATATTTGAGACCATGAAGGGTAATGCTTAGAGCGTGGTGAGAGGGGCCATGCACAGGAGGAGTTTCAAGGGGACAGTAAGGGAACTAGGGGAAGGACTGGTGAGGAAGTTGGGCAAGAGAATTGGAAAGCATAGGGAAAGATTGAGGCGAGTGGCCTAGGAAAAGAATAAAGAAAAGGAGTGATTGTGTATAGGTAGGTGATAATAAATGACTGTTTATAGATAATCGTTATTGTTTGATTATAGATCAATTTTCCTAGTGTTGATTGCTTCTTAGACGAATCTCCTATTGATTACCCTACCTTACATTCAATTTGCAGGATGACTCTAAAACCATTATTTTGTTTACTGAGTTAACTTGCTAATCTGTTCTTTTCAGAATCATATATTTGTTCATTAAAATCCACAAAGCTACTAACAGGCCGATGATTATGGCGGCGAGGAAGATGATAGAGGGTATAAACAAAAGCAGCTAAGAACGCAAATTATGGTTTTAAGAACTACTATTTTATTTATTTTGATTTTTAGTCTACTTTACTAATAGATCCGAAATGGGCTTAGGGGTCTTTTGGGTGTAAGTTTAAGTTTAAGTTACCTAAGATGATTTACTGCTTTTTTATTATTGATTTAATTAAGTTTGCTTAGGGATTGGATGCTATATTTTAATCAAAGTAGGTTGACTGATCCTATATTCCTGCTTTGGTTCAACTACCTTACTGATATTTAGTTTAGCCGCTTCGACATATTGATTGCTTTTCTGCTATTTTTTAAGCTATTCGTCTTTATTTGGCTCAGCAGATAGATTTTAATTTTGATTTTTGATACTGCTTTTATTCGTTTCTGGTTCTTATACTTCTAAACCAGCTCGTGTCTTTCGGAATCTTACTATATTAGTCCTCCTTGATTTGATAATCCCTTACTTTTGATCCTGGTTTGCTATTTTAAACATGATCTGCGAACTATTCTAAGCACTCATCTCTTTGAGACTAAATCCCTAAATCTCTTTTCTGTTGTCTTCTTCGACCATCTTAATACTTTTGATCCCGTTCATTCTAGTCTCGACGATTTGTTTGAAGTTGGGAAAGTTCCAATTTTTTTGATAGGTGCCTGATCTGGCCCGATAGTTTCTTAAAGAATTGTAGCCAAGTTCCTAACTGATGTTCACGAGGCATTGACATCGAGTAGAAAAATGACCTTTGTTATTGGAAATGCCAACTGAAGGACTTGTTTGTTTGAATCCTCTTTGCTGGAGAAAAAATGGTGCAAGTTAAGGATAGAAATGCTGAGCAATCGCATCGAAGTATATGTCTTCACAGTTGGTTTTCTACTAAGCATATTTTCTGAATACTTAAATTTAGTTGAGCTGGACATAGAAAAGATCCAGATAATTTTTGGGAAACAAAGAGCCTACTGTTAGTCCCATGGAAAAGAACTATCCTGCTGTACCTGGGTAGTCGAACTATATTTTTGCTTTTAGCGCCACCCGGTATGCTCGTATTATATTCGATACGATGTGTCCTGGGGGAGAATTACCTAGTTTTTAGTAAGTCAGGTATGTCTAATGCAGGGCCTGGCAGTTGATATGCACATCATCGTCGATCGAGTAGTAAACCTATGCTTTAGATTATGTGGGTCTCCTGAATCGGTAGCTAAGCGAGTTGTGATGGGTGAAGTAGAAGTAGATAGGTACGGTGTGGCTGCGATTCATCGCAAGTTAGTATACTTATTCTGGCATGCGTTGATTGTTCCACACTATTACTATTTCGGTTATGACCTAAGAATAGCATCGTTAGGTGTAGCGGGTCATGAAATCCATGACGTAGCTGTAGTCGCCGTTACGAGCATAAGTTACCAGTAATAATCCAAGAGGAGGGGCATTTGCTATGTAAATTTTCAACAGTATCAGCAGAAACAACGCTCGCATTTATGATTATTAAATATCAACAAGATTTTGCAAATGATTTAATATACAAAGAGACTATTGCTAAGTTGTATCATAAAATTAAATTAGTTTTCATACTTATAATCAATCAACGACTTTTCGCCTTATAAATTATCAAAGTAATCAGAAAAATAAGGCTAAGTGTTTAACGATAGGCTAACTGATAATATAACAGACAAGTTTTACTCAAGTTTTGAATTTGTAAAAATCAAATAGTAAATTAATAATCATATTATCAAGATCACCACAAGAAGATAGAAATTATAAAAATAAATATATTTTTGATGGAAAATTATAAAGCATAATCTAGTTTAATCACTCATTTTCTATTTTTTATGATTTTTTATCAGTCTGCAATTATTATTTTGTCAGTTATAACTGTAATTATGCTGTTTCTGACGGTTTTTAAGGTTATGCTGTTTTCAACTGTTTTTATGCTGTTTTTGACTGTTTTTATGCTGTTTTTGACTGTTTTTATGCTGTATTTGATTTTTCAATAGCCAGTTTTGATTATTTAATGTATCGATTTGGGCCTTCGACTACTCTATTCAGCTCATCGAGTACACGACTCTATGACTTGATTTCTAAATCTGCTTAAGTATTTAGGTTATCAGCAAAACTATCTTAGTTTAACTGCGCTATTTATTAAATTTTAATTTGTTTTTGTTATTGTTCTTCGGCAAGATCAGATATGAACTCGTAGATAACCAATCCAAAAACCAGTAAAAGTCCTATAATTTGACCTGCATTAGTCTCATGGCCGTAAAATAATATGCTTAATCCAACTGTAAATATTTTTCGAGTAGTTATTACGAAGGGCACAAAATGCTGTGTAAATTGCTTTATCATAAGATACACAAAAAGTTGACCAACAAAAGCACATAGGCTATAAACATAAAGATGGATTGATAGCATTTTGTGATTCCACATAAACAGAAAGATATCAACGAGCTCGAATAATAGGCCAGAATAGAGATATGAAAATATAAAAATCCATTTATTTATCTCTGCAAGCATCTACATAGGCCGAGGCTTATATGCTGTCTTTAACTAGGCTTGAAAGTCAGGCAGAAAACCATCAGCTAACAAAGAAATTATTAAAAGAATCGCCCCGATTATTTATGTTTACTTTTCTAACTTTTTTGAGGAGGCAGGGTCAAAAAAATTGAATAAGACTGTGCCTAGCGTTATTATGACGCCAATTACTAATTTATTAGTGCCGAGCTTCATTTTTTTATTTCTAATTTTTTAGCATAATACTCCGACTAAAAGAACTGATATCAGATTACATGACTTGAACATCATGACAACTGGAAAGTTTGTATATAAGATCGCGTAGGAGTAAGTAAGTGTCGAAACGGCTACAGTAAGACCGCAAACGGCTGATTTTGTTTAAGGAATATTAACCGTTTCGTTGGCAGGTATCGTAAGACGATTGATTATTGAGGCGAAAAACCATGTCAAACCATGAGGTATTATGAGTGTTCCCGAAGGCCATATAAACTTTTCTTTCTAGTGAGTCGTATCATTCTCATATTATCCTTTGAGTCTATATTAGGTCTAAGTTACATTGATTCTTGGATAACGCCAAGGGACAGATAGCAAACGTAAATGCCTAAGATGCCGGTAACAAGTTCATAGTATCTCTTGGTTTAGATCATTTTTCTAGCTTGTAAATTCAATATGAATGATTGTAGAAATATCTTAACTCTTTTGCAAACAATAAAACTTTAGAGTCCTCATAGATAAATGGACTGAATTATTTAAATAGCAATAAAGTGGTGATTTGAAAGTAAAGAGCAAATTTAGTCCGTAGTATCGTGGTCAAGTAATAGATAATTTTAAATTCATATATAGCCGAAACAAAAGTAAGATTGTTGAAATATCTATTTAAGAATCATGTAAAAGCACGAAAAAAGTTCTCTTATTTTTGCATTTTGTCCTAGGATTCTTGCTTTCTTTAAATCATATACAATCGATTTATTTTGATGTAAACCAGAATAAGCGTTAAGCCGGTCAAGTAAAATAACGTTGTTAGCAACATATTCATAAGAATAGATTCTCGATTGTAGTAAAACTAAGAAATTTTAGAAACCTTTAAGTCAAGCTATGCCGTTCTATCTAAATAAGTAAATACCTGAATAATTGTTGTTCTCTTTCGTATTGTATTAATTTTTCAACCAATAAATCTTTTTATTTTTGTTACTTTAGTAAGTTATTTTAAATGTTTACACTGAATATTCTTTGTAGTTTTTGTTTCAAGTAATGCGGAATGTTATATTAAAAGGTTTCTATTGGGAATATATCGCCATAGACTGCGGTTGGAAAGATGACAGTTTGTCGATATACCATAAGGGTTACTATCGATTAATCGTTGTCCATGTCGTTGTTTTACAAGGTTATCCGGAACAGGTTTTAAAATATGGATCTGTAGTCACGTATGATGCTAGCCTAGCCGCCAAAGTAATTCGTACAGACTCGTCTCCTTCTGCCTACTTTGTGCTTGATGTAACCCCTTTATCCGCGATGAAAACCAGTAAAGGGCTGTATGCCACTGTATTAATGAACAAACCAAGTTGGCTGTGCAGCATGAAACATCAATTATATTTTGTTGTAGGGATAGGCTACCTAAGCATTAAACTTATGTGTTAATCCTCCATCATGCCAGACAAAAAAGTCTGAGTGGAAAATATCTTGTTTGGTAGCTTCTTATAAGTAATAAGTTTTGCTTATGGTTACAGGCACATAATAATCCAAGGCATTCCCAGCATGATTTGCTATTTTTCTCCACATCCAGGGAGTTTGTGAATGATTTCGTTGGATTGGTTTGATAAATGGTTTCCACCACTGCTCATCGAACCATGTAATTTATCTTTAAATAAACACAGTGTTCGAACTATTTCTTCTCTCCCAAACGAATTTCTTCAGTTCTGAGTTCCCGAAAATGATGAGGTTAGTGGGTGCTTTAAGCAATTACGCGAAGCGATCAAGATAAAACGAAAAAGGACGCTTTTGTTTACCTCTTACCGATATTCTATTGATGTCATAAAGAGCTACCACTGCGGTCACAACAGGACGGCCTTTGAGCGTGCTTTGCCCTACTGCTACCAACAAGGCAACTAAGAACAAAATCAAACCTGACTTCTTTATTATAATGTTCATTATTATTATCGATTTCAACAATCAAATACTATTTAGTTAAATCCACCATGCACCATGGCATAACAAAACATTATCCTGCTGTTGAAAATATAGATTAGCTTACAACTGTTAATCCATTTGATGCAGTCGATACGACATCTATTTTTGTGATTGTAGAAATCAGCAAGTTAACTCTAAGTTTTGGTATATATATATTTAGTCTTAGTAATAGAATGATATCTAAAACAGAAATAAAAAAATCATTTCTAGCAATCGATATAGCGATATCTAACGATAACACTAGACAAAGATGGCAAATGATGATGACTAACAGATGATGGCAATTTTATGTAGGCAAATGCTGATGACTAACTGATGATGGCAATGTTGATTTACTAGATATTATGGTAATATTAATGATAGTAGTAATGGTTTGATGTTGATGATACTCGAATCACGTTGGTTTTATGAGTGCGCAGTCTAAAACAATCGAACCTATATTAATTGTCAACTCTAAATGAAGAATCACCATCCATCTAGTGATGATGATGTAAACTTTGTACCTTGCTTCATCAAAGTTGCCTGCAGCACGTCACCAAGTTCACTCATCTCCTCCCCACTCGACAAACTCTCCAGCATCTTGCTTAAATTATGAATGGTCCAATTACTCACCATAGTGTTTGAGCGCAGCACCATCTGCACACAGTCTCTAAGTACGGATTGAGTTACGTTTGGAGGGAAGACAGGCCTGAGTAGGTGAAGCGGACTAGTGGTCTGTTGAATGCTATTCTGGGCAAGTTGCTTGCCAGTCGTAGTCCCCACATTTAATATTACTTTAATTTAATGAAAAGGCCATCATTCAGCCGCCTCCCAATAAATTTAATGAAAAGGCCATCATTCAGCCGCCTCCCAATAAATTTAATGAAAAGGTCATCATTCATCCGCCTCCCAATATAACTTAGAGCAAATATACCAGCACTCCTCGTTTTAGACTCTGGGGTAGAAATAACATCGAACTTTTAGGACTTTGGGTAGAAACAACATCGAACTTTTAGGACTTTGGGTAGAAACAACAATCATCACTATCACTGCTCAAGTCTTCTTCAGCAGCTGATAATTCTGTTCAGCGCACTTGAGTACCTCGGCTGCATGTTCTTCCCTACTCTTCAGCTGTTCCTAGTTCTTCCTCAACATCTCAATCTTCCTATGAAAATCCTGGATCTGTTTTTCGTAGACTTGTGCCTCTTCCATCATATTTTGCTGGAAAGTGAGGCGTTTTTCGACCATCCAGTAGTACTTCTTCTTGGCTTGCTGCCGCTCTTTCATGCGCACGATCTACTAGTGTTTTTCTCGCAGCTAGAGTTCGGTGTTCTGCTTCGATGTGTTGCGCATCTACTCATCCATCTAGTTATCCCATACTTACTCGCTTCAGCCGACGCACCTTCTAGCTCTCCACCACTCTGCGGTCGCGCACTGCCTGTTGTATCAAGTGCAGTCTCCGGTTGTGGCTCACCCTGAACTCTTCTACTTCCTTGGCCTTCTTTCTACTCTAAAACTCCTTCCTCTCGTCCAGCTCTTCCTTTAGCATCTCTTGAAAACGTTTGTGATTTCTGCTCTAGCTGATTATCCTTGATTTTTCTTAGGACCTGATATAGCGTTTGAGTTCTTCCTCTTCTTTTTTTTTGCGGAAGTTGATGCGATTGGAGACTAGTTTGAGTTTATCCTATAACTATCGTCTTTTGTTGCGCAGCTGACCGAGTCGTATGGTTTCGAGCTACTAGGGGAGGAAGAGCTGCTTGTTGATGGCGTTGTCGCTGACTGTAAGGGAGTTGTTGAGTGAGGTGATCATTGCTTTATTGCAACTTTATATGTTTATTTGTAATATATGTTGCAACTTTATATGTTACCTGAATATTATTTGCAACTTTATATGTTTATTTGTAATATATGTTGCAAATGAACTGAGGAACTATAATTATGATTACTAAGAGTAAACATAGTGTAAATGTAAGCTTATCTATCGAAATAGTCTTTCTTTTATACTGCATCTTATAAATTTTTATCTCATATGCAGGCAACCAAGCATAACTGAGGAGTCTTTTAGCATTATATAGGTATAGGTATCATGCCCTCACGCCCTCTGCAGAGCAGACCAGTGAGTGGACTCCTGAGCCGACTCACTGACCTTTTAGCATTATATAGTATAACAAGCTAATCTTATCCTTTTATTTTAGATATCTTTTGACTACTTTGGCTATTCTAGTGCATATCTTTCATCATAAGAGCGTTTGTTTATTTTCTAATTTAAGTTGCTCTATCCTATGCACAGACCAATATCAACATCAGCCCAACCCAGTCAACTCAACCACTCCGCCCACTCCACTCCTCGCAAAAACTGCTGTCCTCGCGAAGATGAACAGCCAGCCCCCACTGCGCACACTCAAAGGATTCTTGAGGATGACAGTCTATCCAAGCCAAGCAAGTACACTGGCTGCAACTGCGCCAAAAGTAGATGCCTTAAACTTTATTGCGCCTGCTTCGCCTAAGGCAAAATGTGTGACAAAGTACTTAATCAAAAACATAGGCCTGCCTTTGCCAGGGATGCAGGAATGACTGCGACAACATGGACCGGGCCGAAGCTATTAACGAAATCATCACAAGGGATCCTTTTGCCTTTTCACGCAAT
>Ga0169931_10002632_pt1 | contig 29073 bp, 25 predicted proteins | sample Kivu_15m_20L_FD_129675 | JGI IMG/M metagenome (GOLD analysis project Ga0169931, IMG submission 129675) | Freshwater microbial communities from Lake Kivu, Western Province, Rwanda to study Microbial Dark Matter (Phase II) - Kivu_15m_20L... | ecosystem: Environmental > Aquatic > Freshwater > Lake...
CGGCCTCGCCGTCGGTCGCCCGGGGGCCACGTCCTGAAGCGCGGCGCGATGTCGGTCCAGGCGCGCGGCGGCAGGGTCGCCACCGCGCGGGTGACGGCGATATGCTTCACGGGGGCGGGGGGGGTCACGCCCATCGAATGGGCGCATAGGGTTTTCAAACGGCCCCTCGAATGCCCGACGCGGGAGCCGTGGCCAGCCAGGCCGGCTTGGCCAGCGTGGCTGCGGCAGTTGGACCATTGCTCAGGTGCCGTCCGGCCCGCCTCGACGTTTCGCCTGAGGCTCCTGCGGCCTTGATCGTTGGCCTCGGCCTCCGGGTTGACCCTCATTCGGTGACGCCGCGCCAACCCCGCGCGCAGCGTGCCCCGGCTGCGTTGTGGCGCTGCAGCCTGCGGATGTGGTGTTGATATCGGCCGGCGCGGCTCAGGGGGCGTCAGTCTCGCCCGATCTCACGAGCCCGTCCCCGAGGCGGTGGTTGCGGGTCCAGCCCCAGGTGGGTGAGGATCTTCTCTATCACCGGCCGCTCCAGGATGGCCGCGATGATCTTCAGCTCCCCAGCGCCGCAGTTCGGGCAGGTGTGCATGTCGACGTCGAAGACCCGCTTGAGCAGCCGCGCCCAGCTGATGCGGTGCGGCATGGCCTGGAGCGTCTCGACTTCGCACTCGGCGGCTGCCGCGGCTTCGTTCCCCTGCTCTTGTACCTGCGGTGCCTGCGGCACCACCAGAGGCCGAAGCTTCGCGTTCGGGGCCAATACTCGGTGGAACCTGATCAGGTGCAACCTCGGCCGCGGCACCAGCGCGGCCAGCCGCTGCATGAACTCCAGCGGGCTCATCACCAGGTGCGTCGTTCCATCGCGCCAAGGTGTCTTGAGCTTGAGCTCGACCTAGCCGGCGGTGTTGATCTGCACCCGTTCGTCCGACAGGGAGGGGCGGGTGATGTAGCGGCACAACTGCTCCAGCCGCTTGCGGTCGTGGGCTTGCACCCGCACCGCCGCGTGCAGGCTGAACCCGTCGATGTCGGCACACAGCGGCTGGCGCACCCAGTCCTCGCGTGGCGTCGCTCCGCGCAGGGTCAGCACCTTCTGCCCGGCGCGAGGGCCAAATGCGATGCGGTACGTCACGGCCGCGGCCTGCAGCGGCCGCAGCGTGCGCGCCTCCTCGCCGTCGGCATCCGGCTCGGCCAGGTAGGTCTGGCCCATGTCCTCGACCAGCACCCCCCGGCGCGTGAGCAACTTCATCAGCCGCTCGATAACCGACTGCAGCAGCGCATGCAGCTCGTCGTCGGTGGGCGAAGCCGCCTCGATGAACGCCCTGCCCTATCCTGAACTGCACCGGGAGATCACCGATCGCCTGCGGGAGGTGATGCGGATCGACGCTGCCTGCTGGCACAGGCTCGATCCCGACAACCTTCTGCTGACCACGGCGAACCCGGTGGAGTTGCTGGCCGGCGGCTTCCTGACCCCCGACACCGAGATGGTCGCTGCCAGGGCCGTGCTCGCCAGCGAATACCAGCGCCCGGACGTGAATACGTTCGCGTCGCTCGCGAGGCGCCGCCTCCCGTCGGCAATCCTGAGCGAGACGACCCGTGGGCGCCCCGAGCGCAGCGCGCGTTACAACGACTTTCTCGCGCTGTTCGGATTGCCTTACGAGATGCGCGCCGTAATGGTGACCCGCGGCCGTGCATGGGGCTGCGTGGTGTTTCATCGCACCCAGGCCAGCGGCGACTTTGCCGCCGAGGACGCGGCGCTGATGGGCAAGCTCTCGCGCCCGATCGGGGAGGCCTTGCGCAACGCGTTGCGCTTCGATGCGGCGCGGCGCGCGGGGCCGCGCGCCCCGGCACTTCTCGTGCTCGACGTAACGGACGCGATCGAGTTGGCGACGCCTGGCACGGAAGAGGTGCTCGAGTTGTTGCGCTACTCGGATCCGGTTGCGCGAAGCGTGCCTGCGTCGGTGCTGATCGTCGCGGCCCAGACTCGCGCCGCCGGGATGGACGGCCGACAGCCGGCACCGCGGCACGTCCCGACGGCGCAGGGGTGGGTTACGCTGCACGGATCGTTGCCGAGCGGGCCTCGGGGCCGCGTCGCCGTCGTGATGCAGACGACGCCCGAGGCGCAGGCCGCTCCGCTGCGGCTTGAGGCGTTCGCGCTCAGCGCACGCGAGCGCGAGGTGGCCGCGCTGATCGCGCAGGGCTTGGATACAGCGGCGATCGCGGAGAAGCTCTTCATCTCACCGTGGACGGTGCAGGACCACTGCAAGGCGATCTTCGAAAAGACCGGGACACGGACCCGGCGCGAACTCCGATCGCTCGTGTTCTTCCACGATCACCTGCCGGCGATCGCGGTCAGGACGCCGCTCGATGCGGGTGGTCATCTCGACTTTCCGGACACCCCCTGAGCGCCGCCACCGGATCGAGCCCGTATCGGCGGTTCCGCTCGGTGGCCCGGGTGACGATCGGCGGCAAGCGCCCGGTCAGCGGCTCGCGGGTCTTGTCGGCGAAGCGCTGCGTGGCGGCGTCCTTGCCACCGCCACGGCGTCCGAGCTCGGACCGCGAAGCTGCGGTTTCCGGTCGCGCCGCAAGGTCCGCCCGTACCGATGCAAACGGCCACCGAGGCTGCATCCACCGCTGAACGTGTGCTCGAAGAGGTCGATCCGATCGCCGGGCGGCTGGGGCGCAGCCCGACTGGCAGGTTCGGGTCGAGCGCCGACCCATGCGACAGACGATGGTTCGAATCCCTGCCCGAGCGGTTCGGAAATCTCCAGGCCGCAGACTGTGACGGAACATCCAAGCCAAGAAGGTCTCGCGCTGCGCCTCGCTGCGTGGTGTTGAACGGCGGTCCATCGGCGGGCCAACCTCCGGAGTCGGTACGATACCGACCGCGTACGGCAGGATGATCGACAGGGCGCTGGCCCGGACTCTCCGCTGGGACGCCCGACCACGGGCGGAGTTGGAGCGCCGGAGCGACGGTCCTGCCCCGCACCGCACCGTGTCGATCACCTGGTGAGCCCCTCGAGCCATATGCGTGTTGAATGAATTCGACAAGCGCGCCGATCCCCGTCTTCTTCTGCGACGCGATGGTCGCAGAGGCAAGCTCCTACTCGCCGAGCGCCGGCAAGCCCGCGCTCGTCGTTCGTGACTGGCAGGCCGCTGGCTTGCCGATCGAGATCCGCGCGGTCGACCCAGTCACCCGCGAGCAACTGTCGCTCGCGCATGACGCGGAGTTCGTCCACGGCGTGCTGGATGGCAGGGAGCGCAACGGGTTCGGGAACGCGCTGGCATCGATCGCTGCGTCGCTGCCTTACACGACCGGTGCGATGCTGTCGGCGGCCCGCGAGGCGTTGCGCAATCGTCGTGGCGCCTGTGCGCCGGTGTCCGGCTTTCATCATGCCGGATACGCGCATGCCGGCGGCTTCTGCACCTTCAATGGGCTGATGGTCGCCGCGCTGGTCCTGCACGGTGAGCGCCTGATCCGGCGGTTGGCGATCCTCGATCTCGACCAGCATTGGGGCGACGGGACTCAGGACATCATCGACCACCTGGGCATCGACTGGATCGATCACCACAGCAGCGGCGAGCATTCGCCGGGGCCGTCTCGAGCCGAGGCGTATCTGCGCGATCTGCCCGCGCTCGTGGCGCGTTTCTCCAACTGCGATCTGCTGCTCTACCAGGCTGGCGCCGATGCTCACGTGGACGATCCGCTCGGCGGCTGGATGACGACGGAGCAACTTGAGCGGCGCGATCGCATCGTGTTCGAGGTCGCCGCGCGGATCGGCCTGCCGGTTGCCTGGAACCTCGCGGGCGGCTACCAGAGGGATGAGCACGGCGGTATCCCGGCGGTGCTTGAGATCCATCGAAACACGATGCGCACGTGTGCCGAGCGGATCCGGCAGCGTTGAGAGGTCCGCATCGTGTCGATGCCGAGGCAATCGGAACGTGCGGGCGTAGCGCGCGGTGCGGTCGTGCGTGATCTCACCTGCGGCGACGCGAGCGGCCCACCGCGTGAACGCCCGGTCAACGGTTCGCAGGAGCAGTCGGCAGGCACCGATCACGATCGCGATCTCGCCCTCGCAGGCAACGCGCCCGGCCTCGCCGGCCCGGACCGGGACGAGGCCGCCTCGGCCCCCGTGGCCGCTCCGCGGATGCGGGAACCACGGCGACTCGGCGGGTTGCGTCCCGCCGCGGCGGGTCGCCGACCGGGCCCGAGCCGCCGTGCGGTCCGACCCCACGACGCCGCAGGCCTTGCTGTCGACCTTCGGAATTCCTATGCTCCTATCCGCCCGGCGACCCTCACGGTCTGCGCCCCCTTCCAACCCTCGAGACGGAGTCCCGACATCGTGAACAAGCTCGTCCTTGCCTGTGCGGTCTCGCTGACCCTGCTGGGCGGCTGTGGCAAGAAGCAGGAGCCGGCGGCACCCGCGGCGGCGCCGGCGGCCGCCCCCGCCCCCGCGGCCGCTCCCGCGGCACCGCCCCCCGAGCCGAAGGTTCTCAACGTCTACAACTGGCCCGACTACATTCCCGAAGGCATGCTCGCGGCCTTCGAGAAGGAAACCGGCATCAAGGTCAACTACACGACCTTCGAGACCAACGAGGCGCTCAACGCGAAACTCGTGGCGGGCAACACCGGCTACGACATCGTCGTGCCCGGTCTGGTCTTCGCGAAGGGACAGATCGAGGCCGGCCTGCTGCAGCGGCTGGACAAGTCCAAGATCCCGAATCTCGCCAACCTGGATGCGGCCTTCCTGGCCACCATGACCAAGGCCGATCCGGACAACAGGCACCTGGTGCCCTGGGCGTGGGGCTTCACGACGGTGGGGATCAACAAGACCCGGCTCGCCAAGGCGCTGGGCTCGACGCCGATGCCTGAGAACGCGTGGGATCTGGTCTTCAACCCGACGTACACCTCCAAGGCCCGGTCGTGCGGCATTGCGATCCTGGACTCGCCCACCGAGATCCTGCCGGTGGCCCTGCACTACATCGGCAAGGACGCGTACTCGAACAGTCCGGAGGACTACAAGGCCGCCGGAGAGATGCTCGCCAAGGTGCGCAAGGACATCCGGATGTTCACCTCCACGATGATCGACGACCTGGCCAGCGCCAAGGCGTGCGTGGCGATCGGCTGGTCGGGCGACATCAACCAGGCGGCCAAGCGTGCCAAGGAGAACAAGTCCAACGATCAGATCGAGGCGCTGCTGCCGTCCACCGGCGGGCTGATCTTCATCGACGGAATGGGCATCACGAAGGACGCCAAGCACCCCGGCAACGCCCACGCGTTCATCGACTTCTACCTGCGGCCGGAGAACGCCGCGGCGATGGCCAACGAGATGAACTACTCCACGGGCAACAAGGCGGCGCTGCCGAAGATCCAGCCCGAGATCTCGAGCAACAGGACGATCTTCGTCGACGACGCCAACATGGCGAAGATGATCCCGCCCAGCAGCTTCAGCAACGCCGCGCGCGAGGCGCTGGCGAACGCCTACAACAGCTTCAAGCTGGGCAAGTGACTGGAACCGGCCGGGCCGCGCAGGATCGGGGAACTGCCGCGACGATGGGTTCGGATCCGGCCTTTCTGGTCACCGAGCGGGTGACCAAGCGCTTCGACGAGACCCTCGCGGTGGACGAGGTGTCCCTGTCGATCGGGCGGGGCGAGATCTTCGCGCTGCTGGGCAGCTCGGGCTGCGGCAAGTCGACGCTGCTGCGGATGCTGGCCGGGTTCGAGCAGCCGACCTCCGGCCGCATCCTGCTCGGCGGCCGGGACGTGGCCGGCCTGCCGCCTTACGACCGGCCGGTCAACATGATGTTCCAGTCGTATGCACTCTTCCCGCACCTGGACGTGTTCGAGAACGTGGCCTTCGGGCTGAGGCGCGAGGGGCTGCCGCGGGACGAGATCCGCCGGCGCGTCGGGGAGATGCTGGACCTCGTGCAGCTCGGCGCGATGGCGCGGCGCAAGCCGCACCAGCTGTCCGGGGGCCAGCAGCAGCGGGTCGCGCTGGCCCGCAGCCTGGCCAAGCGGCCGTCGCTGCTGCTGCTGGACGAGCCGCTGGGGGCGCTGGACCGCAAGCTCCGCGAGCAGACGCAGTTCGAGCTGGTCAACATCATCGAGAAGGTCGGCGTGACCTGCGTGATGGTCACCCACGACCAGGAAGAGGCGATGACCATGGCCCACCGGCTGGCGATCATGAGCCAGGGCAGGGTGCTGCAGGAGGGCAGTCCGGAGGACGTCTACAAGCATCCGGTCAACCGCTTCGTGGCCGACTTCATCGGCAGCGTCAACCTGTTCGAGGGTACGGTCAGCGCGCGGCAGTCGGACCGCTGCACCGTGTCCACGGCGCTCGGCGAGGTGCAGCTGGCCCAGCCCGCTCCGGACGGCCCCGGCCGGAAGGTGGCGCTGGCCGTGCGGCCGGAGAAGATCGAGATCGCCAAGCAGCGCCCGGCGGGCGTCGCCTGCAACCTGTTCGGCGGACGCGTGCGCGAGATCGCCTACCTCGGCGCCTACAACACCTTCCTCGTCGACACCGATGCGGGCCAGCGCGTCAAGATCACCGGCGCCAACAGCGCCCGCCAGGACCTGTCGGACATCACCTGGGACGACCCGGTCTTCTTCTGGTGGCCCGAGGACACCGGCGTGCTGCTGCGGGACTGACCCCGCACCGCCGCGGCCGCCCGACCATGTCCCGAACCGACCTCCCGGCCCCCGCATCGGCGCAACGCTGGATGCCGGGCCGCCGCTTCGTGATCGCGGTGCCCTACGGCTGGCTGATCGTCTTCTTCCTGCTGCCCTTCCTGATCCTGCTGTACATCAGCTTCGTGGACATGGGCAACGACATCCACCCGTTCAAGTCGCTGCGCGACCCGGTGACCGGCGCACTGAAGCTCGAATGGGAGAACTACCTGTCGGTCTTCCGCCCGACCGACGGCGGGCCGCTGTTCCACACGCTGTACGTCGACGCCTACCTGCGGGCACTGCGCTACGCGCTGTGGACGACGCTGCTGTGCCTGCTGATCGGCTACCCGTTCGCCTACTTCATCGCCCGCTCGCCGGCGTCGGTCCGGCCGGCGCTGCTGCTGATGGTGATGCTGCCCTTCTGGACCTCGTTCCTGCTGCGGGTGTACGCGTGGAAGGGGATCCTCGCCGACCAGGGCATCGTCAACCGGGCGCTGATGGCGGTCGGCCTGACCGATGAACCGCTGCACCTGCTGTACAGCGACGTCTCGATGCTCGTGGGCATGACCTACGTGTACCTGCCGTTCATGGTGCTGCCGCTGTACGCGACGCTGGTGAAGCAGGATCTGCGTCTGCTGGAGGCCGCCTACGACCTGGGGGCCACGCCGTGGAAGGCCTTCTGGCTGGTCACCGTGCCGCTGTCGCGCGCCGGCATCGTCGCGGGCTCGATGCTGGTCTTCATCCCGTCGGTGGGCGAGTTCGTGATCCCGTCGCTGCTCGGCGGCCCAGGGAACCTCATGATCGGTCGGGTGCTGTGGGACGAGATGTTCACCAGCAACAACTGGCCGCGTGCGACCGCGCTGGCGGTGGTGATGATCGGGCTGATCATCGTGCCGCTGATGCTGTACTACCGCTACGGCGGATCCGCCCGCGGTGCCTCCGGAGCAGCGCGGTGAACGCGGTGGGCAGCGGTGCGCACGCCCGCTGGCTGACCCGCCACGCGGGCACGCTGTGGATGGGGCTGGTGTTCCTGTTCCTGTACCTGCCTCTGGGCTTCATGATGCTGTTCTCGTTCAACAGCACCCGCCAGGACGCCCGGTTCACCGGCTTCTCGCTGCGCTGGTACGAGGCCCTGATGCGCGACACGCTGATCGTCGACGGCTTCTGGCTGTCGGTGCGCGTCGCCGCGCTGACGGGCGTGCTGTCGGCGGTGCTCGGCACGATGGCTGCCTTCGTGCTGGTGCGCTACCGGCGCTTCCTCGGGCGCACCGCGTTCTCCGGGATGGTGAACGCGCCGCTGGTCATGCCCGAAGTCGTGATCGGCCTGTCGCTGCTGCTGCTGATGGTGGGGGCGCAAAACGTGTTCGGGTGGCCCGAGCGAGGTGTGCTGACCATCGTGCTGGGCCACACGCTGCTGGGCATGGCCTATGCGATGGTGGTCGTGCAATCGCGCCTTCTGGAGATGGACCGGTCGATCGAGGAGGCGGCGATGGACCTCGGCGCGCGGCCCCACCAGGTGTTCTTCCTGGTCACGCTGCCCAACATCTTCCAGGCGATCCTGGCGGCGTTCCTGCTGTCCTTCACGCTCTCGTTCGACGACGTGGTGATCTCCGAGTTCCTCTCGGGCCCGGGCGTGAGCACGCTGCCGCAGGTGATCTTCAGCTACGCCCGCCGAGGCATCAACCCGACCATCTACGCAGCGGCGACGCTGCTGATCGTCACGGTCACGATCGTGATCGTCGCCTACGCGCTGTGGGTGGCCCGTCAGGGGCGCCGGCGGGCGCGCGAGATCGCCGCGGCTCAACGCGGCGGCGGCTGAACCCGACCCGCGCGGCGGCTTGCGCGGATGCGTACGGGTGCGGTCACGGAGGGCGGCGAGGACGAGCGCCCGGGCGGGGTAGACTCGAACATCCGGGGGAGGGTCGGCACGGGAGAACGAGGAACCGGGATGGAGACGGAGTCGTGTCTGCGCAGCGCGTACCGGCCGGGGCGGTGTCCACACCGATCCTCAGAGACCGCTGCGGCCGTCGCGGGCTGCATCGCTCCCCCGCGGGCGTGATGGCCGCGAATCTCGCCGAGCCGGGCGGCTCCGGGTCGATCGCGAGCTACCTCGCCGGTGCCGGCGTGTCGCTGTGGGCGCTGTTGATGGCGCTGCGGCCGGACGTGGGATTCGACGCGCCCTGGGGCTGGATGGCGCTGTTCTGGGGGCTGAAGATCGGGGTCAGCCTCGTGCTGCTGCAGGGGGTGCTCGTCTTGCTGAGTCGGGCGGACCCGCGGGGCCGCCTGCCGGCGTGGGCCGCGATCGTCGTCAGCGGCGTGATCGGCTCCGGCGCGCTGGCGCCGCTGTACTGGCTGATCGGCGAGGGCCTGATGCAGCAGATCCTGGGGTTTCCGGGGACGTTCGACGATGCCGGGGACGCGGGTCCGTCACTGCCCTTCGGGTGGGCTGCGGTGGCGCAGGAGTTCGGCGACATCGTCGGCCCGGTCACCGCCGCCTGGATGGTGATCTCGTGGCCCAGGGTGCGCGGTCTGTCGCCGCTTCGGATCGCGATCCCGCCGGCTGCCCCCGTCGCGCAGCAGTCGGGGCAGGCGCTGCTGCCTGCGCAGGAGCGAGAGCCGACGCCGCTGCAGTCGCAGCCGGCCCCTGCCGCGTTCGCCCGTCCTGCGTGGCGGGACGCGCTGCCCAGCGAACTCGGTGACGACCTGATCGCCGTCGCCTCGGAGCTGCAGTACCTGCGTGTGTGGACCACACGCGGCTGCGCGCTGGTGCTGGGCGCCCTGCAGGAGGTCGAGGACGCGGAAGGTGGCGCCGGCGTGCGCGTTCACCGGTCGTGGTGGGTGCACGCGCGGCACGTTCGCGGCGTCCGCCGGCGGGGTGACGGCGCGGTGTGCCTGCTGAGCGACGGCCGCGAGGTGCCCGTCAGCCGTCGCCGCCGGCCCGACGTGCTGGCGCGCTTCGGCGAGGGCGTCCGGTACGACGTGGCCACCGATGCGCCGGCCGTGCGGCCGCCGGCGGCGTGATCAGAACGCCCGACGGATCCCCACCTGAACCGAGACCGGGTTGTACCGGGGTTTGGACAGCCGCCCGGTGACCCCCTCTTCGGCCGGGAGCTCGACGCTGCCGACACGCAGCAGCCGGACGTCGGCCGCCAGCCGCCAGGCCTGGCCGAGCGGTACCTCGATACCGCCGATCAGCTGCAGGCCGAGCTTGCCCTGCGCGGACCAGGCGCGCTCGGCGCCGCCGGAGTTGATGTCGAAGTCGATCTCCTGCACGTAACCGACGCCGAAGCCGACGTACGGCGTCGATCCGCCGACCGCCCCGGGGAACCGGCGCAGGACGTTGACGAAGAGGATGTTGGACGCGAAGTCCCCGTCGGTCGCGAGGGTCGAAGCGCTGCTGCGCACCGACTTCAGGTCGTGTCGACGCCAGTTCCACTCGAACTCGGCGGCCCAGCCGTTGCCGTACCGGAAGCCCACGTCCCCGCCCAGACCGAGCCCTTGCCCGAAGCTCGCGGTCACGCCCGAGCCGAAGCCGGCGCTCCCCACCTCGTCGAAGGTGCTCGAGCCGAGCCAGCTCGCCTGCGCGTAGAGGGTGGCGTAGAACCCCCTCGGTTCGATCTGGGCCAGGGCGGGGGTGGCGGTGGCCGCCAGGCAGCCGAGGACGGCGGCCGAGGCGATCTGACGTGCGTGGTTCATGGAAGACGGTCCTGGGTGGTGCACGCGGTGCTCTCGCCACGCCGAGCGGTCGCGTCGGCCCGGCGTGCGATCCTCAGGATAGCGGCCGTCGGGCGCGCGCCGTCGGGTGCTTGAACCAGCGGTCGAGCGGATGAACCAGCGGCGCGGAGCGCGAGCCGACGGCGTCGTCCGCCCGAACCGTCGGCGCACCGGGGTTGGGGCGGCCCGCGCTCCCGCGCGCGTGCCATCGTTCCTGAGCGATCGCGTCCGGACCCGTCACTTCGTCGTGAGTGCCAGGCCTTCGAGCCGCCCGGGCGGCCTGCAGTCGCCGCGGCGAACGGCCGCGAGAAACGCATCGATCGTCCGCGCGATCGTCGCCTCGGTCGCACGGCTCGCCCCACGGCCTGCGAGGTTCATGTGGCTGGCGCCATCGATGACGCCCAGCCACGCGCAGCCGGGCGGCATGTTCCTGAACGGCTCGGTGCGGGATTCCCAGGAGGCGCCGCCGAGTTCGGTATCACGTGTACCGGTGAGCAGCAGCATGGGCTTGCGTACGCGCGACCAGGCGTCGTCCGGAAAGATCGACCCGGGGCCTTGCGGTGACAGGGCGATGTAGGCATCGAACGCGTCGTTGCCGCGGACGCCGATCCGGTTCCGGGCGCCGGCTTCCATCATCACCGTGGCCGCCCCCATCGAGTGACCGACCAGCAGCGACTCGCCCTCGGCGCACCGGACCCGCGCCCATTGCCGAGCGGCGGCGATGTCCATGAACCGTCCGCGATAGGCGTTGGGGTCCGTGATCAGGTCGGCGAGACCCTCGCGAAGATCGGTGCCGCGAACGTGCTCGCGCAGCGCGCGTCGCCCGCTCTCGGGATGGCCCATCACTACGGCGAGGTATCCGAGCGCCGACAGCGTCTCGCCCAGGTAACGATAGCCCTGCTCGGAGCCGCCTGCGCCTGGAGAGATCAGGGCGATGCCGCGACAGGTCGGCGATGCCGGCGCGTATGCGATCGCCGGCGCAGACGTCCGGTCCTGTCGCTCGACTAGGAGCGGTTCCTGGGCGTGGGCGGTTCCGAGCAGTCCCGCCAGGATCACGCCGAGGATTCTGCTGCTCGAACTGCGACTCACGTGTGCTCGCTCCTCGACGCATCGGGTGGGGCGGATCCCGACGGCAGCCCGTCGACGCCGTCGCGACCGGCCGGGCACGATGCAGTGTCGCAGACTCCCGGCGGGTTCGAATGACCGCCCATCGGGGGCGGCCCGTACGAGCGGGCCCGATCGGGGTCGGGAATCACCGGTTCAGCTCGCGCGGCGCTGGAGCACGAAGTAGACATAGTCCCGTTCGCTCAGCTCCGGCACCTCGTCGCGCGATTCGACGAGCCGGACCTCCAGCCCGCGCTCGCGGCACGCGTGGGCGAACGCGTCGACCGTGAACCGGACGTTCATCGCCATGTTCGCCGCATAGTCCCAGGGTCGGGAGCCGCGGCCGAGCTTGGCACGGCGGATGTGCACGAGGGCCCAGCCCCCGGGGCGCAGGATCTCGGCGGCGATGTCCATCACCTCGAGCGCATGCGCCTCGGTCGGCATCAACTCCATCACGTACAGGCACAGGAAGAGGTCGACCGGGGCCTCGATCCGCGACAGCGCGGCTCGCGGCCGGTTCGCGTCGACCTGCACCGGCACGAAGCAGGACAGGCCGGCCGCGGTCATCTGGCGCGCGCATTCGGCCAGCGATTCGGGCGACACGTCCACGCCGTGGAACACGGTCGCGTCGCGTCCGAAGTGGACCGCGTTCGCGCCGCCGCCGCAGCCCCACTCGACGACACGGGCCGCGCGCAGACGTTCGCCGCGTTCGGCGAGCGCCCGCTCGAGCAGCGCCGCGTGCGCGCGGCCCACGCCCAGCCAGACCGCGTCGTCGGCGAACACCCCGTGACCTCGCCAGTGCGCGTCCTGCCGGCGCACCGGCGTGGACAGGTCGTTCCAGAACGCCTGGGCGGCGCGACCGAGGTCCGTACGGTCCTGGCGGTACCCGGTCAGGCCCAGCGCCAGCGTGCGCAGCCGGGCGAGGGTCCGCGTCAGCACGGGTGCCGCCGGAACCGGTGTCCGAGCCGGGCCGCCGCGACGGTGGCGGCGGCCGCTCGCATGCTGCCTGCGGGGCGGTCGGTCATCCCGGCAGCGTAACCGCCCACCCCGCAGCTGAGCAGGCGGGCTCACGACGAGCGGTGCGCTCTGGCCGACGAGCCCGCTCCGGATCTTGCCGGATGCCGGGCTTCGCCGTGGCGAGACGGCATTCGGTCACTGTACGGGGTTCGCAGACGCGCCATACTGAGTCGATGGGCGATGGCTGCCCGCGGCCGCGATCCCGGTCGCTCGGGGCGGCCTCGCGCCGGCTGCGCCACGTTCGGCGGCAACCTGCTCTCCTGACGACACACCGCGACGAGCCATGTCCAAGATTTCGGTTCCGACCGCGGCCGATGGCCGCGAGACGCTGCCCTGCCCGGTGGCCGAAGCTTTGCGCGAGCGCGCGCACGCGCTGATTCCTGGCGGCTGCCACACCTACGCGAAGGGCGACGACCAGTACCCCGCGATCGCTCCGCCGTTCATCGTCCGCGGCAGCGGCTGCCACGTGTGGGACGTCTCCGGACGGCGCTACATCGAGTACGCGATGGGGCTGCGCTCGGTGACCCTGGGGCACGGGTATGGGCCGGTGGTCGAGGCGGCCGTCCGTGCGATGCACGACGGCACCAACTTCAATCGGCCGTCGCCGCTCGAAGGCGACTGCGCCGAGATGTTCCTGTCGATGGTGCCCAGCGCCGAGATGGTGAAATTCACGAAGGACGGCTCGACCTGCACGACCGCGGCGGTGAAGCTCGCGCGCGCATCCACCGGCCGCGAGTGCGTCGCGATCTGCGCCGACAGCCCGTTCTACTCGTACGACGACTGGTTCATCGGCACTACGGCGATGGACGGCGGCATTCCCGAGATCGCGACCGCGCACACGCTGCGATTCCAGTACAACCGCATCGAGACGCTGGAAGCGTTGTTCGATGCGCGCCCGAACCGCATCGCCTGCGTGATGCTCGAGCCGGCGCGTTCGGTGGAGCCGGCACGCGGATTCCTGCAGCAGGTGCGGGCACTGTGCCGGCGGCACGGCGCGGTGCTGGTGTTCGACGAGACGATCACCGGGTTCCGCTGGCACGCGGGGGGCGCGCAGGACCTGTACGGGGTCGCCCCGGATCTGTCGGTCTTCGGCAAGGCGATGGGCAACGGATTCGCGATCTCCGCACTCGCCGGCCGTCGGGACCTGATGGACCAGGGCGGCATCCGTACGCCCGGCGCGCGGCGGGTGTTCCTGCTGTCGACCACCCACGGCGCCGAGAACCACGCGCTCGCCGCGGCGATGGCCACGATGAAGGTCTATCGCGACGAACCCGTGATCGAGCACCTGCATGCGCAGGGCGAGCGGCTGCGCGCCGGTGTCGAGCCGATCGTCGCCGAGCTCGGACTCGGTGCCCACTTCGGGATCGAAGGCCGGGGCTGCGCGCTGATGTTCACCTGCCGCGATCGGGATGGCGCGCCGTCGCAGCCGATGCGCACGCTGTTCCTGCAGGAGATGATCCGGCGCGGCGTGCTCGCGCCGAGCTGGCTCACCGCGTACACGCACACCGATCGAGACATCGACCGCACCGTCGAGGCCTGCGGCGAGGCGCTCGAGGTCTACCGCCGGGCCCTGGACGAGGGCTGCGAGCACCACCTGGTGGGCCCGCCCACCCGGGGCGTCTATCGCCGGTACAACTAGCGCGTCGCGAGCGCTCCGGCGGGCGGAGTCCGGCGGGCGACCGGTACGCCGCGGCGTCGGCGGTACCTCGGCGTTCGCGCGGCCGCGGGCGATCCGCGATACTGCCCGGCATGGTCGTCGTCTACTGGACCGAGTCCGGCACGCCCCGCTCGCGCGCCTTCGGCTCGGGTGCGCTGTCGCAGGCGCTCGACTGCGCCGAAGCGCTGCGCCAGCGCCAGCGTGCGGGCGATCCGGTGTCCTTCGTGACGATCGCCTGCGAGCCTCCGGACCTGGTGGGGCCGTCGGGCGTCGGCGAGCCCGCGGCGGACTACGCGTGGGTCAAGCGCCGATCGCCTCCGAGGCGGCCGTCCCGCTGACCGGCGGGCAGTCACGGTGCCGGCCACGGGGCGGTACCGGCCGCCGTGGCGCACCCGCAGGATCGTCGCGGCGCAGACCGGCGCTCAGAGCACGCGCCCGAACCACGCGACCGACAGGCCCGCGGCGAGCAGCGACAGCAGCACGGCGGCGCCGGCGAAGAAGGCACCGATCTCGATCTCCTTCTTCTCCATCACGAAGCGGCTGTTCATCGACTGGTAGATCCGCTTGAGCTCTTCGGCGCTCGCGGCCTGGAAGAACTCTCCGCGGGTCAGGTCGGCGATGGTCTTCAGCGCGGCTTCGTCGAGCGCCACCCGCATCGACCAGCCGTCGGTGCGCAGCACCTCGCCCTTGGCCGTGCCGATGCCGACCGTGTAGACCCGCACGCCGCGCTCGGCCGCGAGTCGGGCGGCGGCGATCGGGTCCGGTCCCGTGGTCGACTGGCCGTCGGACAGCAGCACGATCACCGCGGAATCGTAGGAGCCGGCGGCCACCGCCTCGACCGCCTGTCCGGGTCGTGGGGCCCCGCCCGAGCCGCGCGCGGCGTCGCGTCGCTCCTCGCGCGTGCCCCCGCCCGCGCCCGGTTGCCCGTCGCGACGCGGCTGGAGCATCCTCAGGTCGATGCCCGCACCCGGGAAGATCGTCGCGAGCGACATCACGATAGCGCTGCCGATCGCGGTACCGCGCTGCGGCTGGAACCGGTCGATCGCCTGCCGGATCTCCTCACGATCCTCGGTGGGGGTCTGCACCACCTGGGCGGTGCCGGCGAAGCTCACGATGCCGATCCGGGTGGAGCGCGGCTGTGCGTCGATGAACGCTCGGGCCGCCGCCTGGGCGGCAGCCAGTCGGGTGGGCTGGACGTCCGTGGCGCGCATGCTCCCCGACACGTCGATCGCGAGCACGATGGTCTCGTGCTGGGCCGGCAGCGTGACCACCGCGGCCGGGCGCCCCACCGCCGTCAGCAGCAGCGCGATCGCCAGCAGGTACAGCGCTGGGGGCAGGTGTCGCCACCGGCCCTGACCCGGGCCGGCCGCGACCACCAGGCCGCCCAGACCGCCGAGCCGGGCGCGCCGACGGCGCACGCTCCATGCGTACAGTGCCGCGAGCAGCGGCACCAGCGCCAGCCCGAACAGCATCTGCGGCCACAGGAAGCTCATCGCAGCGCCCCGCTTCCCGCCGCCGACAGGTGTCCGGGCAGACCGCCGCCGCCGGCGAGCCGGCTGCGTTGCTTGCGCAGGTCGGCGAAGCGCAGGATCGCGTCTGCGAGCGAATCGCCGGTCGAGAGCTCGAGCGCGTCCACGCCGGACTGCGCGAGCTGCTCGCGCAACTCCCGTTCACGCCGTTCGGCGGCTTGCGCGAAGCGCGTGCGGAACCCCGGGTCGTGAGTGTCGACGAACAGCTGTTCGCCGGTCTCGGCATCCTGCACCGTGATCAATCCGAGGTCGGGCAGCTGCGACTCGAGCGGATCGTGGACCCGCAGCGCGATCACCTCGTGGCGCTGCGCGAGCCTGAGCAGGTGACGACCCCAGCCCGGCTCGCTGATGAAGTCGGACACGACGAACACCAGCGAGCGACGCTTCAGCGATTCGGCCGCCGAGCGCAGCAGCACCGACAGGTCGGTCCCGCCGCCGACCGGCACCTCCGGGTGCTGGTCGAGCCGCCCGACGATGTGCAGCAGGTGGCGTCGCCCGGTGCGCGGCTGGATCACCGTGTCGACCCGGTCGCCGTAGATCATCGCGCCCACTGCGTTGCCGTGCCGGGCGAGCAGCCGCGCGACCACCGCGACGAACTCGGTGGCGACCGTGCGCTTGGTCCGGCCGGTGGAGCCGAAGCTCACCGATCCCGACAGGTCGACCAGGAACCACGCGGACACTTCGCGGTCCTCGTGGTATTCGCGGACGTACGGCTGCTGCAGCCGCGCGGTCACGTTCCAGTCGATCCGGCGGACGTCGTCGTGGAACTGGTACTCGCGCAGGTCGGCGAGGTCCAGGCCGAATCCGCGGAACAGCGTCCGGTAGTCGCCGTGCAGCAGCCCGTCCAGACGCCGCAGCACCGTCCACTCGAGACGGCGCAGCAGCGCCTCAGGATCGCGCTTCGACGTCGACATGCGTCTGCAGCGGGCGGGCCGGCCGCGGCACGTGCTGCATGATCCGCTGCACGATCCGGTCGGCGCTCAGGCCTTCGGCGAGTGCCTCGTACGACAGCACCAGCCGGTGGCGCAGCACGTCGGGCGCGATGTCGGCGACGTCCTCGGGCAGCGCGTAGCGGCGCCCGCGCAGGAAGGCGAGGGCGCGCGCGCCCTCCACCAGGGCGATCGAGGCGCGGGGGCTCGCACCGAAGGTGAGGTAACGCGCGACGTCGGTGATCCCGTGGCGATCCGGTTCGCGGCTCGCCGACACCAGCTTCACCGCGTACTGCATCAGCGACGGATCGACGTAGCCGCGGCGGCACTCGCGCTGCAACTGGCCGAGCTGCTCGGTCGTGGCCACCGACGAGACCGTGATCGGCGGACCGGTGACGCGCTCGACGATCACGAACTCCTCGTCGTCGGTCGGATACCCGACCAGCACCTTCATCATGAAGCGGTCGACCTGGGCCTCGGGCAGCGGATAGGTGCCCTCGGTCTCGATCGGGTTCTGCGTGGCCATGACGAGGAACGGGTCGGGGACCTTGTGGCTTTCCCCGGCGATCGTCACCTGGCGCTCCTGCATCACCTCGAGCAGCGCGCTCTGGACCTTGGCGGGTGCGCGGTTGATCTCGTCGGCGAGCAGCAGATTGGTGAACACCGGCCCGAGCGAGGTGCTGAATTCCCCGGTCTTCTGGCTGTAGACGCGGGTGCCGACCAGGTCGGACGGCACCAGGTCGGGCGTGAACTGGATCCGGCGGAAGTGACCGCGGACGGTGGTCGCGAGGGTCTTCACCGTCAGGGTCTTCGCCAGCCCGGGCACCCCTTCGACCAGCAGGTGCCCTTGCGCCAGGATCGCGACCAGCACGCGCTCGAGGAAGTGGTCCTGGCCGACCACGACCTTCTTGACCTCGAAGAGGATGCGCTCCATCAGTGCGGCGACGTCGGACGGGGTTTCGTTCATGCGCTCCTGCCGGGTGGGGTGACTGGGTAACGATGCGGTCAGAACGGCGACATGCCGGCGCCCGCGGCCGCGCTCTCGATCGGCACGGCAAAGCCGATCCCGACGAATACGCGTTGCTCCGTGGGGTTCAGCACCGCGGTGACGATGCCGATCACCTCGCCCTCGGGCGTCACCAGCGGCCCGCCGGAGCTGCCCGGGTTCACGGCCGCGTCGAACTGGATCAGGTTGGTCAGCAGCCGCTTGCCCTCGGGAGACTGGAACTCGCGCTTCAGCCCGGAGACGACCCCCGAGGTCACCGACGGCCCGATGCCGAACGGAAAGCCCGCGGCCACCACGACGTCGCCCGGCCGCACGTCGGCGGTGGACTTGAGGGTGGCGGCCTGCAGGTCGTCGGGCAGGGTGCGCGCCTGGAGCACGGCGAGGTCCTGTTCGGGCTGCGCCTGCACGATCGCCGCATCCGACTCGGTGCCATCCGCGAATACGATCTTCACCGCATCCGCACCGGCGACCACGTGCAGGTTGGTCAGGATCAACCCGGACTCGACCACGACCACGCCGCTGCCGACACCGATGTCCTCGGGCGGCTGCCCGTCGCGCGCCGGGCCGAGGCGGCGGACCCGCACCACCGACGGTCGGATGATCTCCCAGGCCTTGGCCGCCTGCGAAGGCAGCTGCTGGGTCTCGAGGGTGCGCAGCACCGCGGCGTCGATGTCTTCCTGGTTCAGCGCCCGCTGCGCCGGGTTCGTCCGCTGCAGCAGCGCACTGGCCGCCAGCGCGATCGCGATGCCGAGCACGATCAGGAGTCCGCGTTCGGCGTGGGCGAGCGCGCGGCGCAGTGTCGACAGTCGGCCAGGGGGCGGGGCGGGGGGTGGGGAGGGCGGTTCGCGCCGCGATGCACCCGCGGCCGGACCGGCCCAAGGCGACGGTCCTGCGATCGACCGGCCGCCCGGGGCGGGGCGTGGGGAGGCGCCGGCGGCGGGTGGCACTGCGGTGCGCTTGGGATCAGCGCCGGCGCTCGTCGACCGGCTGTAGAGCGCCCGGCGGGTCATCCGTGCCTCGGGCCGTGGGCTCGAAGGGATGCGAGACCCCGCGTCGCGTGACCGCCGTTCCCGTCGCCGTCCGTCAACGCCCGCTCCCGCTGCTCGCGGCCAACGGTAGCGCGGGCTCGTCGGAGGGTAAACCGCGGGCCCGACGCGACGTCGGGGCAGGGATCGCGCCGAGGTTTCCCACTGAACGTAACGCGGGCCCCAGTCGCCCGGGGCCCGCTCGGCAGATGGCGCGCCCGGCAGGATTCGAACCCACGACCCCTTGGTTCGTAGCCAAGTACTCTATCCAACTGAGCTACGGGCGCTGAGCGGCGGAGGATAGCACACCGTGAAGGTGACGGTCCTGCGCGCCACGAGCGTCTTGCGGACACGGCGCCCGAGGAGTTGAGACAGGGCTTTAATCCCGCAATACGAAAAGATATCCCTCAGTGCGAAAATTTGTCTGGACTTCCTGGGGGTGGATTCCTAGAATCGCCGCACCCCGACGAAGGAGAGTCCCATGTCCGCGCTGCCGAACGACCAGGCCGCCAACGACCCCGACGCGAACGAGACGCAGGAGTGGCTCGACGCACTGGAGGCGGTCATCGACCGCGAAGGCCCGGATCGTGCCCACTATCTGCTGAGCGCGCTGATCGAGAAGGCGCGACGCAGCGGTGCGTTCATTCCGTACTCCGCGAACACCGCCTACGTGAACACCATCCCGGTGCAGCTGGAAGCACGCAGTCCGGGCAACGCAGAGTACGAGGAGCGAATCCGCTCGTACATCCGCTGGAACGCGATGGCGATGGTGGTACGCGCAAACCGCCACGAACCGCCGGACGGCGGCGACCTCGGCGGCCACATCGCGTCGTTCGCCTCCCTGGCGACGATGATCGGTGCGGGGATGAACCACTTCTGGCATGCGCCGCACGAAGGACACGGCGGGGACCTGGTGTACTTTCAGGGGCACTCGGCCCCGGGCATCTACGGACGCGCGTTTCTCGAGGGCCGGCTGACCGAGTCGCAGCTCGAGCGGTTCCGGCAGGAGGTCGAGGGTCGTGGCCTGTCGTCGTACCCGCATCCGAAGCTGATGCCGGACTTCTGGCAGTTCCCGACGGTGTCGATGGGCCTCGGTCCCATCATGGCGATCTACCAGGCGAGGTTCCTCAAGTACCTGCACGCCCGCGGCATCGCCGACACCTCGAACCGCAAGGTCTGGGTGTTCTGCGGCGACGGTGAGATGGACGAGCCCGAATCGCTCGGCGCGATCTCGCTCGCGGCCAGGGAAAAGCTCGACAACCTGATCTTCGTCGTCAACTGCAACCTGCAGCGACTCGACGGGCCCGTGCGCGGGAACGGCAAGATCATCCAGGAGCTCGAGGGCGAGTTCCGGGGGTCGGGCTGGAACGTGCTGAAGCTGATCTGGGGCTCGTACTGGGATCCGCTGCTCGCGCGCGACAAGGACGGCATCCTGCAGCGTGTGATGGAGGAGACCGTCGACGGCGAGTATCAGGCGTACAAGGCCAACGACGGCGGCTTCGTGCGCCGGCACTTCTTCGGCAAGCATCCGAAGCTGCTGGAGATGGTGTCGCGCATGACCGATGACGACATCTGGCGGCTGAATCGCGGCGGGCACGACCCGCACAAGGTGTACGCGACCTTCCATGCGGCGATCCACCACCATGGCCAGCCCACGGTGGTGCTCGCCAAGACGGTCAAAGGGTATGGCATGGGCCGAATCGGTGAGGCCAAGAACCCGACGCACCAGCTGAAGAAGCTCGACACGCAGGCAATCCGGGAGTTCCGCGACCGATTCAACATCCCGATCCCCGACGAACGTCTGGACGAGCTCCCGTTCTTCAAGCCGGCCGAGGATGCCCCCGAGATGCGCTACATGCACGAGCGGCGTCGGGCGCTGGGTGGCTATCTGCCGCAGCGCCGACGCCTGTGCAGCGAGTCGCTGCCCGTGCCCGCGCTCGATGCGTTCAAGGCCGTGCTGGAGCCGACCGCCGAGGGCCGCGAGATCTCGACCACCCAGGCGTTCGTCCGGGTGCTGACCGCGCTGACCCGCGACAAGGCGCTCGGGCAACGCATCGTGCCGATCGTGCCGGACGAGGCCCGCACCTTCGGCATGGAGGGCATGTTCCGCCAGCTCGGCATCTATGCGCCCGAGGGCCAGAAGTACACGCCGGTCGACAAGGACCAGGTGATGTACTACCGCGAGGACAAGGCCGGGCAGATCCTCGAGGAGGGCATCAACGAGGCAGGCGCGTTCTCGTCGTGGATCGCTGCGGCGACCTCGTACTCGACGAACGACCGGATCATGGTGCCGTTCTACATCTACTACTCGATGTTCGGCTTCCAGCGGGTGGGCGATCTGGCCTGGGCGGCGGGCGACATGCAGGCGCGCGGCTTCCTGCTGGGGGGTACCTCGGGACGGACCACGCTGAACGGGGAGGGGCTGCAGCACGAGGACGGTCACAGTCACGTGCTGTCCTCGACCATCCCGAACTGCGTGTCCTACGATCCGACCTTCGCGCACGAGGTGGCGGTGATCATCCAGGACGGCCTGCGCCGTATGGTGGGCGAGCAGGAGAACGTCTTCTACTACCTGACCCTGCTGAACGAGAACTACCCGCACCCGGGGCTGCGGCCGGGCACCGAGGAGGGGATCGTCCGCGGGATGTACCTGCTGCGCGAGGGGGATGCGGGCAGCAGCACGCGCGTGCAGTTGCTCGGCAGCGGCGCGATCCTGCGCGAGGTGCTCGCCGCCGCCGAAATGCTCGAGTCCGACTGGGGCGTCGCTGCCGACGTCTGGTCGGTCACCAGCTTCACCGAACTGCGTCGCGATGGTCTCGAGTGCGAGCGCTGGAACCTGCTGCATCCGACCGAACCGGCCCGGGTTCCGTTCGTCACGCGGCAGCTCGCCGCGCACTCCGGCCCGGTGGTCGCGTCGACCGACTACATGAAACTGTTCGCCGACCAGATCCGGTCTTACGTGCCCGCCGGGCGTGCGTACCGGGTGCTCGGCACCGATGGATTCGGTCGGTCCGATTTCCGTTATCGGCTGCGTGAGCACTTCGAGGTCGACCGTCGCTTCGTGGCGCTGTCGGCGTTGCGCGCGCTGGTCGACGAGGGCGTCGCCAAGCCGCAGACCCTTGCCGAGGCGATCCGCAAGTACGGGATCGATCCCGAGAAGACCAACCCGCACACCGCCTGATACGGACGTCCCGAATGGCCACGATCGAGTTGAAGGTTCCCGACATCGGCGACTTCAAGGATGTTGAGGTGATCGAGTTGCTGGTGAAGCCGGGTGACGAGGTGCGCACCGAGCAGAGCCTGCTGACGGTCGAGTCGGACAAGGCGTCGATGGAGATCCCCTCGAGCGCCGCCGGCCGCGTGGTGTCGCTCAAGGTGAGCCTGGGCGATCGGGTGAGCGAGGGGAGCGTGATCGCGGTGCTCGAGCCGGCTGCCGAGGGCGATCGGGTGGCTGCTCCGACCGCCGGCCCGGCTCCCACCGCCGAGGTCGCGACCTCGCCGGCCGCGGCCGCCTCCGCGCGGCCTGAGCCGGCTGCGGCCTCGCTGCAGTCCGCACCGGTCTCGGCTGCGCCGGCTCGCGTTCCGCCGGTGCCCGCCGCGGCCGAGGACGAGGCGGGGCAGGTCGTGAAGCCGCACGCATCACCGTCGGTGCGCAAGTTCGCGCGCGAACTCGGCGTACCGCTCGACCGCGTGAGGGGCAGTGGCCCCAAGCAGCGGATCACGCACGACGATGTCCGTGGGTTCGTGAAGGCGGCGATCGCGCGCGACGCGCAGCCGCGCGAGGCCGCCGCCGGGCCGGCCGATGGCGGTGCGGGGCTGGGGCTGCTGCCCTGGCCGAAGGTGGATTTCGCCAAATTCGGCCCGATCGAATCGAAGCCGCTTCCCCGGATACGGAAGATCTCCGCGGCGAACCTGCATCGCAACTGGGTGATGATTCCGCACGTGACGAACCACGAGGACGCGGACGTCACCGACCTCGAGGCGTTCCGGGTCCAGCTGAACCGGGAAAACGAGAAGACCGGCCCGAAGCTGACGATGCTCGCGTTCCTCATCAAGGCCTGTGTTCACGCTCTCAAGAAGTACCCCGAGTTCAACAGTTCGCTCGATGGCGACGCGCTGGTGCTCAAGCGCTACTGGCACGTCGGCTTCGCCGCGGACACCCCCAACGGGCTGGTCGTTCCGGTGATCCGCGACGCTGATCGCAAGGGGGTGGGCGAGATCGCGCAGGAGACTTCCGACCTGGCACGCAAGGCGCGCGATGGGAAGCTCTCACCCGCCGAGATGCAGGGGGGCACGTTCTCCATCTCGAGTCTCGGGGGAATCGGGGGTACCGGCTTCACGCCGATCGTGAACGCGCCCGAGGTCGCGATCCTCGGTGTGTCCCGCACGGCGACCCGCCCGGTCTGGGACGGCGCGGCGTTCTTGCCTCGCCTCATCCTGCCGCTGTCCTTGTCGTACGACCACCGGGTGATCGATGGCGCTGCGGCGGCGCGCTTCAATGCGCATGTCGCCGCGCTGCTGGGGGACTTCCGACGAGTGATGCTGTGAGGCGCTCCGGCAGCGAGCGCCAAAACGGCTGACTCCGGGACGCAACGTTGACCACGCTCGTCGTCGTCAGGAAGAACGGCCGCATCGCGATCGGCGCCGACGCGCTGGTCACCTTCGGCGAGACCCGTCTGCCAGGCGGCTACGAGGCCAACGAGAAGATCCTGCGCGTCGGCGATTCGTACGTGGGTCTGGCTGGCAGCACCGCACATTTCGAGGTGCTGCGTCGGGTGCTCTGCACCGCCGAAGCGCCACGGCTGCATTCTCGCGCGGAGATCTTCGAAACGTTCCTGAAGGCCCACCAGGTGCTGAAGGAGCAGTACTTCCTCAACCCCAAGGAAGAGGACGACGACCCCTACGAAAGCTCGCAGATCACCGCTCTGATCGCCAATCCGAGCGGCATCTACGGCGTGTACTCGTATCGGGAGGTATTCAGCTTCGAGCGCTTCTGGGCGATCGGCTCGGGCCGCAACTTCGCGCTGGGCGCGATGCATGCGGTCTACGGCCGGGTGCGTGACGCCCGAAACGTCGCGAGGATCGGGGTCGAGGCCGGCAGCGAGTTCGACAAGAGCTCCGGCGGCCCGAACCGCGTCTACGAATTCGAGGCGACCCAACGCTGACCGGCGAGGGCGCCCTTCACATCACAGAGACCTGCTATGGCGACGATCGAACTCAAGGTGCCCGACATCGGCGACTTCAAGGACGTCGAGGTGATCGAGCTTCTCGTGAAGCCCGGGGACGAGGTCCGCGTCGAGCAGAGCTTGCTGACCGTGGAGTCGGACAAGGCGTCGATGGAGATTCCGTCGAGCGCTGCCGGCAGAGTTGTCGTGCTGAAGGTCGGGCTGGGCGACAAGGTGAGCGAGGGCAGCGTGATCGCCCTGATCGAGCCGGCGCTCGCCGATACCGTACCGTCGGCGACCGCGTCGGGCGCGGCATCGGTGGCGGCGGCAGCCGGCACGACCGGCGCCGCGCCCGCGACCGGCCCGGCATCGCCGGCCCCCGCGGCCGTGCCGGCGCACGGCAGCGGCGCTCCGGCCCGCCCGAGCGCGCCGGCTGCGGCGCCCGCGTTCGCCGGCACGCCCGATGCGACCTGCGCGATGCTGGTGATCGGCGCTGGTCCCGGAGGCTACTCGGCGGCCTTCCGGGCCGCCGACCTCGGCATGGACACGGTGCTCCTGGAGCGCTACCCCACCCTGGGGGGCGTGTGCCTGAACGTCGGCTGCATCCCGTCGAAGGCGCTGCTGCACACCGCGGCGGTGATCGACGAGGCGCGCGACATGGCGGCCCACGGGATCGTGTTCGGCGAGCCGCGGATCGACCTCGACGCGTTGCGCGGCTGGAAGGACAAGGTGGTTGGCAAGCTGACCGGCGGGCTCGCCGGTATGGCCAAGGCGCGCAAGGTGCGGGTGGTGCGGGGCTACGGGCGCTTCCTCGACGCACACCACGTCGAGGTCGAGGTCACCGAGGGTCCGGGGCAGGCGCGCAGCGGCGGGCGTCAGGTGATCCGCTTCGAGCAGGCGATCGTCGCGGCGGGCAGCCAGTCGATCCGGCTCCCGTTCCTGCCCGATGACCCGCGCGTGGTCGACTCGACCGGCGCGCTGCTGCTGCGTACGCGTCCGAACCGGATGCTCGTGATCGGCGGCGGCATCATCGGCCTGGAGATGGGCACGGTGTACTCGACGCTCGGCGCCCGTCTGGACGTGGTCGAGATGACCGACGGGCTGATGCCCGGCGCGGACCGCGACCTGGTCAAGGTCTGGCAGAAGCACAACGGCAAGCGCTTCGACCGCGTGATGCTGAAGACCCGTGCCGCCAAGGCCGAGGCGGCGCCCGACGGGATTCGGGTGTGGTTCGAGGGCGATCAGGCCCCCGCCGAGCCGCAGCTGTACGACCTGGTCCTGATCGCCGTCGGCCGCAGTCCGAACGGCGCACGAATCGGCGCGGATCGCGCCGGGATCGCGGTCACCGATCGGGGGTTCGTCCCGGTGGATTCGCAGATGCGCACGAACCTGCCGCACGTGTTCGCGATCGGCGACATCGTCGGCCAGCCGATGCTCGCGCACAAGGCGGTCCACGAGGGCCACGTGGCCGCCGAGGCCGCCGCGGGGCTGAAGTCGCACTTCGACGCGAGGGTGATCCCGTCGGTGGCTTACACCGACTCGGAGATCGCCTGGGTGGGCGTGACCGAGGACGAGGCCTCGGCCCGCGGCATGAAGCTCGGCCGTGCGGTGTTCCCGTGGGCGGCGTCCGGCCGTGCGATCGCCAACGGCCGCGACGAGGGCTTCACCAAGCTGCTCTTCGACGAGGACACCCACCGGATCGTCGGGGGCGCGATCGTCGGTACGCACGCGGGCGACATGATCGGCGAGCTGGCGCTCGCGATCGAGATGGGCGCCGACGCGACCGACATCGGGCGCACGATCCACCCGCACCCGACGCTGGGCGAATCGATCGGCATGGCCGCGGAGCTCTACGAAGGCGTCTGCACCGACCTGCCGCCGATGCGCAAGCGCTGACGGAGGAGGCTCCCGCCCAGGTCGGGTGCTTCCCGCGCGCTCGGGAGCTCGCCTCCCGAGCGCGCCTCCGAGCCTGGCCGACGGGCCCGGTCCGGAGGCGGGCGGGAGACTCCCGCCCGCGCCGCAGCGCTACTTGAGCCCCGTCCCCGGCGCGCTGCCGGGTGCACCGCCCGGCGCCGGGGCGCCCGGTTCGGCATCGGCCGGGTCCTCGGGGATCTCGATCCGGACGTTCTCGACGTCGATCTTCCTGCCCGAGGCCTCGGGGTCGATCGCCAAGGTCGGGAACGCGATCACCGCCACCAGCATCGCGAGCTGCACGCACACGAAGGCCACCGAGCCCTTGTAGATGTCCACCGTCGACATCCCGGTGATCCGCTTGCGCGTGATCCGGTCGTCGTAGTCCTGGGCCGGCGCGACGCTGCGCAGGTAGAACAACGCGAATCCGAAGGGCGGCGTGAGGAACGAGGTCTGCAGGTTCATCGCGACGATGATCCCGAACCACACGAGGTCGACGTCGAGCTTCACCGCCACCGGAGCGAGCAGCGGCAGCAGGATGAACGCAATCTCGAAGAAGTCCAGGAAGCAGCCCAGGATAAAGATCAGCACGTTCACTACGATCAGGAACCCCAGAGCGCCTCCGGGCAGCGCGTCGAACAGGTGCTCGACCCACTTCGGCCCATCGATGCCCTGGAAGGTCAGGCTGAAGATGGTGGAGCCGACCAGCACGAACAGCACGAAGCAGGACAGTTTCGTCGTCGAGTTCAGCGCCTGCTTGAGCAGATCCAGGTTGATCCGCCCGCGCAGTCCCGCCAGCAGCAGCGCACCGGCCGCCCCCATCGCACCGCCTTCGGTGGGGGTCGCGACGCCGAGGAAGATCGTCCCGAGCACCAGGAAGATCAGCAGCAGCGGCGGGATCAGCACGAAGGTGACCTGACGGGCGAGCTTCGAGAGCAGTTTCAGGCGCAGGGTCTTGTCAAGCAGAGCGAACAGGAACGCGAGCGCCACGGCGACCGTCAGTGACATCACCACCGCCTCGTCTTCGGGCGGCGACGCCGGAGCGCCGGTGAACGCGCTGACCAGCGCCGGGTAGTTGCGTTCCATCAGCACGCCGACCACCAGGCAGATGCCCAGCAGCACGAACAGGGACGCGTGGCCGCTGTTCCCGTTGTCCTCGCGATACGTGCGGGCTTCCATCGGCAGCGCCGGCACCCATTCGGGCTTGAGGAACGCGGTGGCGACGATCACCAGACAGTACAGTCCGACCAGCATGAATCCAGGCACGAACGCCGCCTGGTACATGTCGCCGACGCTGCGGCCGAGCTGGTCGGCGATCACGATCAGCACGAGAGACGGCGGGATGATCTGCGCGAGCGTGCCCGAGGCCGTGATCACGCCGGCGGCGAGCGGCCGCTTGTAGCCGTACCGCATCATGATCGGCAGCGAGATCAGGCCCATCGAGATCACCGAGGCGGCCACCACGCCGGTGGTGGCCGCGAGCATCGCGCCCACCAGGACCACGGCGAGCGCGAGCCCGCCGCGGACCGGGCCGAACACCTGCCCCACGGTCTCCAGCAGGTCTTCGGCCATGCCGCTGCGCTCGAGCAGCAGCCCCATGAAGGTGAAGAACGGGATCGCGAGCAGCGTGTCGTTCTGCATGATCCCGAACAGGCGCAGCGGCAGCGCCTGGAGCAGGGCGGTCGGCATCAGGCCGAGCTCGATGCCGATGAAGCCGAAGAACATGCCGCACGCCGCGAGGCTGAACGCCACCGGGAAGCCGGTCAGCAGGAACAGCACCAGCGAGCCGAACATGATCGGCGCGAGGTTGGTTGCGATCCAGGTCATCGTTTCTGCTCCGCCTCGGCTTGGGCACGCAGCTCCTCGAGGAGGCGCTCTTCGTCACTCTTTTCCTTCGCGGCGAGCGCGGGGTCTGGCCCGAGCCCTCGCAGGAAGGCGATTCGCTTGATCAACTCGGAGATCGCCTGCATCGCCAGCAGCGCGAAGCCCAGGGGCATCAGCGCGTAGGCCGGCCAGCGGATCAGGCCGCCGGCGTTGCTCGACATTTCTCCCCCGATGTACGCGCGCGTCAGCAGCGGCCAAGAAATCGCGATCACCCAAGCACACAACGGCAGCACGAACACCACGAGGCCGACCACGTCGAACCACACCTGGGTACGCCGGGAAAAGCGCTGCGCGAGCACGTCGATCCGCACGTGTTCGTTCTTCAGCAGCGTGTAGCCGGCGGCGAGGAGGAACACCGCGGAGAACAGGTACCACTGAATCTCCAGCCAGGCGTTCGAACTGGTAGAGAACGCCTTGCGCACGATGGCGTTGCCGGCGCTGATCAGCGTCGCGGCGAGCACGAGCCACATCACGGCGCGGCCGATCCGGTCGCTCAGCGCGTCGATCGCGCGGCAACCCTTCAGCAAACCCTTCATCGATCCCTCTCGCTAGATCCGGCCCGGCGTACGGTCGAGGTCGCCGTGCTCGAGCCGCCGCGTCGTAGGCGCGGCGGCACCGAAACGAAGAGCCCCGCGGGTGGCGGGGCTCCGTGACACGCAGCGCGCCGCTCAGCGCCTCGTGGCCGCCATGAAGTCGTCGAACGTATTCTCGGTCACCCGGAACCAGCTGATCTGGTCACGCTGGAAGCCGAAGTACGAGTCGTGGATCTTCTTGAACTCGGCGTTCTTGCCGCCGGTCTCGGCGTAGACCTCCTGCGCGACCTTGAAGCAGGCCTCCATCACCGGGCGCGGGAACGGCCTGAGCTGGGTGCCGCCCGCCACCAGCCGGCGCAGCGCCTGGGGGTTGCCCGCGTCGTACTTCGCCATCATCCAGCTGTTGCCCTCCTCGCAGGCGGCTTCGAGCGCGGCCTTGTAGTCGGGCGGCAGCGCGTCCCAGGCCTTCTGGTTGACGATCGTGTGCAGCGCCGGCCCGCCCTCCCACCAACCCGGGTAGTAGTAGAACCGCGCGACCTTCTGGAAGCCGAGCTTCTCATCGTCGTACGGCCCGATCCACTCGGCCGCATCGATCGTGCCCTTCTCCAGCGACGGGTAGATGTCGCCGCCGGCGATCTGCTGCGGCACGACGCCCATGCGCGAAAGCACCACGCCCGCGAAGCCGCCGACCCGAAACTTCAGACCCTTCAGGTCGTCGACCGTGTTGATCTCCTTGCGGAACCATCCGCCCATCTGCGCACCGGTGTTGCCGCACAGGATCGCGACCACGCCCGCCTTGCGGCAGAACTCGTTGTACAGCGCGTCGCCGCCGCCGTGATGCCACCAGGCGTTGAACTGGCGGAAGTTCAGACCGAAGGGCACCGCCGTGCCGAACGCGTACGTCGGGTCCTTGCCGAAGTAGTAGTACATCGCGGTGTGGCCGA
>Ga0169931_10002633_pt1 | contig 29072 bp, 24 predicted proteins | sample Kivu_15m_20L_FD_129675 | JGI IMG/M metagenome (GOLD analysis project Ga0169931, IMG submission 129675) | Freshwater microbial communities from Lake Kivu, Western Province, Rwanda to study Microbial Dark Matter (Phase II) - Kivu_15m_20L... | ecosystem: Environmental > Aquatic > Freshwater > Lake...
CGACACCGACGCCGCACTGCCCCTCGAGACCGCGACGCAGCAACGGCTCGCCACCCTCTGGAGCGAACTGCTGCGCGTGGACGTCCCAAGCCGCGATGCCGACTTCTTCCGCCTCGGCGGACACTCCCTCCTCGCCATGCGACTCGCAGGTCGCCTGCCATTAGTCTTCGGTGTTCCGCTCGACCTGCAGACTTTCCTCCATGACGCTCGTTTGGAGCGTTTGGCGGCAAGCATCGATGCCGCAACCGAAAAGGGCAATGCCTCAAGGCATGCTCAACCTGTCCCGGAAGGAACGCACACCCCTGCCGTACCCACGGCCTTCCCGCTTTGGCAAACCGATACGCCGGGCGGCCTGTACTTCTGCGGCGGCTCGCTGGCACAAAGCCAGAACCTCATTCGGCAGCTTACCCGCCTCTTCGAGTGGACATGGAACGCCTTCCACCTCACCGACCCGCAGTATCATGACGGCGCCTACCCTGCGATGCCCATGGAGCAACTCGCAGCCCGGTATGCCCAGACCGTCCTTTCGGTGCATCAGGGCGGCCCCATCGTCCTCACCGGCTACTGCCTCAACGGTCTCGACGCCTATGCCACCGCAGTACTCCTGCAGCGGCAGTCGGAGTTTACCGTGCATCTCCTTCTTCTAGACACCCATCATCCCAAAAGGCATTCAGGCAATAAAGAAACGCTGACGTATCGAAAACCAAACTTCCGCGAACGCCTTGGCCATTCACTCGAGAACCTGCTGGCAACCTTCCGGCAGCCCATACTCGAACCAAAGCATATCCATTCGACTGATATGACCACCCTACGCTCCATCGGTGAGAAGGCGACACGGATGGGCTTGATGCAACCGGATTGGTACCTGTCCTTCAACAGAGATCTGACCGCATCAGGCGTCGACCCGGTAATGCATTATCTGGGAGAGGGATGGAAGGAGGGCCGCTTCCCTTCGCCCTGGTTCTATGCCGACTCGTATTCGATCCTCGAACCCGATTTCCAAAAGACCCATCCGGATCCCATCCGGCACTTCCTCGCATACGGTTTTCGAAAAACATCCGTTCGAACAAGCATCCTCGCCCTTGCCAGCCACTGGCCGGAGTGGACTACCGTTGGGTTCCCTAATGAAGTCTTTGATACGCAGTGGTATCTCTCAAGGTATCCTGACGTATTGTCATCAGGAATGAACCCCATCATGCACTACATGATGCATGGATGGTGGGAGAAACGGCGTCCCTCCGTCCATTTCAACCACACCCAGTACGCCGCCATCTGCCCGGCCTTCGACCCCGCCAGGCACAACCCCGTCCTACACTTCCTGCTCATGGGTCGATTCGATAGGAAGTTGGAAAGGGCCGTCGGTGCTCTACGCCTCAACGATACTGATGCCCGCACCATCCACCAAAAAGGATGGTTCGATGCCGACTGGTACAACACCCACTATGGAGGCACCGGCTTCCAGCGACAAAAACCCCTACACCACTACATGGCCATCGGCTGGCGGCACGGGCGAAAACCCTTCGAAGCCTACAACGAGGAAGTCTTTCGGCGAAAGTTCCCGGATTTCAACCCGGCCAAGACCAGTCCGATCCATCACCTCCTGGCCTTCGACGCCCCCGCAGCCGATGCGCTCGACATCGGCATGCCGGTCCGTGCCCGCACAACAACGGTCACCGGCATCGACGGAGCTACCCAGCCACACGCAGCCCCGGCCGGGGCACAGTATGGTCTTCAATCCAACACCTCACTCGACAGGAATGAAGAACTGCACATCCGATCGGCAGCAACGGAACCGCTGCCCTCCACCTCCGACCCGGCCATCCGAAGGGCTTACCGGCCGGAACGATTCGACGGGAAGGTGCACATCCTCGTCAACCAACATCAGTACGACATCGACCCGACGATGGGCTGGAATGCCGAAGAACATGGCTCGCTGCAGACCCATCGCATGCAGGGCGACCATGAAAGCATCTTGAACGATGACCTGAAGGCGAATGCCATCATCCTCAATGGGATCTTGAAAGATCTCCTGAAGCCGGTTTGTTGATCCCCGCATCTCCGAACGTAAGACCAAGGCCTGCCAACCGAAGGAGCCTGAAGCCTTGATTGACCCTGAAAACACACAAACAGCCGACGTGCCAGTTGGATGAGGGGATATGATCCCAACATCTGAAACCATGGGTCATTGGCCAGGCCGAAAAGGCCCCATAGGATGCTTCCGTGAAAAATTGGACGGAATGGGCCGCAATGGTTAACTTCATTAACCATCATGGACGCATCATTGGTGACCATCGAGGACCAGGGCCTCAGGGACGGGCTGCAGTCGCTGCCGGTGACCGTGCCGACGGCCGTCAAGCTGCGATGGGCGGGCATGCTCGCCCAGGCGGGACTTCGTCGACTGCAGGTGGCCAGTTTCGTACACCCGGGGAAGGTTCCCCAGATGGCGGACGCCGGGGAGATGGTGCGGGGCCTGTCCGATCTCCCAGGGGTGGTGGTCGGCGCCCTCGTACTGAACGTCAGGGGAGTAGAGCGCGCCGCCTCCGCAGGCATCGGCCATGTGGCCGCCTCTCTCTCGGCCAGTGACACCCACGGCAGACGCAACACGGGCATGGGGCTCGAAGAGGCGATGAAGTCCTTCCGCGGTATGGCCTCGACCGCCCGGGCGTCGGGCATCCGCGTCCGGGGCGGTGTGCAGTGCGCCTTCGGTTGCCGCTACGAAGGTTCCGTCGCGCCACAGCGTGTGAGCATGCTCGTGAGGCACCTGCTCGACTGCGGCGTGGAGGAGGTCGCCCTGGCCGACAGCACGGGGATGGGCCATCCGCGGCAGGTACGGGAGCTATGCGAAGCCGTGATGGAATGCTGCGGAGAAGTCCCCCTCTCGCTGCACCTGCACAACACCGAGAACAAGGGCTACGCCAACCTGATGGCGGCGCTCGAGGCGGGGGTGCGCCGATTCGACACGGCCTTCGGCGGACTGGGCGGCTGCCCCTTCATCCAGGGCGCCACCGGCAACATCGCCACCGAGGACACGGTCCACCTGCTGCAGCAGTCCGGCTGGCAGACCGGCATCGACATCTCCGCCGTGGCCGCAGTGAGTCGCGAGGCGGAGACTCTGCTGGGGACTCCGCTGCCGGGCCTGCTCTACGGACTGCTGGGCAGGGAAGACATACGCATCTGAGGCGAACACGACAAAGAATACCCGGAGATGGCAATGACCATATCGGAGAAGATACTCTCGGCACATGCCGGCCGCGACTTGCGGGCGGGCGACCTATGCGTGGTACCGGTGGATGGCTGCATGGCCACCGACACGACGGCACCGATGGCTATCCGCGCCTTCCGGGAGATGGGGGGCGTCCGCGTATGGGACCCTTCCCGCTTCCACCTCGTCATCGACCACGCCGCACCGGCACCCAACGAGCGCATCGCCAACCTGCACGCCATGATGCGTTCCTTCGCGCAGGAGCAGGGCTGCGCCCTGCACGACATCGGCAGCGGCATCTGCCACCAGGTGATGGTGGACCACGGGAAAGTGCGGCCGGGGCAGGTCTTCATGGGTGCCGACTCGCACACGCCGACATACGGCGCCCTCGGCGCCTTCGCCTGCGGACTCGGCAGCACCGACCTGGCGGCCGTGATGCTCACCGGAAAGGTCTGGCTGAAAGTACCCACCACCATCCGCGTCGTCTGCCACGGACGGCTGCAGGGAGGCGCCGGCGGAAAGGACCTCGCCCTGGAGGCGGTCCGACGCATCGGTCTCAGCGGCGCCACCTACCAGGCCGTCGAATACCACGGCGAGGCCGTGGAGGCGCTCTCCCTCTCGCAACGGATGACCCTCTGCAATATGGTCGCCGAGATGGGTGCCAAGACCGGCATCGCCACGACGCGCGGCCTGGACACGGGCTACGCTTTCGAAGCGGTGGAGGCCGACGCCGATGCCCACTACGCACGTACCGTCGAGATCGACGTCTCTGCCATCAGGCCCCGGCTGGCGATGCCCGGCAGTCCGGCCGACGTGCAGGACGTGGCCAGCTCGGAGGGCGTGCGGATCGACTACGCCTTCATCGGCAGTTGCACCAACGCACGGATCGACGACCTGCGGACTGCAGCCGCCATCCTGCGCGGCAAGCATGTCGCCCCCGGCGTGCGGCTCGTCGTGGCACCCGCCAGCCGACAGGTATTGACGGAGGCCCTGGCCGATGGTACGCTGCAGACACTCATAGAGGCCGGCGCCTCGCTCATCAACAGCGGCTGCGGTCCCTGCGTCGGCAGTCACGAAGGCGTGCCGGGCGACGGCGAGACCGTCATCAGCACCGCCAACCGCAACTTCCGCGGACGCATGGGCAACCCCAACGCCCGCATCTACCTGGCGAGTCCCGCCACCGTGGCGGCCTCCGCCCTGCACGGACGCATCACCAACCCAGAGGCATGATCAGAGGACGGGCACATACCTACGGCGACGACATCGACACCGACCGGATCATCCCCGGCAAATACACCAAGACGCTGGACACGGTCTCCCTGGCGGCACATGTCATGGAAGACCTGGACCCCGGCTTCCGTGCCAAGTTCCGTTTCGGCGACATCCTAGTGGCCGGCGACAACTTCGGGTGCGGTTCCTCGCGGGAGCAGGCGCCCGTCGCCCTCAAGGCCGCCGGGGTGGCCTGCGTCATCGCCCGCTTCCACGCCCGCATCTTCTTCCGCAACGCCATCAACATCGGCCTGCCTGTCCTCGAAGTGCCGGACCACCAGATCCCCGACGGCGCAGAACTGGAGGTGGACCTGGAGGAGGGTATCGTCAGGAACCTGTCCGACGGCGCGAGCTACCGCTCGACGAAACTCCCGAAGGTCATGAGGGATATCCTCGCCTGCGGCGGACTCGTGGAATACCTGAAACGCCACGGCGATTACCGACTGTGAATGCAAGCCCGATGCTGACGCCACTCCAGGGTCTGAAAGTGCTCGAGTTCACCCACGCCGTGATGGGTCCCACGTCGGGACTGCTATTGGCCGACGCCGGTGCCGACGTCGTGCACATCGAGCCCCCACAGGGCGACGAGACGCGCCGGCTGAAGGGTTTCGGGACGGGCTACTTCACCTACTACTCGCGCAACAAGCGCAGTCTGGCCATCGACATCAAATCCCCCGTGGGCCGAGCGGCCATCCTGCGCATGGCAACGCAGGCCGACGTGGTGGTGGAGAACTTCGGGCCGGGCACGATGGACCGGCTGGGATTCGGATACGATGCCCTCTCGATCCTCAACCCGCGTCTGGTCTACTGCTCGCTGAAAGGCTTTCTGGCCGGACCTTACGAGCAACGCCACGCGATGGACGAGGTCGTACAGATGATGGGCGGTCTCGCGTACATGACCGGCAGACCCGGCGACCCACTAAGGGCGGGCACTTCCGTCATCGACATCACCGGCGGGATGTTCGGACTCATCGGCATCCTCATGGCGCTCTACGAACGACAGGCGACAGGGAAGGGCAAACTCGTGAAGTCGGGCCTCTTCGAGACCACGGCCTTCCTCATGGGACAGCACATGGCCTATGGCGCCATCACCCGCGAGCCCGTACCGCCGATGCCCGCCCGCGTGAGCGCCTGGAGCGTGTACCGCATCTTCCGGACCTCCGATGATGCGCAGGTGTTCATCGGCATCATCAGCGAAAAGCACTGGCAACGCTTCTGCGAGGCCTTCGGATGGGAGGAATGGAGGGATGACCCGCGCCTGGCGACCAACAACCTACGGATCGACGCGCGGGACTGGTTCCTGCCGGAACTGGAGCGGCGCATAGCCGCACTCGACAGGGAGCAGGTGACGCAGCGATGCGAAAAGGCCGCCATCCCCTTCTCCCCCATCGCAAAGCCGGAGGACCTCTTCGACGACCCGCAACTGAGGGAGCATGGGCTGCTCGAAACCCGGCTGCCGGACGGAAGCATGGCCAGACTGCCGGCCCTGCCGCTCGAATACGGGGGCGAACGCTCCGGACTCCGGACGGATCCGCCCCGCATCGGAGAGCAGAGTCGGGAAGTGCTCGCCTCCTATGGCTGGACGGAAGAAGAGACGGAGGCACTCGTACGCGATGGCATCGTCACCGCAGGCTGAGATCAAAGGAATTGAATGCATATGAAGATGTACGACCTGATCATCCGGAACGCCCGCATCGTGCGACCCAACCGACAGGATGTGCTGCAAGGCGACATCGGGGTGAAGGACGGACGCATCGCCACTATAGCGCCGACCATCGCGGTGGAAGATGGAGAAACGGTATTCGATGCCAAGGACCTCCTGGCCTTTCCCGGACTGGTGGACGCGCACATGCACACCGGCATCTACAACCCGCTCCATGAGGACGCGATCACAGAGAGCCGGGCCGCCGCCATGGGCGGCGTGACGACATCGCTCAACTACATACGCACCGGCAAGTACTACCTCAACAAGTCGGGACCCTACTCCGAGTTCTTCCCCGAGGTGCTGGACATCAGCCGCGGCCGATACCATGTCGACTACGCCTACCACATCGCGCCGATACAGTACAGCCATATCGACGAGATCGGGATGCTGATCGACCGGCACGGGGTGACGAGCTTCAAGATCTTCATGTTCTACGGCAACTACGGTTTGCACGGGAAGAGCAGCACCCAGCAGGACTTCCTCATGACGCCCGACGGCGAGTATTACGACTACGCCCACTTCGAGTTCATCATGCGCGGCATCCGGAAGGCCATGGAGGAACGGCCCGAGAAGGCCGAGCATATCAGCCTCGGTCTGCACTGCGAGACGGCCGAGATCATGCGCGCCTACACCGACATCGTGCAGAGGGAGGGGAAACTCAAGGGGCTCCGCGCCTACAGTGCCGCACGGCCACCCCACAGCGAGGGACTGGCCATCTTCATCGCATCCTACCTCGCGCACGAGACCGACTGCGTGAACATCAACCTGCTGCACCTCACCTCCGCCAAGGCCGTCGACGCGGCCATGATGATGCAGGCCGTCTTCCCGCACATCCGCTTCAGGAGGGAGGTGACCCTCGCACACCTCATCCTCGACTACGACTGCGCGTGCGGACTGCACGCCAAGGTGAATCCACCCATCCGAAGCCGCGAAGACGTGGAATATCTCTGGGAGCACCTGCTCGCCGGGAACATCGACTGGGTCTGCAGCGACCATGCCTGCTGCAAGGCCGAGTTCAAGACCGACGCCCATGAGAAGGACAACGTATGGCTCGCCAAGAGCGGATTCGGAGGCACAGAACTGCTGCTCAGCGGACTCTATACGGAAGGAAGCAAGCGGGGGCTCCCGCTCAACCGGATGGCGGAACTCCTCAGCTGGAACCCTGCGCAGCGCTTCGGACTTCCCCACAAGGGCGACATCGCTCCGGGGTATGATGCCGACATCGTGCTGATGGACCCGGACGCATCCTTCGTGGTGGACTCCGAAGGATCGCCCTCCACACAAGGGTATAGCGTCTTTGAGGGACATACGTTCAGCGGTCCGGTGAGGTCCACCTTCCTGAGGGGGGCGCTGATCTACGATGGCGGAGAGGTGATCGGCGAACCCTGTGGCAGGTACCTGCACCGACCCCACTGAAATTCGGTCATTCATTACCGTAAGACTCGACCAGTCCAACCGATAAACAAACATGCTCCATATGAAAAAGTATTACTGCTGGGTGGTGTTGGGATGCCTGTTCCTGATGTACATGGCCAGCAACGGGATCGCGCTCAACACTTTCAACCTCTACATCCCGGAGTTCGCCAAGTCGTTCGGGGTGGACATCGCACAGGCCACCGGCCTGGCGGCTACGCTGTACCTCGTGCTTGCGCTGCCCCTGCCCTTCGTGGGACGGCTGCTGGAAAGATTCCCGGCGAAGTCGCTGATCCTGACGGGGGCCGTCGGCGCCACGGGCGCGCTGTTCCTGTTCGCCACGGCTAAGAGCTTCGGGGCCGTACGCCTGTTCACCGTGCTGTATCCCGTCTGCCTGTCGCTGGTGGGACTCCTCACGAGCATGTACGTGATCAACAACTGGTTCGTGCGTCACCGGGGGCTTGCGACGGGCATCCTGTTGATGGCGAGCAGCGTGGGACCGGCCGTCTTCGCGCCGCTGGTGGGTCGATGGATCAAGGAACTCGGATGGGAGACCGCCGCCTTCTACCAGGCCTGCATCTGCTCCGCGATGATCCTCATCCCGGCGCTGCTGGTGGTGAGCCATCCGTCGAAGGTCGGCGCCCATGCCGACGGCATCGAGGGTACGGTGGGCCGCCAGCCGGAGACGGACCCCGCGGAACGCAGCCGCATCTTCCGAGGAGCGGTGCGTTCCATCGACTTCTACCTCCTCGCCTTCGTGACAGCCGCCCTCTGGTTCTGCATCGGGGGCTTCATACAGAACCAGCGCAACTACCAGGCCGACCTACGGCTCGACGTGGCGCAGAGCGGGATGCTGCAGGGGCTCTTCTTCCTCTGCGGGCTGCTCGGCAAGCTGCTCTTCGGATGGCTGGGTGACCGGTTCGATGTGCACCGCATCATGCTGCTCAGTGTGATCAACATGGTGGCCGGGTGTGCGTTGCTGTACCTGAGTCTCGACGACGCGAGGTTCATGGCTCCCTGCGCCGTCGTCTTCGGCATCGGCTACAGCGGCACGTTCACGATGATACAGCTGTACATCATCAGCCTCTTCGGCGGGGCGTCCTACGGGACGATACTCGGCATCCTGTCGTTCATCGACACCCTCGCCGCATCGATGGGCGTGGCCGTGCTGGGAGGCATGCGCAAGACCGCGGGCAGCTATCACGGGGCCTTCTGGCTGATGATCGCCCTGGCATTGGTATCTTTGGCAGCGACATACTACATCAACCTGCGCGCAGCCAGAGGCCGGCCGGTGCCGGCGGGCTGAGCGCGGTCAAACCCATCCATGATCCAGCGCAACATAGATGCCTCGGTCATCTTCCACGCCATCAAGCTGTCAGAGACCTGGAAGAAGAACGGCGAGGCGATCACGAAACGATACGGCATCACCGTGCAGCAGTGGTTCATCCTGCTGCTGCTGGCCAACGACCCCAACATCATCTACCTGCAGCAACACCCCCAGCGCAAGCCGCTCATGGCGAAGGAGCTGGCGGAGGCGCTGAATGTGACGCGCGCCAATGTCACCAACCTGCTCAACGTGCTGCTGGCCAAGAAGCTGATCTTGCAGGTGACGGACGCGGAGGACAGGCGCCGGAAGCGACTGATGCTGTCGGCAGCAGGCAACAGGCTCGTACAGCGGATCGAGAAGGTGCGACACGATTTCAACGAACGACTGCTGTCAAGGTTCTCAAAACGCGAGAAGGAACAGTTCATCCTGTTCGCCGGGGCCTGTCTGGAGGCCATGGCGAAGGGAAAGGAGTCCTAAGGGGCTGTTGACGAACTGCCTATCTCCGCTTGTAGAGGATGGGGGTGTCGTAGGGTGTGAGCCGCTTCCCATCCTTTTCCAGCAGTTCCATGACGGTCAACGCATCCTGCGTGAAGTGTTCGATGAGGGTGAATGTCATGCCCCCGGGCAGTTCGTTCGGGGATCGGGTGGAGAAGGACCTTTCGGCCGGGTTCCAATCATAGACCGCCCCTTTGAAGGTGGGTGACCGCTGCAGGGTGGCGTAATCGAACGAGAGTGTGTCGTTATCGTTCCTTACATCTTCTTTCTTCAGGTGTCCGGGCAGCTGGTAGGCGGAGAGTCTGACCTTGTCGGACCCTTCCGGCTCGAACAGGAAGAGGTAGGGCTTTCGTTCCAGGGGCTTTCCCTCGCTGAGGTAATAGCTCTCCTCGAGGATGAAGAAGCCCTTGATGCCATCGGGCCGGTTGCGGACCTTCGCATCGGCGACGCGGTTGACATGTATCGAGAGCGGATGCACCTGACGGCCCGCCTTGATCTCTGCGGTCACCTGCTCGCTGTTGTCGAAGTCGCCGGTGATGTAGGTGCGGAAGGTCTCGAAGACGCGATTGCGCTGCGCCTGCAGGGCTGTCGTGGATAGCAGCGCTGTCAGTAGGAGCCATTGGGCTTTTCGATTCATGGCATGGGTTGCTTTGAATGATCGGTTCATTGCCTGTCAGATGGGCCACCAGGGGCTGCGGGCATCGTCCTCCTTGGCGATCAGCACGCGTTGGCGCATGAACCTGCGGAGGGCGGAGGGTCCCATCCGGGTGCCGCCGATGCCGCTGAGCCGGAAGGCGTTCTTCTCACCCTCGTGCATGACGGCCGTGAGGGCGGTGTCGTTGATGCTGACGGCACCGGCCTCGAGTCGCGATGCAAACGACCGGGCCGACTCCTGCGTCGGTCCGAATACGGCGGCACTGAGGCCGTAGTCGGTACCGTTGGCGAGGGCCATGGCCTCTTCCTCGGTTTGGAACGACATCACGGGCATGAGGGGGCCGAACGTCTCCTCGGTCATGACGCGCATGGAGTGGTCTACATCGACGAGCACGGTGGGCCGGCAGTAGCGACCGCCGCCCAGGTTCTCGCAGAACGTGGAGCCCGTGAGGATGCGGGCGCCCCGAGTGATGGCGTCGGTCAGGTGTGCGTCGATGATGTCGGCCTGTCTGTCGAAGATGATGGGACCTACCCGTCCGTCCCTCGGACCGGGGTATGCCAGCGGCAGGCGGGCGGCCTTCTCGGCCAGGATGCTCGTGAAAGCGTCGAACAGGCTAACGTGCACGTATATGCGCTCGATGCTGAGGCAACTCTGTCCAGCATTGGCGGTGGCGCCCCATAGGACGGCGGCGGCGGTCCTCTCCGGGTCGGCCCCCTCGAGTACGATGGCGGGATCCTTTCCGCCCATCTCGAGGAAGGCGGGTATCATGCGTTCGGCCGCCGCGGCATAGACCTTCCGGCCGGTGGCCGTGCTGCCGGTGAAGCAGACCATGTCGAAATGGCGGACCATCCCGGCGCCGACGCCACCGTCGCCGGGGATGAATCTGAGGACGGAGGCCAGGATCGGCACGGCGTCGACGGCGGCCTGCACCGACTCAATGAAACGTGGGGTCACTTCGCTGGGCTTGACCAGGACTGCGCAACCTGCCAGCAGGGCCGGGATCGTATCGATGAGTCCGAGAAGCAGCGGGAAGTTCCAGGGACTGATGACGGCCACCAGCGGATAGGGCACCAGCTGCTGTTCCAGTGACAGGAACGGGATCGAGGAGGGCTTGGGACCCTGGGGACGGAGTGCCTCCAGAGCGATGCGGCACCAACGATCGATGGAGGCCAACGCAAGGTCTGTCTCGAGTTCGGATTCCCAATGCCGTCCCGTGTCGGTGCATACCGCATCTACGATGCGCTGGCGGCGGGTCTGCATCGCCTCACGCCATGCCTGCAGGGCCGCCACGCGCTCCTCCACGGGCATCCGGGACCATGCAGGCTGACCCGCGCGCAAGGAGCCGCAGCGGGCTTCCACCTCCGATGGTGAAGGTAACGGGAACGTGTAGTCGAACAATCCCGTCCGGGGATTCCTGACCTGATAGACCTGTTGAGGATCGGATGGTTGGCGGGACTGCATGCCGGTGATTCTCAGGGTATGACACCTCTGTCCCGCAGGGTGTCGATCGCGGATTGCTGGGTTCGGAGGAACTGGGCGCGACCCGGTGCCGCTTCGGACAGCGAGTTGGCGGGATATACCGGTCTAGCGTACTCGGCGGCGAAGAGTTCGTTGCGCTGTCGGCTGAGGAGGTTGGGCATGCCGGGCCGGGCCCGGTACTGGCGCAGCGCTTGGATATGGATGGGGGCGCTGGCGGCCATGCTCTCGCCGAAGCCCGCCTCGCACATGCGGGAGCCGGCGAAGTTGACCACCTGGGAATGTCCGTCGGTGGACTGTGCTGGGATGTCGCAGTCGGTGATACCGGCGGAGTTGGCGGATACCACGTAGGCGAGATTCTCCGTGGCGCGGGCCAGCTTGGCGATGTTCTTCTGCGAGGGAATGAGGCTGCCGATCTCGCTGGTGGGATGTAGGAAGACCTCGGCACCGCGCAGGGCGAGGCAGCGGGCGATCTCGGGATACAGGATCTCCTCGCTCGCGATGCAGGCGAGGTTGCCCAGCTCGGTACGGGCCACCGGGAAGAGTGCATCGCGCCCGTACATGTCGAGGTACCTGTCGAGCACGTCGTGGGGGGTGGCCGTGTAGAGGCTGTTCAACCGGTGATAGCGCAGGATGAGGCTTCCCGAAGGGTCGAACACAAAACAGGCTTGGAAGAAGAGTTCCGGGAAATGCGGGTCGCATTCGTAGGCGTTGCCGCAGAGAAAGAGGCGGTTGTCGGCGGCGATGCGCGCGATCGCTTCGTACTCGGGTCCGTCGGGCTGCAGACAGGCCTTGGCCTGCCATTCCGCCACCCCCTCCCCCATCGGAAAGCCGGTGAGGAAGTATTCGGGCAGCACGACGAGTCGGCAGTCGGGCCCTATGAAATTGCAGGAGGCCTTCACCTGGGCCGCCACCCTGGCGATGGATGACCGGATGGCTTCACGGGCCTCGGCTGCCCCAAGGCGGTTGACGGCCCTCGCCGTCAACTGAAGTGCCAGGGCCCGGTAGGGGGCGACTTCTGACCACGATGGTTTATCGGTAGAGCGTTCCGCCATTTGTGTAATTTAGTTAACTTTATTAACCATGAGGCCGGTCCGCCCGACAATCCGGTCTTTCGCAATGTATCCAATTCCCGCATCATGAGGATGAGACTCTCCACGCTGCCGCTTTTCGTGCTCTGCACATCCGTGCAAGCCCAGCAGAACCTGGGGATGCCCATCCCCAACACCGGCATCAGCGGCGTCTACGAGGTGATGGTGGGCACGTCGAAGCCGGAAGAGTCGATCCGCTACTTCGGAGAGTTCGGGTTCCGCTTGATAGACAGTGCCACGCTTACCCGTTCGGATGCGATCGCCCTCTACGGCGTGCCGTCGGCGCTGAAGAGTTACCGGCTGCAGAACGGAGACATCGACAGCCACGGGCTGCTGCGCCTTTGGGCATGGGCCGAACCGATCGGTCCCGGCGTGGGCTATTCGGAGCCCGAGACCATCGGCAGCCGGATGGCGGTGATGAAGACGGACGACATCATCCGCCTGCATGACGTCTTTCAGATGCTTCGCCAACAGCGGCAGGAGAAATGGCTCTCAACGGAACCCTATTTCGACGACCCCCTGCGCATCAACGCCAACAAGGAGCTGGACTTCTACAAGCGGCCCGTGGGCGTTCGCGAGAACGCGGTCTACGGCGACGGGTTCACGCATGTCTTCTTCCAGCGCTACGGCTACACCATCCCCGGCTATGGCACCGTGAACCCCTCGGCCAACCTCAAGACCAGCGAATTCACCCACCACGACTTCTTCATCCGCGTCGACAGCATGGCACAGCTGAACTATCTGCAGACCGTGCTGGGACTCAAGATGGAGCGGGCTCCCGAGATCGACGGCGACTGGCTGAAGGGTGCGCGTGCCGTATTCCTCATGCCTCCCGGCTACAGCCACTGGTATGTGGGCTTCGTATCGCCCAACAACATCTGCGGAAAGCTCAAGTTCTTCATGCCAAGGGGCGGGAAGCCCGACCGGCAGGCGCACCAGCGGCCGGGGGAACCGGGCATCACCATGCATTCCTTCTACGTGCCCGACCTCGCCGTCGTACATCGGCTGGCAGCGGGTAACCGCCTCTCCCCCACCCCTTTACGTACGAACGAGTTCGGAGAAAGATGCTTCAACTTCCTCGGTCCCGAGGGCAGCAGCTGGCAGATCATCGAGAAGAAGTCGACCCGGAACACCCCCGTGACGAAACTTGAGATACAATTCACGAAAGACTGACAATCATACCCACATGACCCCATTCCGACACCTCGCCCTGTTCCTGCTGCTCGGTCATACGGCCGCCTCGCAGCCGCTCGACCTCGCGAAGCCCGCCGACCTGCTGACCGCCTATGTGAAGGTCCGGGGTTCGCTCGACCCCAAGGAGGAGACCGTCGGGTACGTCGAGGGCATCATCTACGCCGTCATCCCCAACCAGCCGATACGCGCCATCTTCAAGCTCCAGATGTACAACATCGCGCGCTTCGAGCCCAACGACAGCGGATACAGCCTCATCACGCGCGAGATGCTCGCGTATGAGGACCTGCAGACGGGAGAGATCCTGAAGGAATGGAAGAACCCCTTCACCGGCGAGACCGTCGAAGTGATCCCCGTGTGGAACGACCCGGTGAACAGCACCAACAGGTCGGCCAGTTTCTCCATCCCCTGGACGCGGCTCGGCGATGGCCGGATCTGCATGCACATCGACGTGCCCCTCTTTTATCCATCCCCACTGAAGAAGGCCGAATGGCCGAAGGAGAGCCGGAGCGACATGTACCAGGCGGCCGAACTGTTCCAGTTCTTCGTATCCGAGAAGGATATCAACAACCGGAAGTTGAAGAGCGTGCCCTTCGACATCTCCTGGGTCCGTTTCAGCGACTTCCTGCCCTGGATGAAGATGGGCGACAGGCCCGGATACCTGATGTACAGCAGCCGCGGATGGAAGGTGAAGGGCGGTTTCGAGGCGCTGCCCGCAAAGATAAAGGACTTCGTGAACGCCAACCACCCAGAATATGCGCATGCACCGGAGAAGTATGGCAGTCCCAACATGACAAGCTGGAAGTACTACAAGAAGATCATGGAGGAACGGAAAAAATAAGCCCCCCCAGTACGAGGGCGGACCTGACCTTAGTGCCTACTACGAAGACCCTTTGCCGGATCTTGTGACCAGATGAAGCGTCAGGAATCGTAGAAATCCAGGTCCTTGTGATATGTCTCCTCCAATTGGGTCATGGCGAAGAAGGCCAGCAGCAATGCCGAGGCGGATATGATCTGCGCGGAGAGAAGGAAGTTGCCATCAAGGGCCGTTGCCAGTCGGGTAAATACAAAAGTGAGCGGGATCACCCATGCCCTGGTCAGATTCAAGGATGAAGTGGTGACAAGGGTCCTGAGGTTCGTACCGAACTGTTCGGCCGCAAGGGTGAAGAGCATGATGGTGAAGCCGACGCTGAAGCCCATGCCAACATACAGTCCGTAGTAGGCCTTGAGCGAACTGCCCCCGAACAGATAGAAGAGGGTGAGGAACACACCATAACAGGCGAGGAATGCGTAGATGGACTTCTTCCGACTCTTCAGATACTGACTCAGCAATCCGCAGAAGGGATCGCCGAAGGCGAAGCCGAGGAAGTTCAGCGAGATGACGGTGGCCGCCACGGGCAACTCGGGCATGCCCATGCTGGTGGATATCTCGCGCGTGAAGGTGATGAGTACGCCCGTTGCGAACCACCCGGGCATCCCCACCAGCAGGATGCAGAAGAATTTCCACAGGAGCCGTCGATCGCGCAGCACGATGAGGAAGTCGCCACGCCGGACCTTGTCATCGCGCATCACATAAAAAAGCCCGCTCTCCACCATGCTGAAACGCAAGGCCAGCAGTACGAAGCCCAGTGATGCACCTATGAGGTAGCTCGTCTTCCAGGAGAAGGCGTTGGAGACGAGGCCTGCGGTGACGGCGCCGAACATGCCCAGGCCGCCCACCATGGCGACGGCGAGTCCGCGATAGCGCTTGTCCATCTGCTCCGACACCAGCGTGATGCCGGCCCCGAGTTCGCCGGCCAGGCCCACGCCTGCGAGGAAACGGCACCAGCGGTATTCCGCCAGATCCGTCACGAAGGCGTTGAGACCCGTGAAAAGGCTGTACATGAGGATGGATCCGAAGAGCACTTTAAGGCGCCCGTACTTGTCGCCGACCATCCCCCAGAGGAATCCGCCCACGAGCATGCCGAACATCTGCATGCTGAGGATGGAGCCGCCGGCCGTCGTCCATGCAGACTCGGGCACGCCGAGGTCGCGGAAGCTGTCGATGCGCTCCGCGCTGAAGATGATGATGTCGTAGAGGTCTACGAAGAAGCCGAGGGCGGAGACGACGACCCCCACGAGGGTGCTGCGCGCGACGGCGGGTCCGGGACTTGGCGAGGTCATGTCGGAAGATATCACTTTTTCAGCCAGTCGCCGATGCCGTAGGGATCGGGATGCGCGACGCTGACATGCTCGTGGCCGATCTTCCATCCGTCATCGGTGGACAGCAGCACGAAGCTGGCGCGGAAGATGTTCTCGAAGCCGATCTCGTTATGGCTGATGTCGAGACGTATGATGCCGGCCACCCAGGCCATGGCGGGCGTCTGATGGCAGAAGGGACCTTCGATCCACTCGATGCTGCGCAGCCGAAGGGCCGACGCGCAGAAATCGCGCCATCCCTTGGAGATGCGCTCATGACCCATCGTGGTGAGCCGCGGCCCTTCGAGGACGACGTATGTGTCGGGCGATGGGAGATATTTATCGCAGATGCCTTCGACGTCCTTGTCGATGATGACCTGGTAATGGGCGTTGACGGTTTCGACGGGTGTCATCGGTCGGGATTATGGCATGGCCGCTGATCACATCTCGTTGATCTCGTCGGCGATGCGGTGCATGGGCGTGTTGTCGCCGGGCTTTGCAATGGCATCGAGCTCCTGCTGGAAGATGCGGAGGATGCGCGCCGCATAGCGGGCGTGCCAAAGCTGACGTTCCTCCGCAGCGGCCTCGTCGGGCTCGTAGGCCTCCACGGCTGCCCGATCGATGAGACCCCTGGCCTCTAGCAACCTTTCGATCGTGTCGAGCCGTTCGCGTAGCACGGCGACTTCGGTGGCGACGGCCATCGCCACGTTCATGACGCGTTCCGTCTCGGCGCTCTCGAGGAACCAGGGCCTGGCGCCCTTGCTCTTGTCGCCCGCCATGAGCACGTCGTTCACCGCCGAGGCGTCGATGGGGTCGGCGTCCAACTGGCCGCCGGCATGACTGCCACTGAGTTCCTGTGTCTTCTCCATCGGATGGTAGATGTTCGTTTGGGTATTGTCATTTCTTCCAGCCGCCGAAGACGTTCCAGATGGGGCTTCGGCCGTAGTCCTCCGTCACCTTGCCGTCCTGCTTGCGCCTGTCGAGATCATTGACGGCCTTCACACCGACCTGCATGAAATGCTCGCGCGGCACCCCGGCCTCCTCCATGAGATCTTCGGGCTGCAGGTCGTGCATGTGTCCCCAGTAGGGTTCGGCGTTGTAATAGGCGTCCCAGTCGCGCATGAACTGTTCGTACAGACTCATCTCGGGCGTGTACTGGGGCTGTTCGATATGGAGGGTGAGTCCGCCCGGGCGCAGCACCCGGTTGATCTCGCGCATGATGCGGTGGATGGCCTTCCCGCCCGTCTCGTGGAGGAACATGGTGGTCTGCACCCAGTCGAAGTGGCCATCGGGAAAGTCGGCCATCTCGGCGGCGTCCAACTGCAGGAAGCGTACGTTGCGGATGCCGAGCGCCTTGGCGCGGGCGGCACCGTAGCGGAGCATGGGCGCGCCGGCATCGATGGCCGTCACTTCGGCGTCGGGATAGCGCTGCGCGATGGGGAGGACGTTGTGCCCGAGTCCGCAGCCGATGTCGAGGATGCGGCGGGGTCTGAAGTCGGGATAGGTTTCTGCGACCCATGCGGCGATGGCCTGTCCGCCGCCGTCGGTGAGACTTCCGAGCATCCCGCCGCTGGTGACGAATAGGCCGCTGTCGTAGTTGGCGGCGTTGGCCACATCTCCCGGAAAGTACTCGGTATGATAACTGCCGGGCATGAGGTGGTTGTCGACATGCCGCAGGTAGGGCGGCACGGCGAAGCCTTCCCTGAGTTCGAGGTTGACCTCTCCATCCTGCAGGCGTTCCCGCACTTTCCGGGCCAGTTCCCCTGCCTGGCGCAGCACGGCGGCGCGTCCGTTCTGCTGACGCATCTCCATGGTGCTGCGCCGCAGGGCGGCCCAGGCGCGGTAGAGAGGGTCCTTCGACATGTGCTCCTGCAACTCGTGGCGATCGTTGAAGTCGCGCCCGTGCGCGCGTTCGAAGTCAGGCTTCACGCGGTTCTCGAAGGCGATGCGGTTGCCGGGGGCGATGACGGTGCTGACGAAGCGGTTGAGGCTCGAGAGGAAGTTGTAGCGGGCTCGCTCGTCGTGCGAGAATTCGGGGAAGACCTCATGCCTTCGGAGCTTTGTCCATACGGGGGGCAGTGGATAGGATGGCATGTCCGTGTATTTATCCGGCGGGATGGTTAACCGGGTGTACAAATTACGAATAATGCCATTGCGCGGTGTCCTTCGTCACAGGTATCCGGAGCGGGCGTCCTCCTCGCGCAGGGCCGGGTCGCGCGCTTCCGGTGGACCATAGCCGCCGCCGCCGGGCAGGGTCATGACGAGTTCCTCGCCTGGCATGAGCCTGTCGAGTCCTTTGGGCGGCGTCGTACGCCTCCTTCCCTGAGGGTCGATCACGTAGAGGTCGCCGCTGGCCCCCTCCAGGCCGCCGAAGAGCCCGTAGGCGTGGTGCTTCAACTTCTCCGTCACGTTGGAGATCTGTATCGGCAGGCTGCCGATGTTCCGGTAGGCGAACACCTGGCCGAGGCCGCCACGGAAGCGGCCATCACCGCCACTTCCGGGCGCGAGGCCCTTGCGGGTGACGAGCACGGGACAGTCGTTCTCGAACACTTCGACGGGCAGGTTGGCCACGTTGGTCGGGAAGCAGAGCGTGTGCGGACCGTCGCGATCGGGACGGGCCCCGTAGCCGCCGGCCAGGAAGAGGTATTCGACGAACTCCCGTCCGTCGTCGCGCCGGCCGCTGAGGACCATGACCCACACGGCCGCGCCGCAGTCGGCCTGCACCCTGTCGGGAAGGGCCTGCGAGAGGGCCAGCATCACGGGTGCGTGCAGGAGGTTGCCGGTGACGTTGCGGGCACCCAGCGGGGCGGGTTTGCGCGCGTTGAGCAGGCATCCCTCGGGGGCGGTGACGGTGATGGGCAGAAAGGAACCTTCATTGTTGGGCACGTCGGGACTGAACACGCACTTGATCGGATAGGCGGTATAGGCGAAGACGTAGTTGAGGACGGCATTGATGGCGAGGCTGTGCTGGGGCGAAGTGCCTGCATAGTCGACATGTATCGAATCCCCCCGGATCTCGAGCCGGCAACGGAAGGTTACGGGCTCGTCGAGACCGTCGCCGTCGGCCTGGTACTCCGACGTGTATACGCCGTCGGGGGCTGCGCGGATCGCATCACGCATGGCCTTCTCGGAGACGTCGATGACCTGGTCGGCCAAGGGGTCGATGGCGTCGAGACGGTGTTCGCGCAGGAGTCGGTGCAACGAGCGCAGCCCCTGATCGTTGGCGGCCACCTGGGCCAGTATGTCGCCCACGGTCTGATCGGCCGCGCGAACGTTGGAGCGGATGATGTCGAGCAGCATGGTGTTCTCCACACCACGGTCATACAGCCGCATGGGCGGGATGTGCAACCCCTCTCCGTAATAGTCACGGGCCCCTGCACCCCAGAGACTTCCCCCGATGTCGGGCGAGTGGGCGATGCAGCCGATGAAGCCGATGAGGGGGTCAGTATCGCCGGGACCGAAGACGGGTGTGACGATGCCTATGTCGGGCTTGTGACCGGCGCAGAGCCAGGGGTCGTTGGTGATGACGACATCGCCTCGATGCCACTGGTCGAGGGGAAAATGGTCGCGCAGCAACGCCTTCATGAGGAAGGGCAGCACGCCGAGAAAGCTGGGGACGCTGACGCTGCTCTGCGCGACGGAACGGCCGCGTGTGTCCATGAGGACCACGGCGAAGTCGGCGCTCTCGCGAGTGACGGTGGAGAAGGAGGTACGCTGCAGCGTCGTGCCCGCCTCGTCGACGATCGAGACGAGTCTGGCCCAGAGGACGGAGAGTTCTATCGCGTCGAAGCGCTTCATGCGGGCTCCAGTTCGATGATGATGTTCCGGGACTCATCCACATGGACGCGACTCTCGGGTCCTACGACGGTCGTGGATTCGGTCTCCTCGATGATGCAGGGCCCCGGCAGCTCCATGCCCGGAGGGATGGCATAGCGGTCGTAAACGGGCACCTGCGTCCATCCGTCCCCGAACCAAGCGGGACGGGTGCCTTTGAGGACATGTGAACCCTCTTCAGACCTGCGTTCGCGGGCATCATGCAGGGGAACGGGACCGCTGACGAGCACCCGCCAGGTGACCGCCTCCACGGGCATACCGGTAATGGTGCGACCGTAGCGCAGGCGGTACTCTTCCGAGAAGTTAGCGAGGATGGCCGGGATCGAGTCTGACGAAAGGATCCCGGCAGGGATGCGTACGTTGATCTCGTGGCCTTGTCCACCGTAGCGCATGTCGGCGACACGTCGGACGCTGCATTGCGAGGCGTCAAGCCCCGATGCCTGCACGAAGTCGGAGGCCTTTCGTTCCATCGCGAAGAGCATGTCGTTCACATGATCCCAGTCGGCCGTATCGATGCGGCAGAGGTGGCTGGCGATCTCCTCGCTGGCGACGGGGCTGACGAGGAAGCCCAGTGCGCTCAGCACGCCTGCCCCGGCCGGGATGACAAGGCGGGGGGCGTGCATCAGACGAGCCACCTGGAAGGCATGTACGGGTCCGGCGCCGCCGAAGGCGAGCATGCCGAAGCCGCGGGGGTCGAGGCCTTTCTCGAGGATGTGGACGCGTGCCGCGTTGGCCATGTTCTCGTTGACGATGCGGTGGATGCCCCAGGCGGCTTCTTCGACGCCGATGCCGAGGGGCTCGGCGATGCGGGTGCGCATGGCATGGACGGCCGCGTCGCGGTCGAGCCGCATGGTACCGCCGAGGAAGAAGTCCGCGTGGAGGAATCCCAGTATGAGGTCGGCGTCGGTGACGGTGGGCTCGGTGCCACCCCGGCCGTAGCAGGCGGGCCCCGGTACGGAGGAGGCGCTGTCGGGACCCACCGTGAGGAGTCCGAGCGCGTTGACGCGGGCGATGCTGCCGCCGCCGGCGCCGATCTCGATCATGTCGATGACGGGGATGCGTACGGGCAGACCCGACCCCTTCTTGAAGCGACGTTCGCGGGCCGCCTCGAAGTGGTGTGTGATCTCGGGTTCGTGACCGCGCACGAGGGAGGCCTTGGCGGTGGTGCCGCCCATGTCGAAGGCCAGCAGGTCGGGCATCGCGGCCTCCCGGCTGATGGCGACGGCCGCCATGGTGCCGCCGGCGGGTCCGCTCTCCAGGAGTTGGATGGGTGTGCGTGCCGCCCCCTCGAGGGTCGTCAGTCGCCCGCTGGAGACCATGATATGTATGATGCCCCGGAAGCCCATGCCGGAGAGCGTGCGCTCCAGTTCGAGCAGGTATCTCGAGGTCAGGGGCTGCACATAGGCGTTCATGGCCACGGCGGAGCTGCGTTCGTACTCTCGGATCTCGGGCATGGTCTCGCAGGATAGGCTTACCAGCAAGTGTGGCAGGCGGGCCTGGAGGAAGGCGCCCACGCGCCGCTCATGCTCGGGGTTGGCGAAGGAATGCAGGAGGCAGACGGCGACGGATGCCACCTGTTCCGCCTCGAGCCGTCGGGCCAGGTCCTCCAGTCCCTGCTCGTCGAGGGGCTCCACGATGCGACCCGTCCGATCGATCCTACCGGTCACGCCCAACCGAAGATGTCGGGGCACGAGCGGCCGGGGCATGTCGATGAGCAGGTCGTAGATGTTGTAGCGCATCTCGCGGCCGATCTCCAGGACGTCTTCGAAGCCCTTGTTGGTGACCAGGGCCGTCCGCGCGCCCTTTCGCTCGATGACGGCATTGGTGACCCAGGTGGTGCCGTGCACGAGCGTCTTCACCTGCGAGAGGGAGGAATGATGCGACCGCATGAGGGCCTCCACGCCCGTCACGATGCCCGGCGTGGGGTCGGGATAGGTCGTGAGGGTCTTTCCGAAGCGGAGGCTGCCGGCGGATCCGTCGAGCAGCACCAGGTCGGTGAAAGTGCCGCCTATGTCGATCCCGAGTTTCATGGTATCCGAAGGAGGGTCTGTCAATGGTATTCCTCGCCGCCGCTGACGTTGAGGGCCTCTCCGGTGATGTAGGCGGCCTGGTCGCTGCAGAGGAAGGCGACGGCCTTTGCGATGTCCTCCGTATGGCCGGTGCGACCGAGGGGGTTGCGGTCGACGATGCCTTGGAGGTAGGTGTCGTAGTCGAGTCCCAGCTTGTCGCTGAAGAACTTATTCTGCCAGTGGCCGAGGCCGGTGGTGATATGGTTGGGACAGACGGCGTTGACACGGATCCCGTCGCGGCCGAGTTCTACGGCGTTGCTGCGGGTGAGCCCTACGAGGCCGTGCTTGCTGGCGGTGTAGGCGGCGGCGAAGGGGAAGCCGCTCTTGGCGGCCTGGGAGGCGATGTTGACGATGCTGCCTCCGCCCTGTGCCTTCATGCGGATGGCGGCGTGCTTGCTGCAGAGGAAGGCGCCCTTGAGATTGACGTCGAGCACGGCATCCCAGCTGCTCTCCCGGAATTCGGTGAAGGGCTCCATGAGGTAGCCCACGCCCGCGTTGTTGACGAGTATGTCGATGCCGCCGAAGGCCGTCACGGCAGCGCCGATCAGGGCCTCACAGGCGCTCTCGCTGCGCACGTCGCAGGGAACGGCGATGGCCTCGGTACCGAGTTCGCGACAGGCGGCGGCCACGGCCTCCATCTCGTCGGTGGCGCCGATGTGCTCGGAGGAGAACTCGCTGCCACTGGGCTTTCCGATGTCGCTCACCACGACACGGCAGCCCTCGGCCGCGAGGCGCAGGACGATGGCCTCGCCGATGCCGTTGCGGCGGCCGCTGCCGGTGACGATGGCCACCTTTCCCTGTAGTCCGTACATGGTCAGATGTGGTTTGCGACAATGAACTGCGGGGCGTCCGCGAATCCGCCGAACTCCCTGGCGCCCGCCTGCACGGCCTCGGTGGAGATGTCGGCGAAGAAGGCGTCCATGTCCTTCACCTCAATGAGCTCGCAGTAATGGAAGGGCGAGGGCGTGTCGGTGCCAAGCAGGTTGCCCATGCGGAGGACGCGGAAATCGCCAACTGATGCAAGGGAGCGCACAGTGGGGATGTCCTTCTCGCGGGCCCAATGCTCGTAGTCCTCCCCGGACACGCCGGGCTTGAGATTGTAGAGTACGACGATGGTGGTCATGACGCGGGTTTTATCTTATATTCATTTTTGAACGGAGGGCAATCTATCCCTGCCGGTCGCGCAGAAAAGCTTTGACGCTCTGCGCAAGCAGTCCTTGGACGCTGTTGAGCAGCAGGGTGGCACCCTTGTCGGTGAGTTGACGGGCCTGGTCGGCAGTGGCGGCGACGGTGCCGAAGGCTTTTCCGGCGGAGACGACGATGTCCATGGCCCTGTCGATGGCGTTGGACACTTCGGGGTGTGCGGGTCCGTCGAGGAAGCCCATGCTGAGGGCGAGGTCGCGCGGCCCGAGGATGAAGCCGTCCACACCTTCCACCGTCACCATTTCCTTGAGACGGGAGAGGCAGGCCATCGTCTCGATCATGGGCAGCACGAGGGTCTGTTCGTTGGCGAAGGCCACGTATTCGGCCTGTGCGTGTCGACCCGCCATGTAGTCGGCCGCGCGGACGGGGCCGAGGCCACGCCTTCCCATGGGCGGATATTTCACGGCGTCGACGAGTCGACGGCAGTCGTCGGGCGTGTCGGTGCCCGGCATCATGACGCCCATCACGCCCGCGTCGAGGAACTGGAGGATGAGCTTCTCGTCGTTGGAGCGGATGCGGGCGAGCGGGGTGATGCCGGACGCTTCGCAGGCACGTACCATGTGGACCGCCTCGGGGGCGTTGATGGCGCCATGTTCGCCGTCGATGATGTAGAAGTCCAGTCCGCCGTAACCGAGGTATTCGCAAACCACTGGTTCGGTGGTGGGCGATATCACCCCATAGGAGGCCTTCCCTTCGCGTATCCTTTTTTTGAGCCTGTTCTCGATCATGGTCTTGCGTTGAATGGGATGCGGGGCCCGGTCATCGCAGTGTGTCGACCGTGCCGTCGGCGATGCGTTGGCGTATGAAGTTCATGAGGCCTCCCGCGGCGGCCACTTCGGCCACGAAGGGGGCCTGGGGCACGCTCTCGTAGATAGTGCCGCGGGTGAGATTCCGGATGGTGCCGGTAGCGGGATCGTATTCCAGTTCGTCGCCCGTCTCGCAGTGGAGGTTCATGTCGCGGCAGGTGATGAAGGGCAGTCCGTAGTTGATGGCGTTTCGGAACTGCAGGCGTGCGAAGGAGGTGGCGAAGACGGCCTGTATGCCCGCCCCCATGAGTCCGGTGATGCAGTGTTCGATGCTCTTGCCGCCGCCTGCGAAGTTGTGCCCCGCCACGATGAAAGCGTAGCACCGGTCCTTGAAGCCGTTCTCGCGGTTGAAGTCCTCGTCGACGCCGGCCATGACCCATTTCGCATTCTCCGCCGGGTCGACGGGCGCCGTCCAGAAGCGCTGCAGGATCATGTCGAAGGACATGACGTAGCCTTTCGCGACCCATGCCTTCCCGTGTATCTTCTCCATCGGTTGGTGGTTTGGTCTTGTGTTTTCACAGCAGAAGCCCTTCCTCGGGCAAGGGTACCTGCCGTGCTGCGAGGTTCACTTCCAATCGTCCGACCTCGGGTCGGTGATCACGCCGGTGACGCAGGAGGCGGCCACGACGGCGGGACTGGTGAGGTATATCTGAGCGTTGCGGCTGCCCATGCGTCCCTTCATGTTGCGGTTGCCTGCGCTGAGGATGACGTCGCCGTCGCCGGCCACGCCGGTGTGGATGCCGGCGCAGGGACCGCAGCTGGAGGTCTCGAAGGCGGCTCCCGCAGCCACCAATGCCTCCACATGCCCTTCGCGCAGACATTCGAGATAGACATCGGTGCTGGCGGGGATGCAGACGAGGTTGACGCCACGCCTGACCTTTCGTCCGCGCAGGATGGAGGCCATGATGGCGAAGTCCTCCGTGCGGCCATTGGTGCAGGTACCGACGAAGGCCTTGTTGAAGGGTGTACCCGCGAGGGTTTCGACGGGGGCCGTGTCGTCGAGCTTGTCGGGGCGGCTGAGGGTGGGGCCGAGATCGGTGACATCGACCTCGTAGACGGCATCGTACTGTGCATCGGGATCGCTGACCAGGGGAGACCATGCATCGGTGGTCCTTCCCCGAAGGTATGCTTCGGTGACCGCGTCGGGCGCCACGATGCCGTTCTTGGCGCCCAGGTCGACCGTCATGTTGCAGAGCGTCATGCGTCCGGTCATGCCGAGGGCCTCGACGGCGGGGCCGCCGAATTCGAGGGTCTTGTAGATGAGGTGACCGTTCCAGTGCATCATGCCCATGATATGAAGGCTGAGGTCCTTGGCCATGACCCAGGGCTGCCAGGTGCCGGTGATATGGAATCGGACAGATTCGGGCACGCGGAACCAGAGGCGTCCGGTGGCCATGGCCACGGCGGCGTCGCTGACACCCACGGCGTTGCCCACGGCGCCAACGGCGCCGTAGGTGTTGGCGTGCGAGTCGGTGCCGATGGATATGCGCCCCGGCAGGACGTGTCCCTGTTCCACCATCAGCTGGTGGGCGATGCCCTGGCGGCCGAGGTCGTAGAAGTGGGGGATGTCGTAGCGATGGACGACCTCTCTCCATTCGTTGAGCAGGGTGGCGAATTCGGGCGTGGGGGGCGGCACCAGGTGGTCGCTCACACAGATGATGCGGTCCTTGTCGAAAAGCCCGTCGGCGCCCAGACTCTCGAAGGCCCGGAAGGTCTGTTTGCCGAGGTAGTCCATCGTCATGACCGTATGGATGTCGGCCCAGACGAGTTCGCCGGGCACGACGCGCTCCCTCCCGCTGTTGGAGGCCATGATCTTCTCAGTGATCGTCATTCCCATCGGTGACTTGTTTCAATGTCCGGGCTTCGGGCGGGTGTCAATGGTCGGACCTCGAGGGGCCGGTGGTTCGGCGCTGAGGCAATTGCTCCCAGAAGTCGGGATCGATCTCATCCATGGTATGGATGCGGCGCTCTTCTATCATGGTGATGCCCTGGAATTCGTCGTTCTGGGTCCAGCGCCAGTTGCGGACGCGGTGGGTGCCGTCGCCGATGAGGTCGATCATCTCGAAGAGTTTCGAGCCGGGGCGGTTCTTGTAGGTCCAAACGAGGCAGACGGATTCTTTCGACTCCCAGGAGCGGCCGCTGATGCGGGGGTTGTCGAAGACCAGTTCGCCGTTGTGGTCGAAGCTGGTGATGCCGAAGTCGTGGCATTCGCGGTGGCCGTCATCCCAGAGGTATTCATTCACCTGGTGATACCGGTCTCGGTCGAACATGCGGATCGTGAGGCGGCTCCGCCATCTGCCCGTCAACCTGCCATCAGCGTCAATGCGGTGATAGACACCCTCCCAGACACCGGTGTGCCTGGGGAAAAGCCTCAGTTCCATATCCCTTCGTTTCCGATAAAAATAGTTCATTCCATTAACCATCCCAAAAGAAATCCGGTCTGCTTCGGGTGAATTTTCATGTTAGTTAATGTGATTAACCATATATTTACCACAACCAAAAACGAGTCTCATGATCAACAATCCTACCCGGAGGGTCGGCGCGTGCTGCATCGCCCTCCTGTTCTCGGCCGGCGCGTGGGCGCAGGTGGCCGTGACCGGGAAGATATCGGACGCGTCGGGCAGGCCCCTGGCGGGAGCCACCGTGACCGAGAAGGGCGGCAGGACCTCTGCCGTGACGGACAACGCCGGCCGCTTCCGCATATCGGTCTCTTCCCCGAAGGCAATGCTGGTGGCCAGTTATATTGGCTACCAGACGAGGGAGGCTGCCGTGGGCGGCGGTGCCGAGGTGACCATCCAACTCTCCGAGGACATGTCCGAACTGGGTCAGGTGACGGTGACGGCCAGCCGTCAGCCCGTCAGGAAGCTGGAGGCCACCCAGGCCGTCGAGATCATCGGCGCGCGCGCCCTGAAGGCCATCAAGCCCGAAGGCATCGCCGAGGCCGTAGCCGCCGTGCCAGGGCTGTACGTGAACACCTCCCAGGGACGAAGGGGCTCGGTGGTGACCCGCGGCTTCCCCGACGGCGGCAACCCGCTGGGCGGACTCGACTACACGGCCATCCTCATCGACGGGCTCCCCTCCTTCGGCACCACGGGCCGCCTCCCCGAAGCCGGCTTCGGCTTCGACGCCAACGTGGAGCGGGTAGAAGTGGTGCGGGGCAGTGCCGCCACGCTGTTCGGACGCGCTTCCGCCGCAGGTGCCATCAACGTCATCTCCCGGACCGGTGGCACCGAGTTCGGCGGCACCGTCAAGGTGACCAACTACAATAACGTCTTCCGGACGGGTGACGACAACTTCAACCACCGCGTCGACTTCAACCTCAACGGCCCGCTCAACAAGAGCAAGACACTACGCCTGAACCTGGGCGGCTGGTTCATGGACGACCAGGGGTACAAGAACACCGGCTTCAATGACAAGGGACTTCAGCTGCGCGGCAATCTGGACTACCTCATCCCGAACGACCGCGGCAGGATCCGCCTCTATGTCCTGAAGGCAGACTACACCTTCCAGAACCTGACCGACATCCCCGGCGACGTCAGGACCATGCGGACGGCCGGCAAATTCAAGCCCTGGCAGACGCTGCAGAACTTCGGAAGGCTCTACGACCTCAACTACACCGTTTACGAGTCAGGCGCCGGCTACCCCGCCCGCCGCGTCCGCGTCAACGGCAACGACAGCATCTACCGGAACATCCGCCAGTCGATGAACGACAACAGCTACGGTGACAACCTCCACGCCGGCACGACGATGTCCTTCAATCTGGGTGCTGGCTTCGATATCGAGGAGAAGTTCCGCTGGCAGCGTCTCAACAGCGGCACCAAGTACAGCTTCGCCTTGCCGTCCTTTTACCGCGAGAACAGCGTCGCCCGTCTGCTGCTGGACGGGGATGCGGCGGACCGTGACGTGATGAACGAATTGCGTCTGCGCAAGCGCATCCAATCGGGCAAGTCCGTGCACAACCTCGTACTTGGCAACTTCATCTCGACCGTCGACCTCAACCCGACCACTTACAGTTTCCTGCATGTCATGAACCCGCAGACGCCAGGCGTGCTGGAATGGGCGCCGTTGGCACCGCCCTTCGTGAACGTGCCCTGGTCGGGCAGCCTCGCCTACCCTCGCGGCTCCATCACCCGCCGTGCCAACTACACGGAGCAGGTGAGCTCCGTCTTCGCCGGCGACGAGATGAAGTTCAACGACAAGCTCACCGTGAACCTGGGCATGCGCTACGACTGGGTGAAGATCGACATGCAGGAGACCAAGAGGCCCTATGACACCGCCCTGTTCCGGAATGTCGCCCACCAGGACTGGTCGGCCTCCCTCGGCTTCAACTACCTCCTGAACCCGGGCTCCGCCCTGTACGGCTCCATCAACAGGGCCTTCCGCGCACCCGACTACACGGCCTATACCTCGCTGGAGTACATCTCCATGACCAACCGTACGCTGCTGCGCGCACCCAACGGCATCAACAAGAACGAGGTCGTCATCAACACCGAGCTGGGCTACCGGACCACACTCGGGGAGATGTCGCTCGATGTCGCCGCCTTCCATACCAAGATCAACAACCGCCTGGCAAGCATCTTCGAGAACGGCATCGTGGTGTCGAAGCCCTTCGGCAGCAACCGGATCTACGGAGGCGAATTCTCCCTCACATACATGCCCGACTGGTTCAAGGGCTTCATGGTCCGAAGCAACCTCACGCTGCAGCGCGCGCAGTTCACCGAGTTCTCCATCCCCGTTGGCCGCGGAGGCGTGCTGGGCCTTCCCACCACCGCCCTCAACGTCAACCCCGCCGGCAACCTCTACGGCAACGTGATCAAGCAGGTGGGCACCAACTACTCGATCGACGTCAAGGGCAACCAGCTCCCCGGCGTGCCCGCGCGGATATTCAACCTCAGCGCCAACTACCTGGGCGAGCACTTCGGCTTCGACTACTCCGTGAATGTCAACGCCAAACGCTATGCCGACCCCACCGAGGTCATCGCCTACCCCGACCTGGTCATCATGAACGCGGGTGCCTTCTGGCGCATTCGGGCCAAAGGCGGCCTCGACATGCGCATCGGCGCACAGGCCAAGAACCTGCAGGACAACCAGGTCATCCAGAACATCGCCGGCCTCAACGCCAGCGACCTGGCCCTCGGACAGCTCCAGGCCACTCCGA
>Ga0169931_10002634_pt1 | contig 29070 bp, 21 predicted proteins | sample Kivu_15m_20L_FD_129675 | JGI IMG/M metagenome (GOLD analysis project Ga0169931, IMG submission 129675) | Freshwater microbial communities from Lake Kivu, Western Province, Rwanda to study Microbial Dark Matter (Phase II) - Kivu_15m_20L... | ecosystem: Environmental > Aquatic > Freshwater > Lake...
CGTTGCGTCGCGCTCCCCGGCGGTCCGCGCCGAGTTCGTACCCACCCGCGATCCTTGACTCGCTGCAGGGGTGGCGTAACCTGACCTGATCTTTGCAGGCTGCACGATTTGTTCCACTCGCGCTCGGGTGGAACGCCTCGCGCGCCGGCAAGGGTGCTTGTCCGTCGGTTCGCCGTTCAGGGACGGGGCGCGCGCGCGTCGCGCTGGCGCCGTACCTGGGGCTGCGGCCCGACGCCCTCCCCAGAACGCCGGACTTCAGCCGGCGTCGCGCCCCCGACTCCTGCCCCGTCGATGTCGATGCGTATTCGAACCCGTTTCTGTGTCCTCGCAGGCCTCGCGCTGTGGGGCGCGGGATGCCAACTCGACTTTGCGCCCGAACCCGCCGCTCCGGTGGTGCACTACGCGCTCGGACCGGCGACCACCGCGGTCGACGAGGCCGGTGACCCGGTGGTGCCGCTGCACGTGCAGGAGCACATCGCCGGGTCGCTCGGCATGCTCTTCGGCACGCCGACCAGCCCGCGCTACCTGCTGACCGAGGAGTGGGTGGACGACGGCTTCGATCCGAACTGGCCGACGTCGGCCGCGGACGATGGCGGCAGTGGCGAGTTCAGTGAGGAGGAACTGGCGCGCATCAAGGCTGACAACGAGCGCGATTTCCGCCGCGAACTGGCCTCGATCGCGGCTGGCGACTACGACGCGGTGCGCGTTCCCAGCTGGATGCCCGACCTCGAGGAGAGTTGGCGCGAGCTGCTGGCGAGCAAGCCGGCCGAGCAGCGCGAAGCCGCGTTCCAGGGCGACGCCAAGGCGCTCTTCGTCGACTACTACCCGACGCTGCGCGAGTCGGCCGAGCACTTCCGCCAGCAGTGCGTGCACTGCCACGGCGTCGAAGGCGGCGGCGATGGTCCGACCGCGCGCTTCCTCAACCCGCGGCCGCGCGACTACCGCCCGGGCATCTTCAAGTTCACGGCCATGGCGGACAAGTCGGTGCCGCGCCGCGCCGACCTGTACACCATCCTCGACGAGGGTGTGACCGGAACCGCGATGCCTTCGTTCCGACGCCTGTCCAGAGCGGAGTTGCACGGACTGGTTGACTACATCCGCCTGCTCTCGATCCGAGGCATGGTCGAGCGCGACCTCGTCACGACGTACCTCGCTGACGACGTGTTGCCGGCCGAAGCGGTGCTCGAGTCGTACGCCTCGATCTGGTCCAAGTGGAAGGCCGCGGGCGAGAAGAAGACGAAGTACGAGGGCGAAGTGCCCGCGCCGACTCCGGAGTCCATCGAGCGAGGCCGCACCTTGTTCATGGACGCCGCGACCGGCAATTGCTTCTCGTGCCACGGGGACCAAGGGCGCGGCAACGGTGCGAGCGCGTTCACGACGTCGCCCGAGACCGGTGAGGTCGTACCGGCCTACAAGGACGACTGGGGCAACGTGATCATCCCGCGCAACCTGCGCCAGGGGGTCTTCCGCGGCGGACGTCGGCCGATCGACATCTACTACCGCATCAAGAACGGCATCAACGGCACGCCGATGCCGGCCGCCGTTTCGAGCATGAGCGATGCGGACATCTGGGCGCTCGTGCACTACGTGGGCTCGCTGTCGAGCCAGCCCCGCACCCGCGCGCACCGCAGTGCGGGCGACACGCAGCACGACGCTGCTGCTCCCCAGCAATCGTCCCCTGACCAATCGTCGTCGGGCCACTAGCCGCCGCGCCCGGAGTCACAAGCCAATGATGCGACTGATCGCCTTCCTGCTCCTGATCGCGGTGCCGATCTTGGGCGTTTACACCTTTGTGAACGCTCAAGAGCACAACTGGTGGTTTCCGCCCGCGTACTCGACGTTCGCGCCGGACATCGACTGGCTGTTCAACTTCATCATGTACATGGTGGCGTTCACGTTCATCGTGACCGAGGTCGCGTTGGCGTGGTTCGTTTGGCAGTACTCGGCCAAGCGCAACGACAAGGGCGTGTTCACGCACGGCAGCCACAAGCTCGAGATGATCTGGACCGCGATCCCGGCCGTCGCGCTGCTGGTGATCGCCTTCACGCAGATGGAGACCTTCGCGAAGATCAAGTTCGCGAGCGGGTTCCCGACCGAGGGGCCCTACACGCGCGAGAAGCCCATCGCGGAGGTCTGGGCCAGACAGTTCGACTGGCGCTTCCGCTATCCCGGCGACGACGGAGTGCTCGGCACCGTCGACGACCTCGAGAACTCCTACGAGTTCGTCGTGCCCGTCGGCGTGGACGTGGTGTTCCACCTGCGCGCGCGGGACGTGATCCACAGCTGGTTCGTCCCCGAGTTCCGACTCAAGCAGGACGCGCTGCCGGGCCACACGATTCCCGTGTGGTTCAACGCGACCAAGGAAGGCAGCTACGACCTGGTGTGCGCCGAGTTGTGCGGCTGGGGTCATTACAAGATGGCTGGCCGCGTGCGCGTGGTTTCGGCCCAAGAGTTCGAGGCGTACATGGCTGAGTTGAAGGCCAAGTGGTTCTCCAACGGCAAGGAGTGATGCGACCGTGAATCCCGTTTCCACACCCTCCGCGCCGGTCGTCACGCACCACGCGCCCCATCTTCAGCCTGGCGAGGGCGAGCCGGGGACCGTGCGCGCAAGCCACGATCACCACGAACTCGGCTTCCTCGGCAAGTACGTCTTCTCGCTCGACCACAAGATCATCGGGCTCCAGTTCCTGTTCTCAGGTCTGGTTTTCCTGGTCCTGGGCGGCTTGATGGCGATGGCGATCCGCTACCAGCTCGCCTGGCCGTGGACGCCGATGCCGGGACTCTCGTGGATGTTCCCCGCCACCGGCGGAGCGATCACGCCCGAGTTCTACACCATGCTCTTTACCATGCATGGGACGATCATGATCTTCTTCGTGATCATCCCGCTGCTGACGGGCGCGTTCGGGAACTTCTTGATCCCGCTGATGATCGGCGCCGCCGACATGGCCTTCCCGAAGCTGAACATGTTCGGGTACTGGGCCATGTGGCCGGCCTTCGTGCTGATCCTGATGGGCTTCTTTGTCGAGGGCGGCCACGCCGCCGGCGGTTGGACCAGCTATCCGCCGTTGTCGACGATCGAAAGCGCGGCCCCAGGCTCGCTCAGCGGTCAGACCTACTGGCTCATGTCGCTGACCTGGGTGGGCGTGAGTTCGATGATGGGCGCGGTCAACTACGTGACCACGATCGTGAAGATGCGCGCGCCCGGCATGACGCTGATGCGCATGCCGCTGTCGGTGTGGGGCCTGTTCATCGCCGCGTTCCTGCAGCTGTTCGCGCTGCCGGTGCTGACGGCGGCGAGCATCATGCAACTGCTCGACCGCGTGCTCGACACCGGGTTCTTCACGCCGACGAACCTGATCGTCAACAACCTCACCCCCGACTCCTTCGCGCACGGCATGCCCGCCGCAGCCGCCGGCGGCCAGCCGCTCCTGTGGCAGCACCTGTTCTGGTTCTACAGCCACCCGGCCGTGTACATCCTCGTCGTGCCGGCGATGGGCTTCACGTCCGACATCCTGGCCGTCCACGCGCGCAAGCCGGTCTTCGGCTACAAGCCGATGGTCTACTCGATGGCCGCCATCGCGGGACTGGGCTTCATCGTGTGGGGCCACCACATGTTCACCTCTGGGATGAACCCCGCGCTGGGCATGAGCTTCATGGTCGCGACGATCATGATCGCCCTTCCGTCGGCCATTAAGGTCTTCAACTGGCTCGGCACGCTGTGGGGCGGACGCATCCGCCTCAACACGCCGATGCTGTTCGCGATCGGCTTCGTGTCGATGTTCATCATCGGCGGCCTGTCGGGAATCTGGATGGCCGCCACGCCGGTCGACATCTACATCCACGACACGTACATCGTGGTGGCTCACTTCCACTACGTCGTGTTCGCCGGCTCGATGTTCGCAATCTTCTCCGCGATCTATCACTGGTACCCGAAGATGTTCGGGCGCGTGATGAACGAGACGCTGGGCAAGATCCACTTCGTCGGCACGTTCATCTTCACCAACTGCACCTTCTACATGATGCACCAGCTCGGCGTGGCGGGGCTGATGCGTCGCACGGCGGACCCCTACGCCTACGACGTCTACGCGCACCTGCAGCCGCTGAACGAGTTCATCACGCTGTCCGCGTTCTGCATGTTCGCGTGGCAGATCTTCTTCGTGGTGAACTTCTTCCACTCGCTGTTCTGGGGCTACCGCGTGGGCCGCAACCCCTGGCAAGCGAACTCGCTCGAGTGGGATGCGCCCTCGCCGCCGGGACACGGGAACTTCGACGGTCCGCTGGTCGTGCACCGCGGTCCGTACGAGTACAGCTCCCCCGAAGTGGCCGAGGACTATCTGCCGCAGACGCGCGCCGTCTGAATCTCAGCTCGACCTAGATTCCGAGCGATGAACCTCGACGCCGCCAACGGAGCTGCCGGCGCCCCCTGGGCGCGACGGTTGGCTTGGGGAGTGTGGATCAGCACCGCGGTGCTGGTCGCCTTCGGCGGCGTGATCACCACCCTGCGCGCGGGCATGGCGATCGACGGTTGGTGGGTGCTCGACCGCGGCAACGGCGACCACTTCCTGCTGCTCTACCCAATCGATAAGTGGTTCGCGAACTCAGGCACGTTCTCCGAGCACACCCACCGTTTGGTGGGAGTGGTCGTGGGGCTGCTGTCGATCGGCTACGTCGTCGCGCGCTGGATCGAGCGGCCCCGCAGCGGAGCCAAGTTCAAGCTCGCGGTCGCAGGTCTGCTCGCGGTGTGCGCACAGGGCGCGGTGGGCGGGTTCCGCGTGCTCGAGAACAGCGAGAACCTCGCCTTCCTGCACGGTGCGCTCGCGCAACTGGTCTTCGCGCTGCTGGGCGTGAACGTGGTGCTGAGCTCGCGTGATTGGGATCAGGTGCGCCAGCCGGTCGAGACTCGGGCCAACGACGAGCGGGCGTTCCCGTCCGCGCGCATCGCGTGGATCACGGCCGCTGTCGTCTACGCGCAGACGGTCCTCGGCGCGTGGCTGCGCCACACCGGCTTCGAACTCGCCCTGGCGCTGCACCTGGTGTTCGCCGCGGTCGCCGTCGGGGTGGTGTTGAACCTCTCGCGCACGCTGCGCCGCGCCGCGACCATCTCGCCCGTGCTGGACCGCGTGGGTCGACGCTTGCTGCACTTGCTGATGCTGCAACTGTCGCTGGGCTTGGCGACGCTCGTGGCGATCGTCGTGAGCGGCGGCTTCAAGGCGGAGGTGACCGCGCTCGAGACGATCACGGCGACCTCGCATGTGCTGATCGGCGCGTTGCTGCTGCAACAGGCCGTCGCCGGCGCACTCTGGATCGCGCGACTGTCCGCGGCGGCGCCGGCCGTGGGGCGCCACGCGGGGCTGCGCTCCGAGCAGGCGCCGAGCTTGACCTGGAAGGCTGCGCCATGAGCGAAGGTTTGCGCACCGCGCCGATCGCCGCCGAGCAGGAGAGCGCGCTCTCCGCCTGGGCCACGCTGAGCAAGGCGCGCATCACCGCGATGGTCGCCTTTGCGGCGTTCGTCGGCGGAGTGCTCGCCGCCGGCGTGCAGGCCGATCTCGCGCGCGTCGCCGAAGCTTCACTGTGGATCGCTCTGGTGTCGGCGTCCTCGTGCATGTTCAACCAACTGCTCGAGCGCGACATCGATGCTCGGATGGAGCGCACGCAGCGCCGTCCGCTCGTCACCGGTCGCGTGCGCCCGCGGGATGTGGTGTTGGTCGCCGCGGTCTTGGCGTTGGTCGGCGTGTTGGCGCTGGCGCTGCGCTTCAACACCCTCTCCGCCCTGCTCGCGCTCGCGACGCTCGCCGCCTACGCGCTCGTGTACACGCCGCTCAAGCGGCTGAGCACGCTCAACACGGCGGTGGGCGCGATCCCCGGCGCCATGCCGCCGCTGATCGGCTTCGTCGCCGCCGCGGGCGCGCCGCACGGGTGGGCCTGGTACCTGTTCGCGGTGCTGTTCATGTGGCAGTTCCCGCACTTCCTCGCGATCGCCTGGCTGTACCGCCACGACTACGCGCGCGCCGGGCTGAAGATGCTCCCGGCCGTGCAGGGCAGCGAAGGCATCGCCGGACGTCAGGCGTTGCTCTACAGCCTCGCACTCGTGCCGCTCTCGCTCCTGCCGGTCCTGCGCGGCGACGCAGGGCCGGTGTATGCGACGGCCGCCCTCGTCCTCGGAGGCGGCTACTGCGCCGCGGCGCTCGGCTTCGCGCTGCGCGAGAGCGCTGTGCGCGCCCGCATCCTGCTGTACTCCTCGCTGGCGTACCTGCCGGCGCTGTACTCGATCACGTTGATGGACCCGCTGGTGCGCTCGCTGGGCGCTCAGCTGACCCCGTAATGCCTCGACCGCGATGACAACGACCGCAGCGATCGCTCCCTACGATCCGGCCGTGGATGCGCCCAAGCCGCACCACGCCATCTACGACTACGACAGCGGCCCGCCCGTGAACCGCGGCAAGTTCGCGATCTGGCTGTTCCTCGCGACCGAGATCATGTTCTTCACGGGCTTGATCGGCGCGTATGTCGTTCTGCGCATGGGCGCGGACAGCTGGCCGGATCCGGAGAACCGTCTGGCCGTGCTCATCACGGCGATCAACACCTTCATCCTGATCGTCAGCTCGGCGACCATGGTGAAGGCGGTCGAGCGCGCGATGCTCGGCGACAACGACGGGCTCGTGAAGTGGCTCGCCGCAACCGTCGTCATCGGCGCGACCTTCGTAGGCGTCCAGGTCTACGAGTACATCGAACTGATCAAGGGCGGCAACCTGCCCAACGTCGACATCTTCTGGTCGACGTTCTACGCCATGACCGGATTCCACGGCTTGCACGTGACCGTGGGCGTGATCTGGAACCTGGTGGTGATGATCGCGGCCATGCGCCGCAAGATCCCCCAGGAGAAGTACATGACGGTCGAACTCGCCGGGTTGTACTGGCACTTCGTCGACCTGGTGTGGGTGCTCCTGTTCACGATCGTGTACCTGATGTGATCGCCGCTCGTTTCCGAGCCAATCGCCAATCCCAACGCACGCCGTTCATCCACCTCCCATGAGTCACGAAAAGGGTCTGGGCTACAGCATCTGGAACATCTTTGTCGCGCTGTTCGTGCTGACGGCCGTCGAAGTGGCGTGGGGCTACGCCTTCCACCACCGCACCGGACTGGTCCTGCACATGCCGGTCTGGCTGTTCTGGGGCGGTCTGCTGCTGATGGCGCTGGTCAAGGGCCTGCTGATCTTCATGTACTTCATGCACATGCGCTTCGAGCGCTGGATCGTGTGGGGGCTGATCCTGCCGACTCCGCTCCTGGTGATGATCGTGCTCGCGGCCAACATGCCCGACACCTCGTTCAACGATCAGCGCGACCATCCGATCGGATACCTCGAAGACCAAACCGGCGAGATCGTCAACGCGCTCGACACGCTGCACCCCGCCAAGGGGCGCGGCACGCTGCACGGCGCGGCGGCGGAAGGCGGCGGCGGCCACTAGTGGTTTGATCCAAGATTTCGCCGCACATCTCAAGCACCTCGCCGCCCCCCGCAGCGTTGCTCCGGTTCGGCGAACCATTCAAGGTCGCCTGAAATCCTCGCGCGTTGCGGGGTGCGCCGAACCACCTGACATCTGCGACGGCCTTTCGAATCAACCCACTAGCGCGACCACGACCCTCGCTCGCATTCCTCCGCCCGCGCTGGGGGGGGCGTGCCAATGCAAGCCGAAGCGCCCGGTGCGGTTCGGCTTTTTTCGTGCTGCGCGAGGGGCGTGGCTCCCATCGCGCGCAGCGCGTACCAAGATCGACAACGCACCTCTCGATATCGCTCGAGGATCGACCCCACGTGGATCTGCACTTACCGGCTGTCAATGCTTCGCTGAACGCGCTCGCGGCGCTCCTCTTGCTGTGCGGTCTGGTCGCGATCAAGCGCGGCGCGCGGCGCGGTCACGAGCGCTTCATGTTCGCCGCGCTGATGACGAGCGCGGCGTTCCTCGCCTGCTATCTTTACTACCACTTCGCTGTCGCGCGCGGCATCCACACGAGCTTCAACGGGCAGGGTTGGACGCGTCCGGCGTACTACACGCTGCTGCTCTCCCACACCGTGCTTGCGGTGGTGAACTTGCCGATGGTCTTGCGCACCTTCTGGCTCGCGCACCGCGAGCGCTGGGACGCCCATAAGCGTTGGGCGAAGTGGACCTTCCCGCTGTGGCTCTACGTGTCGGTGACCGGCGTCGCGGTCTACCTCGTGCTGTACCACTTCAACCCGCCGGCGCCCGTAGAATGAAGGCCATGGCGTTCCAGTTCCTCGGCCGCACTGCCGCGAGCGCGCTCGCTCGCGCTCTGCTCGTCGCCGCCGTGCTCGTTCTCGGCGCGCGCAGCGGCTACGCCTGAGACAGTTGCAAGGAGGCGGTCGCCTCCCAGAACGGTTCGCTGGCCGAAGGGCTGAACACGAGCATCCTGTTCATGCTCTCGATGGTCTTCGCCATTCCCGCGGGCTTCGCCTGGCTGATCTGGCGCTCGTTCCGCTCCGAATCGGAGCGGCGCGCGCGGGGAGAACTGGTCTCGACGCCCGGCGCCGTGCGCTGGACGCCCGATCAGTTCCCGAGCTGAGCTCCCAGCTTCGCTGCTCGCGTAGTTTTCGTTTTTCGCCCGCCACCGCGCAGGTGCGCTGTGCGTCTGTGCCTGAGAAGGAGGAACTCAGGCTGTGGGCTCACATCGAAGCAAGTTGGGACGTGTCTGGGCGCGGGTTGCGGTTTCGCCGCGGGGCGCCTTGTGCGGCTGCGCCGCGCTGGCGGCGGGCGGGGCCATCGGATTGCTGTCCGCCGCCCATCCGGCCGGTGGCGCGGCGAGTGGGGCGGTCGCGCCGATCTCGCCTGTGCACGCGAGCGAGAGCGACGCAGGCGCGCGATCGACGCCTGCCGCAGCGCTCGAAGGCTCCGTTGCGCCGGCGCGGGCGGCTGCTGCGGCGCCGTCGAACTCCAGCCTGGGACAACTGGTCGCCACAGACCGCGATGCCGGCGCGGTGGTTGTGCTCGACGCCGATCTGATCGAGTTGCGCCGCTTCAACGTCCCCTACGCGTTGGAGGTGGAGGTGCGCGCGGACGGGCGGCTGTGGGTCGTTGCCGCGAGTGCGCTCGGGCCGCTCGGGCCGCACACGTTGCTCACGCTCGAGCCCAGCGGCGACGTCGCAGCGCAGACGCCGATCGGCCCGCTCCTCGACCTCGCCTGCCTCGACGGCGGCGCGGCTCTGCTGGTTGTGCTGCGGCCCGACGGGCAGCGTGACGCGGTGCTGCACCCCACGTCCGGACAAGCGCTGAATCTGGGGGCGGGCGCCGCTTGGGCGTCGATCGCCGGACAATCGAACCACGTGCTGGTCGCGGGGCACGACGGAAGTCTCTCGAGCTATGTCGTCGGCGCAGCGACCGGGCTCGCCGCTCAGCGCCAGTTCGGCGGAGTGATCGCCGACGTCGCGCCCGGGCCGCAGCGCGGATCCTGGTACGTCCTCGACGTCGGCGGTGGGCCAAACCAACGGCGGCTCGCCGCGCTTGACTCCCAGCTCGCGACCCTGTGGTCCGCGCCGCTGGGTTGCGGAGCGCTGCACCTGTGCGTGTCGCCCGACCGCCAGGGCGTTTGGCTCGCCGACGGCGCCGCGGGCCTTGCACGTCGCTTTGGCCCGCACGGCGCCCTGGAACTTGCGTGGGCCACGCTTCCTGTGGCGGGCTGCGAGCGCGGCGTCGCGCGCGCGGACGGAAGCGTGGTGTTCGCGGGGCCCGGCGCGTTGGTGCGACTGGCGTCCGACGGAAGTGTGCTCCCTGGTCAGGGCGGGTTCACGTTCCTCGTCGACGTCGCCGCGCGCCGTCAGCCCTGACGGCGCGCGGCGCGGCTGGCGTGCGCGCTGTGTCACCAGCGCGTCGCAACGCTCAGGGCGTCGCTTTGGGGTGACGCCACTCGTTCGAGATCGCTCCGGCCGCGAACACGAGCCGCAGGGAGTACCCGAAGCCCTTGTTCGACACCTTGGCGGGCGAGTTGAGCTTTAACGTGGCGACGCTGATGGCTTCCTCGACTTGGGTCTGCTTGCCGTCGTCGCCGGTCTTGGTGACGCGCCGCTTCTCGTCGGTGATCGTCATCGTCGGCGCCAGCGGGCGCGTGTAGTCCATCTGCGGCGCGCGCATCCAACCCACGGGCTCACCGTCGGCGCGGTAGAAGATCAGCGTGTCGACGTCGTGGGGCCAGCCCTCGGGCGTGCGGATCACCACTACGGCGGGCTCCGCAGGCTTGGCCGGATCTTCCTTCGCTTCGCCCTCCTGGGGCTTGTCGCCGTCGCGCTTCTTGCCCTTGCCCTTGCCCTTGCCCTTCTCCTTGTCCTTCTCCTTCTCCTTCTCCTTCTCGGTCGCGTCGCCCGGCGTCTCCTCGGCGTCGGCACCCTGCTTGCCGGGTGCTTCGCGCGTGGCGCCGCGGAGCGCGACCAAATAGGCGCCAGCCGGCAGCGGCGGGTCCACCACGGGCAACGTGGTCGAGAGCAGTCCGAGCGGCACGAATCCCTGCGTCAGGCTGAGGCTGAGCAACGCAGTTCCGGAGGTCGTGTCCAGTTCGGCGGACGGGACGTACAGCAGATGCTCGTAGCCGGCGATCACCGCGTAGTTCGGGACGCTGGCGGAGCCGGGTTTGGTGCGCCAGTGATCGGCCGCGAGCACGCGTGTGACGTCGAACACCGAATCAGCGGGGCGACTTTCGGGCGGGAAGATGTCGCTCAGCAGCGTCGTGGCAATGTCCGCGCCCGGGCGGGGCGAGGAGGCGCAGCGGAATCCGAGCCCGGACGTGGACTGCTCGCGGTCGGTGGGGCGGCGGGTCGTCAAGCGCGCCACGACCATCGATGTCTCGTAGCTCCCGCCGACGGCGACGCGCAGGTTCGGGTCCCAGCCGACGTCGCCCACGATCTCCTTGCGCGAGCCCTTGCCGCCCGTGTCGAACTTCAGAACCTTGAAGCGCGGGAACGGCGAGAACGGGGACGAGGTCCACTCGAACACGCTGCCGGACAGATCGTGGACGCCCGCCGCCGTGGCGCCGCTGGCGTAGCTCCCGACCGGCTGCGTGTCACGCAGCTTGAGGGACTCATTCGCGCAGCGCGTGCCGTCCGCCTCGTTGCCCCACGAATAGAGCGCGTTCGTCTTGCCGCGGCCGGCGCGCTGGTACTCGAACTCGGTGGGGAGTCGGAGCCCAGCCCAGCGGGCGTACGCGCGCGCATCGGCGTAGTTGACGTAGGCCACCGGGTGCGATTCCTTGCCCTTGGGAATCTCCCAGCTCTTGCCTTCGCCGTTGCGGCGCCACCAATCGGCGCGGTCGAAGATCTTGGATTCGTAGGGCTGGCCGGCTTCTTTAGCCTTCTTCTTCGCCTCCGCCTCGGCGAGCAGGAACGCCGCCTGGGCTTCGTCGATCGTTGCGGCGGCCCAGTGTTCAGGGGCGCGACGGCCGGTCGCTCGGACGAACTCCGCAAACTGCTCGTTCGTGACCTCGGTGGTCATCAAGTAGAAGTCGTCGACCTGGAGGTCGTGCTGCGGCGTCTCACAGGCGATCTTGATGAACAGCGAGTCGTTCTTCTCGGCGAGCTTCATCACGTCGTCGACCGTCGAACCGATCTTCGTCGCGCCTCCTTCGATCCAGGCCATTCCCGGCGGCGGCGCGGGTTTGGCGAGCGCGCCTTGGGGGGCCGGCGCGCACGCCGGCGAGAGGGCGAAAGCAAAGGAAGCAAGGGCGGGCGCGAGGGTCGGTAGCATCGTGCGGACGGGCGAAAAGTCGGAACTGGACGGGCGGCGCGGACGAGCCGAAATGAGCGTTGACGGACCGTGGGCAGCAGGCTCTAGGGCTCCGCTGCAGGGCGGAGGGCACGCGCCCCCCGACAGGCATCTAGCTGGAGAGCCGAGGATGTTACCGCGGCGCGGAGGATCCCGGCGCGCGCCAGTGGGCGCCGCGCGCGTCAGCGGCCGCTCCGTCGGCTGGGGGCGCGCGCGGACCGTGCCGTAGGCAGCGAAGGGGGTGCGGCAGAGCGCTCAGCGCGCGGCGCCGCTCTCACAGCCCGCTGAAGACCTCGTCCGGCCGGTGTACGCCCGGATCGCGCCGGTTCGTCGTCGCAAGGATCCCGCGCGCAACGACGGCAAGGGACCCGCGCGCCGGCCCGCGATCTGGCCGTGGGCGCGCATTCCTTGGAATGGTCGGCAGCCGGAGCGTCCGGCGGCAGCGCTGCGAACAGCGTTCGCTCCAAGCGCGCCTCTCGCGGCCGGATGGCGCGGTCGCGTCGACTACACCGCGATTCCGTGCTGCGCCGCGGCGGGCGCGCCGGAGGGGGTCGCCCCCGGGAGGATGCTCGTAGGCGCCGCACGCGAGCGGTCCAACTGCGGCTGGGCCATCCAGCGCTCCCCGTGCTGGTGGAGGAGGCTCAGGAAGGCGTCCAGCACATCCGGGTCGAAGGCCTGCTCGCGCTGCGAGTCGAAGAAGTCGAGCACCTTCTGGAGCCCCCAGGCGTCCTTGTAGGAGCGCTTGGTCGCCAGGCTGTCGAAGACTTCGACGACGCACAGCACGCGCCCGGGCAGCGAGATCTGCTCGCCGCGCTTGCGATGGGGGTAGCCCGAGCCGTCCCAGCGCTCGTGGTGTTCGGCCACCCACTGGCACACCTCGCGCAGCCGACTGTGGCTGCCGAGCTTCTCCGCCCCCAGCAGCGGGTGGCGCTGGACGAGCTGGTACTCCGCGGCGGTCAACGGCCCCTTCTTGGTCAGGAAGGTCAGATCGTCGAGGTAGATCTTGCCGTAGTCGTGGGCGATGGCCGCCAGTTGCAGGCGCTCGCGCGTGTGCAGGTCGATCCCGATGCGTTCGGCGAGCAGGTTGCAGTAGCGCCGCGTGCGTTCGCCGTGCCCAGCGGTGTACGGGTCGATGCGTTCGATCGTGTTGGCGACCATCCCCGAGAGGATCTCCACCAACTCGTCGAAGCCCAGGCTTTCGTGATCCCACGTGCGCTCGCGAATCGCGCGGTGCAACTGGGCCGCGAGCACCAACGGATCGACGGGTTTCTGCAGGTAGTCGAACGCGCCGCGCTTGATCGCCGAGACTGCGCCCTCGAGCAGCGGATGTCCGGTCATCAGCACCACGACGGATGTCGGCTGGAACTCGCGCGCCGCGCGGAGCACCTCGAGTCCGTCCGCTGCGCCTTCGAACAGCACGTCGCTCACGACTGCGTCGAAGTTGCGGCGTTCGAGCAACTCGACGGCGTCGTGCGATGAGCACGCTAGCGACACGCTGAACCCGTGACGTTCCAGAACCGCGCCGATCATTTCGATCGTGCGGGCCTCATCGTCCACTAGCAGCACGGTGCGTTGGGCTTCGTGCATGGCAGCCGCAGCAAATCGTGCGAGAGAGCGCACGTCTAGGAACTTGGGGAGAACCTGTGGGCAATTCTGCCCTGTGCGTCACAGACTTGAAACGGTATGCCTTCCAATAGGCAGGGGTCGGACCAGCAACTTGCCCCCAAGTCACTTGCACCCTTGCGGCGCCACTGCCGAATCTTGTAGGCATGGGCATCAATGACCACAGGATCTGAGGGGGCGGCCGGACCGGAGCCCATCCGACTGCGCACGGCTTCGGACCTGAAACGCGCCCGAATCGACCGCGTGCTGGTGGGCCTGCTGCCCCAGCTCTCGCGGACGCACATCAAGGAGCTGATCGACGGCGGCCATGTCCAGCTCAACGGGGCGTCGATCCGCCGCGCGGGCGACCTGATCGAAGGGGAGTGTGAGTTTGTGGTCACGCTCGCTCCGCGCCGCAGCCTGCGTGTCGAGCCCGGCGATCCGAACGCGCTCACGGTGCTGCACGAAGACGAGGCGCTGATCGTGATCGACAAGCCGCCGGGAATGCTCGCGCATCCAACCGAGAGTGCGCGCGGCAACTCGGTCGCTGAACTCGCGGCGCTGCGTTTCGGCGCGCTGCCCACGTTGCAAGGTGACGACCGCCCGGGCGTTGTGCACCGACTCGACGCGGGCACGAGCGGCGTGATGGTCCTCGCGCGCACCCGCGACGCCTTCGTCGCGCTCATGCAGCAGTTCCGCGCGCGCACCGTTGAGAAGACCTACAACGCGCTCGCGTACGGCGAGCCGCGCTTCGACACCGGTTGGATCGACGCTCCGATCACGCGCGACCCGCGCGACTCGGGCCGCATGGCGCTCGCGGCGCCGGGCGAAGGGCGCGAGGCGCGCACCTTCTACCGCGCGCTCGAACGCTTCGCCGGACTTGCGCTCCTCGAGGCGCAGCCCAAGACGGGCCGCACGCACCAGATCCGCGTGCACCTCACGTCGATCGGCATGCCGCTGGTCGGCGACAAGCTCTACCGCCGCAAGGGCGGGCATTCGATTCAGCTCCCGAGCGCGGCCCCGATTCCGGCTCGCCAGTGCCTGCACGCGCGCGCGATCACCCTCGAGCACCCGCTCAGCGGGGAACGCGTGAGCTACGAAGCGCCGCTCGCGGCGGACTTCGCAGCGATGCTCGAGTGGGTTCGTTCGAACGCGCGCTAGCGCTTCGTCTCGCGCGGCCCTTCGTCGCGCGGCGCACTTCGCCGCAGCGCTGGCGCAACGCGGCGCGTCCGAGCTACGCCGAACCTATTCGTCGATCCGCACCTTGAGCGTGCGTTCGCTTTGGCCGCTCAGCGTGACGCTCTTCCACTCGGTTTTCCCGCCCGGCGGCGTCACGTACACCTTGTACTTGCCGGGGGGCAGCGGGCCGACGCGCCGGCGTGTCGACGACATGCCGCCGCTCATCAGCTTCTGCATCGAGTCCATGCTCATCATGGTGGCGTGGTCGTGGCCCGCCTCGTCGAGCACGCGCACTTCGTAGCGCACGGCGCCGCCGGCTTCGTTTTCGATCTCGACGTCGAGCATCGTCGCCGCCGCGGCGCTCAGTTCGACCTCGCTCACAGCGCCGGACGTGACGCGCACCGTGCGGGACGTGCCCGTGGCCGAGCTCGCGTCGCGCGCCGCGACGGAGTACTCGCCCGGCGTCGCGGACTCGTAGCGGAAGCGCCCCAGCCCGTCCGTGCGCGTGTTCGAGAACGGGTTGATCAGCACGCCCTTGGCGTCGCGCACGAACACGCTCGCGTCGGCGAGCGGCGCGCCGTCGGCGCCGCGCACGACTCCGGCGATCGTCCCCGGCGCCTGCAGCTCGAACTCGACGTAGGCCGCGCCGTCCGCGCCAACCGTCACGCCCGAACGCACCGCGGCGCCCCAGGCCGAGCTCGCACCGAAGCCGGCGCCGCCGGCGCGCACGGTGTAGACGCCCGGCGCGAGGCTCAGGATCTCGAAGGCGCCCTGCTCGTCGGTCGTGTTGGGCCGGCCCATGTCGAACATGGTCAGCCCGCCCACGCCTTCGAGCTCGTGGCGCACGGCGACACCGCGCAGCGGCGCGCCGTCGGCGCCGACGACGCGTCCACGGATCGCGCCGCCGGGCAGCGCGAGGTCGAGCCGGTGTTCGGCGACCTCGGGGATATCGACGAAGAACTCGACGCCGCCGGCGTCGCCCATGCGGCGTCCGACGATCAGCGTGTAGCGGCCGGGCTTGTCGAGCGTGAGCGCGTAGTCGCCCTGCGCTCCGAGCGCGGCGAACTTCAGCGACTCGAGCATCGAGCCGCCGTCGGCGATCGCCGTCAGCGTGCCCTCGCGCACGGGCTCGTCGCCGCGCGTCACGCGGCCGCTGAGCTTGACCGGCGCCGCGGGCGGCGCGCCCAGCACGACCTGCGCCGTCTGCCCGTCGAACACTTCGACGCTCGTCATCTTGAGCGAGGCCATCATCGACGCGGGGTTGGCGTCGCGGCCCAGCGAGTTCATGCGCGGCGTCGCGACGAGGTTGTGCGTTCCGGGCGTGACGTGTTCGATGCTGAAGCGGCCCGCGGCGTCGCTCGTCGCCTGGCCGGCCATGTCGCCGCCCGAGCCGGGACCGAACGAGCCGACCACGATCATGCGCCCGGCGTCGGGGGCGCCGTTCGCGTCGTACACCACGCCTTCGATGCGCCCGCCCACGCGCAGCTGCAGCACCACGTCGCGCGCCGAGCCGCCGCTGTCGAGCTCGACGGTGCGCGGTTCGCTCGGCGCGAAGCCGTCGGCGCGCGCGACGAGCCGCACCGCGCCGGGCGAGAGCTTGGAGAGCACGAAGGCGCCGTTCTCGTCGCTGCGCGCGCTCGGACCTCCGCCGCCGCCGCCAAACGGGCCGCCGCCGAAACCGCGGCCGGAACTGGCGCCGCTGCGGGCCTCGACACGCGCCCCGGCGAGCGGCGCACCTTGCGGAGAGAGCACGACGCCGGTGACCGCGGCCTGGCGGCGCAGCACGAGCTCGAGCGGCGCTGCGAGCGGGACTTCGACGCGCGACGCGGCCTCGTCGAGCGGTTCGAAACCGTCCGCGCTCACGCTCAGCCGGTGCTCGCCCACGCCGAGCCAGAGCTCGAAGGCGCCGTCGGGTGACTCGAACGGACGTCCCTCGGCGTCGCTGGGGCGGCCGGCCACCCAGCGCGCACTCAGTTGGAAACGTTGGATCGGCGCCTGCTCGGTGTCGACGACGCGCCCGCGCACGGGCTGCGGCGGAGCGAGCACGAGCGCGAGCTGCGCGCCGGGTTCGACGTCCCGCTGCGCGGCGCTCCACTCGGCGTCGGCCGGAAGTTCCGGGCGCGCCGCGTCGGCGCCGCTCGCGCGTCGCGTCGCCCGCACGTCGAAGCGTGTTCCGGTCAACCCCGTGAACGCGAAGCGTCCCGCGCTGTCCGACTTCATGCTCTTGCGCGAGCTGCGATTGGAAGGATTGACTTCGATGCACACCACTTCGGCGCCAGCCGCCGGCGCGCCATCCGGCGTGCTGACGAGGCCTTGGATGGACACGCCCGCGCCCAGCCGCAGCTCGACCTGCGCCGTCTCGCCGTCCGCGACCTCGAGCTCGGTGCTGGAAGCCTCGACGAAGCCCTCGCGCGACGCCGTGACGCGCAATTTGCCCGGCGAAACGCCGCGCAAGTCGAAGCTGCCGTCCGCAGCACTCTGCGCCGAACGCGAGTCCCAACCGCCGCCGCCGAAGCCGCCGCGCGCCTCCGAACGCGCAGTCGCCTGCGCGAGCGGCTGTCCATCGGGACCGAGCACGATGCCGCGCACGCGCGCGCCGAGCTTCACCACGTAATCGCGCTGCGCCCGTTCGCCGGCCGCCACGCGCAGTTCGAAGTCGCGCACGTTCTGGAGCACCTGCGTGTCGACCGAGAGGAAGTACGACAGTCCCGGCCGCAGTCCGCCGAGCTCGAACTGCGTGCGCTCGACGAGCGTCGCGCTCGCGCTGTGCGAGTCCATGCCGCCGCTGCGCGCGCCGAAGCCCTGCGCGGTCGCCTTGAACGGCGCGAGCGCGTTCCAGTCGACGTCCGCGGGCAGCGGGCTGGGCAGCACGAGCGTCGCGCTCAAACATCCGCCGAGTTTGGGCTCGAGCGTGACGCGCTCGAACGGCGCCGCGAGTTCCACTGCGCGCTCGAGGTACGAGTAGCGCGCGCTCAGGTTCAACGTCGCGCGCTCCACGCCCCGCGGCAGCGCGAGGCTCGCACGGCCGTTCGCATCGAGTTCGGCGCGCAGCTCGTCGCGTCCTTCGCCGCTGCGCTCGAACTCGAGAACGACGCTCGCACGTTCGTCGGCCGGCGTGCCCTGCGGCCAGCGCAGGTCGACCTCGAGCGAGCGCTCGCTCGGCGCCGCAGCGGCCGCGGTCCGCTGCGCATCGTGCTCGACTTCGAGCGGCGCCACGTCCGTCGGCTGCGCCCCCGCGGGCCTCGGAGCGTCGAGTTCGGCGCGCGCGCGCGGCGCGGCGGCCGCCGCATCCGCGACGCCGGATTCGCCCGCCGCGCCGGGTCGCGCAGTCGAGGTGAACCAGGCGAGTGCGCCGAGTCCGGCGACGACCAATCCGAGGAGAGCGAAGAGCAGGTTTTTATTCATGGGGGGCTCGCGAGGGTGCTTTAGGTCAGCACCTCGCAGCTCGCACTGCAACGGATGCGGCCGGTCTTGGACCAGATTGGCGCGAAAACGCCTCGCGCGGCGCTAGTCGCACACCCAGCGCATGAAACCTTCTATGCCGGGGATGCGGCGGCGATCTATCCAGGCGAGCAGCGGCCCGCACAGGAGCAGGAACACCAGGCTGAGCGCGAGGGCGGGGCCGGCGCCGAGCGCCTTCTGCCAGTAGGCGGTCGGAACTTCACCACGCGAGTGCGCGAGCCACCACAGCGGCCAGAGGTGCACGACGTGGTGCAGCACGTAGAGCGTGAACGCGTGGCGGCTGTAGAGCCCGGTCACGGCCTCCAGGCGCGGCCAGGGCCTGGCGCCTGGTGCGTCGAGCCAGCGTCGCGCGGCCGCGAAGTACAGCAGCGCCACACCGAGCGTGCCGCCTACGAACTCCGGGGTCGCCGGGTAGTTCGTCCAGCCTCCCAGCCAGCGGCCCGCGACGCTGGAGGAGAGCGCGGGCCACGCCGCGCGCAGGGCCAGCGCGCCCAGGCTCGCGGCGAGCAGCACGCCGCCGAGTTTTGCGCACCACGCCCCGTCGCGGCGCCGCGTTGCCGGCGCGGCGAACAACTCGCCGGCGACCAAAAAGCCCAGCAGCGGATAGCACAGCCAGGGGAACAGCGGGAAGTAGCCCGTGGCGAAGAAGCCGCTGAGCACGTCGGACAGCGTGAAATCGGGGTCGTACGAGCCCGTGCTCCAGAACGACTCGTAGTCGACGGCGACGCGCGCCGCCGGACTGAGGACGAAGATGACCGCGCACGCGCAGGCCACGACGCTCGGTCGCATGCGCCGCGCCCACTCGAGTGCGAGGTAGCCCACGCCCAAGAGCGTGAGCACGTCCCAGTTGAAGGTATCTTCGGGCAACCACACGAGCACGTTGAACACGAACCCCGCGCTGAACAAGAACAGTCCGCGGCGCACCGTGCGCAGCGTGATCAGCGCTTCGCTTACGCCGCGCGCGCGCTGGGCGTCGAGCCACAGCCGGTAGCTCAGCCCCGACAAGAGCGCGAACAGCGGCGCGCCGAAACCCGAGATCGTCGGCACGAGCCCAGAGAGGTTCTCGACGAAGTGCACCACGACCATGATCACGATCGCCGTGCAGCGCAGCAGGTCGATGGACTTCAGGCGCATGTTCGGTGTGCGCTCCGCGGCGCCTGTGTGCAGCGCGCGAGCGCTGCGCCGCGTGTGTGCGACGAGCCGCTGCGTTCAACGCGCATGCGAGCTTCGCTCTCCGCGCAGCTGGTCCGTTCTCGTGTTTGCATGCACGCTTTCCCGGCGTCGCACGCTAGCTCTTGCTCGCACTGCCGAGCAGGTCGAGGAGCCACAGCACGGTTTGCGCGGCGAGGAACACGATGATGATCCATTCGAGCGTGTGGCCGCGGCGCGCGAGCGAGAACTCGGTCAAACGCTGGCTGCAGAGCTCGAAAACGCGCTCCTGGGCTTCCAACCTGCCGCCGGCGGCCTCCAGGCGCTCCTGCAGTCGCAGCCGTTCGCGCAAGCGTTCGCCGACTTGGCTCGCGAGCGTCGGCGGATACACCTGCGGGGCCAGGATGCGCGGCGAGAGCCGCGCGAGCCTGCTGCGCAGTCCGATCAAGCCCACGAAGCGCGCCGCGAGTTCGGGCCGGCGCTCGAGCGAGCGTTCGTCGAACTCGAAGGCCAGCGGCGCGGCCTGCTCCATCGGCGCCCAGCCGGCTTCGATGGCGGCTTCGATCTCGTGCAGTTCCTGTGCGACGCACGCGCCTTCGAGCGCGGCGCGCGCGGTCTGCGCCAGACGCTCCGCCGGTGCGCACACCGCGAGCGCGCGCTCGCTGTGGGCGAGCACCGCGCCAGGCAGCTGCAGCACGGTGCAGGGCGCGCCCGGCGCAGCGAAGCGCTCCTTGAGCGCGTCGCGCAGCACGTGCGCCCATTCGGCCTGCTCGTCGTCCTCGCACGGCACGAGCAGCAACTGCAGCGCGATCTGCGGATCAGCGCTCGGCGTGAACTCCTGCAGTTGCTGCGGCGCCGTCGAGGCGCGCTCGACCGGTTTGCGCCCGCTGAAGCCGTTCGCGCCCAGGCATGCCGACGCGGGGTCGGAGAGGGGAGCGAGGGCGATGGCGACCAGGCGCGTGCCCGCGGGAAACGAAGGGATGTGGGTCCGTGTGGTCGAGTTCATGGGTAGCGCAGCGGAGCAGCGCCGCGCTGCGCGCTTTCGAAGGACGTTGCGCTCGCGGGGGGCCGGTCGCCGCCCTGTTCGAGCCGCGCGGCGAGGGCTTGGGCGACGTAGTGCGCCGACTCGAGCACGCCGTTGAGCGTCGAGTCGAACAGATAGTCGCCGACGAGGTGCAGGCTCGGACCGCTGCGGCCGCAGGGCAAGTGCCGTCGCTCGAGCGGTTCCGCGACGCGTCCGCCCGGCATCGCGTTGACGGCGCCGATCCAACGCTGGACGCGGCCTTCGAGGAACGCGGCGCGCGCGCCCTCGAACTCCCTGGGCAGAGCGTCGAGAGCCAGCTCGATCAGCTCCGCGTCGCTGCGTGAGGCGTGTTCGCGCGCTGCGTCGCCGCCGAGCAGCCAGCCGAGCACGCCGTAAGGCGCCTCCGGGCGGCGCGCGGATTCGTCGTACAGGCACGCGCCGCCGAAACGCTCGGACATGCCGAAGGATTCGTCGAACACGCCGCGCCAGGGCGCCTGCGAAAACAGCAGCGAAATGCGCAGGTAGTGCGCCGGATGGTCGTAGTGCGCGATGTGCCGGCGCAGGGCGGAGTGCAGCGCTTCGCCCTCGAAATGAACCTGGGCGAGCCGATCGAGGGGCAGCGCGAGCACGACGTGTTCGAACTCGCGTTCGAGCGGGCCGTCCGGCGAACGCAGCGTGAGCCGCACACGTCCCGCCGCGCCGGCGCTGACGTTCTCGAGTGCGCAGCCCAGTTGCACGCGAGCCCGCTGGCGTTGCGCGAGCTCGTGCACGATGCGCTCGTTGCCGCCTTCGATCGCGTACAGGCGCATGTACGCCGGATCGTTCATCAAGTAGTTCTGCAGGCCGTAGCGCAGGTTGGTTTGGTGCGGCTCCGCTGCGAGATCCGAGTGGATCAGCCGCTCGATGTAGCGGCGCGCGAAGGGGTCGTCGATGCGCTCGAGCCAGCGCGCGAAGAGCGTCGGCGTTCGTTCGTCGCTGAAGCTCTCCGGCGCGTCGGAGTCGTAGAACTGGCGCGCGCCCATCCAGCCGTGCGCGGCGCTGTCGAAGGCTTCGAAGGCTCGTTCCGCGCGCGGGCCGCCGCGGCGGCGCAGGTCCTCGAGCGTCGCGACCCGTTCACCGTCCAACCACACCGCACCGCCGTTCATCGCGACGGTCGGCAGTCCGAGTTCGGCGACGAGTTCGCGCAGCGGATCGTCGTCGACAGGAGAGTTGTCGTAGAGCTCCGCGGCGCCCGCTTCATAAGGCGCGTCGAGCGTCCGGAAGCGCGCCGTAAGCAGTTTTCCGCCGAGCCGCTCGCTGGCCTCGAAAACCGTCGCTTCGAACGGGCAAGCGGCTTGGCGCTCGAGCAGATGGGCGGTGAAGAGGCCACCTGGGCCGCCGCCGACGATCGCCACCCGCGGAATGTGGGTCGACGGGCGTTTCACCGGATCGAACAGTGCACGCGGTCAGGGTGGGGGCTGCTCACAGGAAGCAGCCCAACCCACGCCGCGCGGCGGAGTTCCGCTGGCGAGGCAGAGTTTTGCGGCTCGAGCGGCTCCGGTGGGGAGGCGCTCGAGCCGCGCAGTTTTCTGACGCGCGGGTTGGGCCCGGTTGATCAGGCCCAGAAGTTCAGGCCCAGAAGTTCAGGCCCACACGATCAGGTCGCTCAGGCCTTCGTCGAGCGTGCTCGGACTGGCCGCGCGCACCCGCAGCCCGTAACCGAAGTTGCCCGAACGCGCGATGCGTTGGGCGCCGCGGAAGAGCTGCACCCCGTCGACGGGCGCGCCCTTGGGCTCGAGCAGGGCGACGAGGGGATTGCGCAGATCCGTCCCGTCCTTGGCGTGGCCGAGCAGCAGTTCGACGCGCAACGCCTCGGGAGCGAGTCCGGCGAGCTTCACGCTCACGCGCGCCTCGACGACGTCGCCCACATGCAGGCCGGAGAGCTCGCTGACCTGCGCATCTACGATGCGCAGCTCGGCGAACGCCTTGGAGAGCGCCGTGCGTTGTTCGACGTGCGCCCGCAGCGGCGCGAAGCGCTCGCGGCTGAGTCCCTTCGCGCGCGCCGCCAGTTGCAGGTACGCGCGGTCGCGGTACTCGCCGACCATGCGGTCGGTGTTGAACCACGTCGGAATGGTCTCGAGGTTGCGCACGCACTTCTCGAGCCAGCGCCGCGGCACGCCGTGCTCGTCGCGCTCGAAGAACAGCGGCAGGAGCTCGTCGCGCAAGAGTCGCGCGATGTCCGCGCTGTCGAGCTCGTCTTGGTGCGCCGCGTGCGGCCAGACGCGACCTTCGCCGACGTTCCAACCGTTGCGCCCGTCGTAGCCTTCGATCCACCAACCGTCGGGGACCGAGAGGTTCAGGCCGCCGTTGGCCGAGACCTTCATGCCCGACGTGCCGCTCGCCTCGAGGTTGCGCACCGGGTTGTTGAGCCACACGTCCACGCCCTGCACGAGCGCGCGCGCCAGCTCCATGTCGTAGTCCTCGAGGAAGAACACGCGACCCGCGAACTCCTCGCGGCGCGTGAGCTCGACGACGGCCTTGAGGATCTCCTGGCCCTGCAGGTCGCGCGGGTGCGCCTTGCCCGCGAAGAACAAACGCAGCGGCCGTTCGGTCTGCTCGAACAGCGCCCGCAGCCGCTCGAGGTCGCGGAAGATCAGGTTCGCGCGCTTGTACGGCGCGAAGCGACGCGCGAAGCCCACGAGCAGCGCGTTCTCTTCGAGGCCGGCGAGCACGCTCGACATCAGCGCGGGACTGTCGTGGCGGTCGAGGAAGGCGCGCTCGACGTTCTCTCGCGCTCGCACGAGAAAGTTGGCGCGCAGTTCGCTGCGCACACGCCACAGCGCGGCGAGGTCTAGGTTGTGGGCGCGGCTCGCGAGGTCCGCGCCGGTGATCGGCCGTTCGCCGGCGCCGACCAAAGCAGCGATCTTGGGATGTGTCCAGGTCGGCAGGTGGATGCCGTTGGTGACGGCGCGCACCGGCACTTCGCTCTTGAGCAGGCGCGGCCAGTACGAGCGCAGCAGGTCCTTGGAGACCTCGCCGTGCAACCGGCTCACTCCGTTGACGAACCCCGCGAAGCTCAGCGCGAGGTAGGTCATGTTGAAGCTCGAGCGGTCCTCTTCGGTCTGGCCCAGCGCGAGGAAGCGCTCCCAGGTCACGCCGAGCCAACTCTCGATGTTCGAGAAGTAGCGCCGCATCAAGTCTTCGCCGAAGCGGTCGTGGCCCGCCGGCACCGGCGTGTGCGTGGTGAAGACCGTATTCGAGCGCACCAGCTCGCGCGCTTGCTCGAACGTGAGGCCGTGCGCCGAGATCAGCTGCCCGACGCGGCTGAGCACGAGGAACGCGGCGTGTCCTTCGTTGATGTGCCACACCGACGGCTGGATGCCCAGCGCCTTGATGAGTTTGGCGCCGCCGCGGCCGAGCACGATCTCCTGGCGCAGTCGGTGCTCGTGATCGCCGCCGTAGAGTTGGCGCGTGATCGCGCGGTCCTCGGGGCGGTTCGACTCGACATCGCTGTCGAGCAGGTACAGATCCGTGCGACCGACGGCCACCTTCCAGGCGCGCAGGCGCAGCTCGGAGGACGGCATGTGCACGAGCACTTCGACCGGCCGTCCCTGCGGATCGCGCACCAGCTCGAGCGGCAGGTTGCGCGGATCGTTGAAGGCGTCCTCGGCGTGCTGTTCGCCCGTCGCCGTGATGCGCTGGCGCAGATAGCCGGCGCGATAGAACAGGCCGATGCCGATCATCGGCACGCCGATGTCGCTGGCCGACTTCAGATGGTCGCCGGCCAGGATGCCCAGGCCGCCGCTGTACACGCGCAGCGATTCGTGCAGGCCGAATTCGGCGCTGAAGTACGCGACCGGATGCTCGGCGCTGATCTCTCCCGAGCGCAGCGACGGCTTCTCCGCCATGTAGGCGTCGAAGCGCGCGAGCACGCAACGCAACTTGGCGAGGAACGCCGCGTCGGCTGCCTTGGCGGTCAGGTCCTCTGGGAACACCAAGCGCAGGAACGAGACGGGATTGCGCCCTGAGGTGGTCCAACCAATGGGCGAGATCTCTTCGAAGAGCGAACTCGCCTCGGGGTCCCAGCACCAATAAAAGTTGCGCGCGAGGCGCTCGAGTCCAGCCAGTTCCGGGGGCAAGGTGGCCGCGACTTGGAAGTTGAACAGGCGCGGCTTGTGCGCCTCGGTAGTGGGGGCGACGGCGACGTTGACGCGCGGACGGAAGCTCGACAGCGGAAGCTGGTCCGCCCGCAACTTGGCCGCCGCGGCTGCGGCGTCGAACGCCGCGTAGTAGTGCTGCACGAGGTCCTTCCACGCCGTGCGCTGCGCGGTGCGGCGGCAGGTCTCGTGCATGTCCGGACGGCCCAGGTCCTCGGCGATGAAGCGTTCGATCGAACCCGCCAGTTCCTTCGTCGCGTCCGCGAAGCTGACTCCGGCGCGGCGCAGGATCCACACGCCGTCGGACGCCGAGAGCTTCTCGGCGTTGGCCCACAGACCGAAACCTGCGAGGTCGGTCGTGACGGTCGGCACCCCGACCGCCAAGCTCTCCTCCGGCGTGTAGCCCCAGGGCTCGTAGAACGAGGGGAAGAGCGACAGATCCGCGGCGCGCAGCACGGCTTCGTACGGCAGGTTGAACACGCCGTCGGCTTCGTGCAGGTAGATCGGGACCTGCACGATGCTGACGCGGTCGAGCGCCTTGTTGTCGAGCCCCAGGCGCTTGGCGGCTTGCTGGATCGGATCGTGGTCGGGGTCGATCAGGTTGTGCGTCGAGGCGCCGATCGCGGCGCCGCCTTCGCGGAAGCCCTCTTCGAGCCGCTGGCGCAGCCCCTGGCACACGCCGGATTGACCGGCGGGCACCGTGAAGAACACGACGACGCGCCGGCCCGGGTTGGAATTCACCTGCGCGCAGGCCTCGAGCAGCAGGTCGATGCCCTTGTTGTGGAACTCGTAGCGGCCCGAGTTCAGCAGCACGACGGCGTCGTCCACGGAGCGGCCGAGCATGAGTCGCGCGACGTTGAGCAGCCGCGCGCGCGCCTGTGCGCGCTGCACGGGGCCTGCGAGTTCGTCGACCACCGATAAGTCGATGCCGTTGGGCAGCAGCGGGCTGGGCGCGCGTCCGAGCAGCAGCGCGGCCTCCGTTGCCGTGATGTTGCTCACGGTCGTGAACACGTCCGCTTCGCGCGCGCAGACCGACTCCATCGAGTGTTTGGAGCGCACGCCGACGTCCGTCGCGGCCTGCTCCGGCGTGCGACCGGCGAGGCCCTCGGCCGGCGTCTTCCCGGAGCTCGACACGCTGCGCCCGAGAATCGTGGCGTGCGTCGTGAACACCGTGCCGACCGCCGGTTGTTGCTGTTTGAGGTACAGCAGCCCCGAGCCGGTCATCCACTCGTGGAATTGCGCCACGGCGAGCGTGTTGTTGCGCGCGCCGTAGGCCTGCATCCAGCGCTCGATCACCATGCCGGCGGCCCAGCCGAACATCACCGGCTCGTCGTAGTCCCAGCCGCCGGAGATCGAGTCGACCTTGAACTTGTCCCACAACGTGGCGAGCACGTCGTTCTTCTTGGCGAACAGGCCCGAGAACTCGACCAGGATCGTGCGCGGCCGGCCCGGGATCTTCCAGCGACCGACGCGCACCGGCACGCCCAGGGCGCGGCAGTTCTCCGCGAAGCTCTCGAAGCCGGGCTCCTCGTCGAACACCTGCGAGGCCTCGCGGCCGCCCAGCATCCACGGCCCGATGGTGACGTAGTCATCACCGAAGCGCTCGACCAGCGTCTTGGCCTTGGTCGAGACGACGGTGTGGATGCCGCCGACCTTGTTGCAGACTTCCCAACTGACTTCGAACAGCGTGAAACTCACGGGGCACGGCTCAGGTTGTCGATGCGGCAATTTGTTCCTCGTCGAGCGTCGCGAGCGCGGCGCGGATGCGCCGCGCCAGGTCGTCGTAGACGTTCATGAACGAGATGAACGCGTCGTGCGGGGTGGCGTAGGGGGAGAAATACTTGTGCACGTCCCCATCGGAAAACCACTTGGTGCACATGTAGTAGACGTGGTCGGAAGTGCTCAGCTTGCGCCACTCGAGGTACGGCTCGACGACGCCGGCGCGGGCCAGCTTCCAGGCGTCGGGCAGCAGCTGGTACAGCGCTTCGTGCGCCGCCTTCTGCATCTGGTTGCCCAGCCACGCGGTCAGATCGCGCTCCGCGTCGGCCCACGAGATCGGGCGCGGGATGTCCAGGCGCGCCACCGGATCGAGCTCCTGGCCGATTTCGCGCGGCGTCTGGAAGCGCAACTTGTTCGTGGCGAGGCACGCGCCGGGGAGTTCGCGCATGAAACGGAAGATCCCGGTGCTCTCCCACTGGTGCTCGCCGAAGGTCTCGTAGTCCATGAACAGACCCACGAACTTCTCGCGCGGTCCGAGCGCGGCGAGCCAGCCGGCGAAACGCTCGGCGCTCAGCGGGTACTCGGGCCACTCCTTGTTGGAGAAGCGGAAGGCGATGTCGTCGGAGTAGCGGTACGAGCGCAGCAGCAGCTTGATCTTCTCGCAGCCTTCGGGGCGGTACACGCGGCTGGGGCTGCGCCAGCCCAGCAACGGATCCGCGCCCTCGCCGAGGATCACGTCGAACCCCAGCTCCTCGGCGCGCCGCGCGATCGCGTTGGAGATCACCAGTTCGGTGTTGCGGAAGGTCGTGGGGCGGCGTCCGAAGAGCTTTTCGATGCGCTCGGCGTGGCTGATCACCTGGCGGTCGAACTCGTCCATCGACACCAGTCCGGCGAGGGAGTGGCTCGCCGTCTCGCCGAGGAACTCGACGCAGCCGGTCGCCGCCAGCGCCTGAAAGCTCGTCAGCGCCTCGGGAACCCAGCGTTCGAACTGCTCGAGCGCGGTGCCCGTGATCGAGAACGCGACGCGGAAGCGGCCGTCGAACTTCTCGATCTGCTCGGCGAGCAGCTTGTTCATCGGCAGGTAGCACTTCTCCGCCACGCGCCGCGCGATGCGCGCGTTCTCCGCGTCGTCGAAGCGCTCGGCGCCCGCGCCGATGTCGAAGAACGAGAAGCGCCGCAGCCGGAAGGGCTGGTGCACCTGGAAGTAGAAGACGACCGAACGCATGTGCGCGCCGCCTGTCATACCGTTTCCGAGCGGTCGGTGCAGCACTCCAGGCGCCGCGCTCGCCGACACGTGCGCCGATTCAGCGCACCAGTTCGGCGTACACGTCGCGCAGGCGCTTGCCGCGGTCGGTCCAGCTCATCGCCCGCACCTCGTCGCCGCCGGCGGCGAGCACGTGCTCGCGCAGCGCCGGATAGCGCAGCAGCGCGAGAATCTTGTTGGCGATTTCTTCGACGTCCCAGAAGTCCGCCTTCAGCGCGTTCGAGAGCACCTCGGCGACGCCGCTCTGGCGCGAGACGATGACCGGGGTGTCGAGCGCCAGCGCCTCGAGCGGCGAGATTCCGAAGGGCTCCGAGACCGAGGGCATCACGTACACGTCGGCCATCGAGTAGATGCGTTCTACATCGGGCCCCTTGAGGAAGCCCGTGAAGTGCACGTGCCGCGCCAGGCCCATGCGCGCGGCGCGCTCGACCATTTTGGGCAGCATGTCGCCGGCGCCGACCATCACGAACTTGACGTTGGGCTCGACCTCGACCACGCGTTTGGCGGCCTCGAGGAAGTAGTCGGGCCCCTTCTGGAACGTGACGCGGCCCAGGAACAGCACGATCGGCTCGGCGAAGTTCTTCACCGCGCGCAGGCGCTCGCGTTGCTCCTTGCGCGTTACGGCGTTGTGCACGACGCGCAAGCGCGCCTCGTCGACGCCGTAGCGGTCGCGCAGGATTCCGGCCGTGTAGTGGCTCACGCACACCACGCGCGCGGCCGAGTCGACGCCCGCTTGCTCCATGCGCCGGATGCGTTCGTCGACGTTGTCGCCGCTGCGGTCGTACTCGCAGGCGTGGACGTGCACGACGAGCGGAACGCCCAGTCTCCGCGCCGCGAGCGCGCCGGCGGGGAAGGTCATCCAGTCGTGGGCGTGCACCAGGTCGAAGTGCTCGCTCGCGGAGAGCTGGTCGACGCAGCGCGCATAACGCTCGACCTCGGCGAACAGATCGGCGCCGTAGTCGCCTCGGAACTCGTAGCGCTCGTGGCGAGGTTCCCACGGTGCGCGCGCTGGGGTCGCCGCCGCTGCTTGCGCATCGCGCGTCGGCTCGGAGTCCGCGCCTTCGCTCTCGAGGCTCTCGACGGCCGCCGCGTCGAGCACTTCGGGCTCGGAGAGCGCCTCGCGAGCGAGCGCTTCCTGCTCCCGCTGCTCGCGGGCCTGCTGGACGGCGAGATCGTGCAACTCCGACAACGCGCTGAGCCATTGCTCGTACTGCTCGGCGCTGAAGTAGGCCGAGAGCGGCGCCACGACAGGTTCGGGCGCGACGAAGCGAATCGGCTCACGAGCGGGCTCGCGACGGACCTTCACAGCTGTGGGCGTACGCACTTCCGAGCGCCGTGCGGCGTGCGGAGCGTCGCTGAGCGTCGCAGGCTGCGCCACGGCGGGCGCCGGCGGCGCGCGCTCGATCCACACTTGGTTCGCGCCGACCACACGCGCGAAGCGAGCGTCCTCGTCGCCGACGGCGCGCGGCACCACGAAGGTCACCTCGACGCCGGCGGCCTTCAGTCCCTCGCACAGTCCCAGACAAGCCGTGGCCAAGCCTCCGGTGATGTGCGGCGGGAACTCCCAGCCGAGCATAAGCACTTTCATGGCGTTCGACCCGGCGCTCGTCAGGTCGATTCGCACAGCGCGTAGGCACGCAGCAGCTCGGCGCTGCTCCAGGCCTGCGCGAAGCAGCCGCCGGGGCGGTGGGGCGGGTCGCCATCGAAAACCTCAGAGACATGGTTGAGGCCATGGCCACCGAGTTCGACCGCGAAACCGTCGAGCAAGCGCCGCA
>Ga0169931_10002635_pt1 | contig 29060 bp, 28 predicted proteins | sample Kivu_15m_20L_FD_129675 | JGI IMG/M metagenome (GOLD analysis project Ga0169931, IMG submission 129675) | Freshwater microbial communities from Lake Kivu, Western Province, Rwanda to study Microbial Dark Matter (Phase II) - Kivu_15m_20L... | ecosystem: Environmental > Aquatic > Freshwater > Lake...
ACCGCCCCCCAGTCGAATTTTTTTGTTTGGCCACTGTAGCACGAGGCCGCCGTGCCGGCGGCCCCTCGACAAAGGGTTTTACTGAGGCGAAAACTAGATTTGCGGCGGGGTGGTGAGCGGGCGGGGGTCGCATCCGCGCAACAAATTGCGGCGACTTTACTCTTGATCAAGTTCTGTTTTTGATCGAGCACACTTGTTACACCACGTTCTTCAAGGAGAGATTATGGTCCGACCTATGCAAGAACTCTCATCCAAAACGCAGTTCGCCGCGCGCCTGATTCAGGCCATGCGAGATGCTGGCTATAGCCCGAAACCTTCGGTACTTGAACGAGAGTTCAATCAGCGCTATTGGGGCAAGCCGATGACGCTCCACGGCGTCCGACGCTGGCTGCTGGGGGAAACTCTGCCTTCGCAGGACAAGCTGGTCGTCCTCGCCGAGTGGCTGGGCGTACCGCCCCATCTGCTGCGCTTTGGCGAGGAGGTCGCTGGCAGGATCGAGGAGCGCAGGGAGCGCTGGGACAGCGGGATCGGTTACCAGGAGCGCGAGCTTTTCGAGGCGTTTCTGAGTCTGCCGGTCCCCCAGCGTCGGGTCGTGCGCGAAGTGATTCTGGCCTTCGCAAAAGCCTACCCGGAGCGGGGTCGCGCGGATTCGGATTGATCCGGCACGCCCGGACGCTGCCCGAGACGCGCCGACGCCCGTTCGAACCGCGACAGGACTGCACGCGAAGTTTGCATCCCGAACTCGAGAGCAGGCTCGATGACGGCGAAATCTTCCCTTTTCTTTCAGTCAAGACTTCCGGGCATGGGGCGATCGCCCCCCCCTGGCTCGAGCGCCCGGATCTGCATCTCGAACCCCCGCAAACGCTTGTAGACCGACAGCAGCTCGACGATCGTCGACCAGCTCGTCACGAGATACTGGAAGGACTCCTGAACCTTTCCAAAGGCCCGAATGATCTGCTGCATGGCGCCCAGTGTCAGCCCGCCTGCGACGATCGTGGGGCCCAGCGCGATGTAGGGCACGAGTACGCTGAACTGCAGGTAGGACCATTTGGCCACATCGAAATACAGATAGTGGAAGAAGAGCCGAAAGTAGTTGCGTCGCACATCGGCAAAGAGGCTCGCGACTGAGGCGGGCGCGGCGCGAAGGGGGTCATCCTCCCCCATCACCAGCTCCTTTCGGTAGGCCGCCTCGACCCGCTGATTGTGAAACTCGAGACCCGGGAGCCTGAAGCCCACCGCAGCCATCAAGACCGTCCCCGCCAGGGCAAACACGATCGCGACATAAACCAGCGAACGGTCGACCTCGCCGATCAGCGGAAGGGCCTTGATCTGGGCGGAGAGCTCCCAGAGGATGGGCAGAAAGGCAAAAAGCGTGAGCAGACTGCGCATGAAGCTGACCCCCAGGGTCTCGACGATGCGCGCAAAGCGCATCGTGTCCTCCTGGACGCGCTGCGATGCGCCCTCGATGCCGCGCACCGCAGACCAATGCGACATGTAGTAGTCGTTCATCGCGGTGCGCCAGCGAAACACGTAGTGCTTGATGAACCACTCGAGCACCACAGCGATCAGAACGAAGAGTCCGGCGATCTGGGCAAAAGTGAGCAGATAAGCAAAGTACTCGCCGGTTGAGACGGACCCCGGCTGGGCGAGCGCCTTCTGGATCAGATCATAGAAACCGCCGAACCATTCGTTGATCTTGACATCGAGTTCGACCTTGTACCAGGTGGCATAGAGGATCAGGAACGTGCCTGCGATGGACCATGCGAACCAGCGGCGGTTGAAAAAGAATGAACTAAACATCTTCGACGGACTCCCCAGACGGTGAGCTCCGGGTCGGGGCGCGACCTCGCACAGCCACACGACCTGGAGTGCGCCGCCCGGAAAGCTGCCGGAGAGTTTACCGGCCTGCCGGGCTTCGCTCAGGGGTCTCACCAAGCTTTACGCTTCCTTACAAACCAATCCCTGGCAGCGGCCTGCGGCCGTCCTAAGATCGACTCCGTCAGCCACCGAAACTCAATCGGGCGCTGCAGCAACCCTCAACCGACGGAGTAATGACATGAGAAAGACCCTGATCCCCAGCCTCGCCGCAAGCCTATTCGCCTTGGTCTTGCCTCTGGGCGCGCACGCCGACACGCCCTCGAGCCCACGCCACGAGGCAGGGCGCAGTCACGGTCATCACGCCCACGCCTCACACCACGGGATGGGTGGGCAGGCCGGCATGATGCGAATGGGCGGTCGCGAACAAGGCACCCATGCGATGTCGCCCAGGGGCTGGCTGCAAGGAGTCGATCTGACCGAAGCGCAGCGCGACAAGGTCTTCGAGATCATGCACGCTCAGGCGCCACGCATGCGCGAGCAGGCCAAGCTCGTCCGGACGGCCCGAGCCGAGCTCGGCGGGCTCGCAACCGCGCCCAGCCTGGACCCGGCCCAGCTCAAGTCAGCAAGCGACAAGCTCGCGCGTGCGCTCGCCGACATGAGCGCCGCTCGCGTGAGCACACGCAATCAGATCTTCCAGTTGCTCACCCCTGAGCAGAAGCAGAAACTGCAGGCGGGCCTCGCCCAGCACGGCGATCGAAAAGGGGGCGAGCGCGGCATGGGGCGGGAGGGCCATCGTCCGGGACACCACGGCGGCAGTCACGGGCCTGTCGGGCCTGCGTAAGGCCCGACAACGCGCTAACATTGGCGGATGCATGCACCTTACGCCCCCCGATGTTGTCCCAGCAGGACCTGAGTGTGCTCGACGAGCTGCTCGGGTCCGCCCATCCCGAGCACGCCATGCTTGTCGAGGAATTCGACGGTTTCTGCGTGGCCGCAGCGACCTCCCCGCTCCCGGTGAGCGAGCAGACGGTAGTCGAACGGGCGCTGGGGGAGTCCTCCGCCGATGCACTTGACCGCATGGGGCCCGAGCCACAGCGAAAGCTGATCGCGCTGCTCGAGCGCCACTATCGGGGTGTGCGGCGGCGACTCGCCGAGGGCTTGGATTTCCAGGCAGTCATCGGGCAGGACGAAGCCGGACGCTCGGTGGTCGAACCCTGGGCGATCGGCTACCTGCGCGGTCTCAACCTGCGACCCGAAGGCTGGGATCCCATCGACGAGGACGACGCCTGTGCAGAGGCTCTGGACCTGATCCTCAGGTTCGCAGCCGAAAGCGACCCGGACGCCGTCGACATCGAAGCTATCGACGAGGACGAGCGCGAAGACTTGATCGACGAGATGATGGAGGGTGTGGTCGAGATATACCTCCGACTCACGCCAGCTCGCGAACAGGCGCTCAAGCCCGCCACCGTCCGCCACAAGGGCTCTGTCCCCGGGCGTAACGACCCCTGCTCGTGTGGCAGTGGCAAGAAGTTCAAGCTCTGTCACGGGCGCTGACGCGCGCAGCGCGCCTGACGGACCCGTTCGCCCCCACTGAAGGAAAATCGATGACTACGCCATCCCCCCGCATCGCACTGGTCACCGGCGCTGGAACAGGCATCGGTCGCGCCACCACCTGCTCGCTCGCTGCCGCAGGCTGGCAGGTCGTGATCGCAGGCCGCCGCGCCGACCCCCTCGAAGAGACGATCGCAGCAGTCGGGACGAGCGGCCCGCGACCGCTTGCGGTGACCGCAGATGTGGGTAATCCGCAGTCGGTGGCGGCGCTCTTTGCGCGGATTGAAGCGACCTACGGGCGACTCGATCTGCTCTTCAACAACGCGGGCACGGGCGCCCCCCCGATTGCCCTCGAAGACCTGAGCTACGAGCAATGGATGACGGTTGTCAACGCCAACCTCACCGGCGTTTTTCTGTGTACCCAGCAGGCGTTTCGCATCATGAAGTCGCAAACCCCGCGCGGGGGGCGCATCATCAACAACGGCTCGATCTCGGCCCACACGCCTCGGCCCCACTCCTCACCCTATACGGCTACCAAGCACGCGGTGACCGGACTGACCAAGGCCTGTGCGCTCGACGGACGCGCCTACGACATCGCCTGCGGACAGATCGACATCGGCAACGCCGCGACCGAGATGACTGACCGGATGAGGTCCGGCATCCTGCAGGCCGACGGCAGCATGCGACCCGAACCTACGATGGACGTGCGGTTGGTGGGCGAAGCGGTCCTGCAGATGGCCAGCCTGCCACCCGAAGCCAATGTGCTGTTCATGACAGTGATGGCCACCAAGATGCCCCTGGTGGGAAGAGGTTGATCCCCACGCGGTAGGCGAGCGCCGAGCAGGCCGGCGACGCTCAGGCCCCCGCCAGGGCGCTCTCCATGGCCTCAAGCAGCGCTTCGGCGCCCTGCGCACCGCTCACGGCACTGCGCCGATTGATGATGAAGCAGGGCACGCCGCTGATTCCCGCTTCCCTCGCCCGGCGATCGGCATCCGCCACTCGCTCGTGCAGCGCCGTGTCAGTCAGCGCTCGGTCAATCGCCGGCTCGGACAGCCCCCCAAGCTGCGCGACCCCGCGCAGCACCTGGGGATCGGTCAAGTCGCGACCCTGCTGAAAATAGGCCTTGAACAGCGCCTCGGCCATCGCATCCTGGCACGCTTCTTCGGCGGCGAGCTCGAGCAGAGCATGCGCCACGACGGTCCGGGGCTGCCGGGCGATCGACTCCATGGCAAGCGTGAGCCCCACAGCCTGTGCCGCGCCGCGCACCCGCGTGTAGAGCCCACGGGTGTCGTCGGTACCGAACTTGGCGCGCAGGTAATCACTGCGCGCTACCCCCTCCGCAGGCAAGTCGGGGTTGAGCTGAAAGGGATGCCAGCGTGTGGTGATCCGAACCGCTGGATGGACCTTTCCGTACTGCTCGATCGCCTCCTCAACCTGACGCTTGCCCACGAAGCACCAGGGGCATACAACGTCGGAAACGATGTCGATGCTCAATTCGGTCGAGGAATCGGTCATGGGCACACCTGCATTGAAAAAGGGACTGGCGGGGCCCGACTTCGGGATGAACGTCGGCTGCGACAATCGTAGGAAGAGCCCGATCTTAGCCCACGTCGCCTTGGCGTCCGGAGAAGACCGGATAAGCCACTGCAGGCGCATAGAATGGCCCGTACCACACCCGCCCCCGCACCCAAGACGAGAAGCCATGAACCCCACGCACCCACAGACCCTCGCCCGGCTTCGCGCGAGCCTCGAGCAGAACTCGCCCTTGTCCGAGCTGCTTTCGCAGTGGCGCGCCGAAACCGGTCTAGTCGCAGTGCTACCGCCCCGTTTCGGCGAGGTGCTGGAAGCCATTCTGACGCGGCTCGAATCGGCTGCGGCCTTTGGAGAGGAGAGCTGCTCGTTCAGCGTGGGCGATCTACGCGTGCAGCTTTCGCTCTGGCTCGACAAAGCTGCAACGAGGCTGAGCGCATGACCAGCTGTAGCCTTCTCGTGACCGAGCCGCCTGACGATTTGACTGCCCACCCGCCAGGAGCCTCTCAGCCATGACGCCATCACCCGCCGGCAATGACCGGACCCCCTTCGCGGGACTCACCCCCGGTGCCGTGCTCGATGCGCTGGAGGCCGTGGGGTTTGCAGGCGACGGGCGGATGATCGCGCTCAACAGCTACGAGAACCGCGTGTATCGAGTTCACCTCGAGGAGGGCGAGCCGGTGGTGGTCAAGTTCTACCGTCCTGGCCGCTGGAGCGATGAACAGATCGCCGAAGAACATGCGCTGCTTGCGGAATTGGTCGAAGACGAGGTGCCCGCAGTCGCACCCTTGCCGCTCGCGGCCTCGGACGGGCGCGGGTGGGCGCGGCCAGGCGTCGCGGCGAGCATGATCGCCGGGGGGTGTCTTGCGCGCTGGCAAGGCTTTCGGTTTGCGGTCTTCCCGCTTCGGGGCGGACGGGCGCCAGAACTCGATCAGCCTGAGGTGCTCGAATGGATCGGCCGCTTCATCGCCCGGATTCATCGCGTTGGTGCCCGACAGCGCTTCACCCACCGGCCGACGATCAGCGCCGCCACACTCGGGGACAGCGCGCGGGCGGCCGTGCTTGCAAGCGGACTGCTGCCGCCCGAATGCGAACGCAACTGGCTCGCAGCGGTCGATGCCGTACTCGACCGCGTCCGGGAGCGCTTTGCGCAGCAGTCCGATCTGAAGGTGATCCGCCTGCATGGCGACTGTCACCCCGGAAACGTTCTCTGGACCTCTGCCGGCCCCCATTTCGTTGACTTCGACGATGCCCGCAATGGGCCCGCCGTCCAGGACCTCTGGATGCTGGTCTCCGGCAGCGGCGCCGAGGCGAGTCGCTCGCTCGAGCGACTGCTCGAGGGCTATGAGAGCGTACGGGCCTTCGACCGCCGGGAAATCGCTCTCATCGAGGCCCTGCGCGGTCTGCGGCTCATTCACTACAGCGGGTGGATTGCGAGTCGCTGGGACGACCCGGCCTTTCCAGCCGCCTTTCCGGATTTCGGCAACAGCCGCTACTGGAACGAGCGGACGGGTGAACTGCGCGAGCAGCTCGCGCGGCTCGAATGAGCAGGCGCCTCGTGCGACCCACCCATTTCCATTCAGCCCGGCAGGATCCTAGAATCAGGTCAACACTCACTTGAGGAACAGCAAGGTCATGAGCATCAAAACCATAGCGATCATCGGCGCAGGCACCATGGGGAGCGGGATCGCGCACGCCTGCGCGATATCGGGCCTCCACGCAGTCATGCAGGACATCAATGAGGCTGCCCTCGACAAGGCAATGAAATCAATCGACGGGTCCCTCGCGCGATTGGTGAAAAAGGGCAGTCTCGATGAGGCTGCTCGCGCGCAGGCGCTGCAGCGCGTGTGCACCACCACCCGCACCGAGGACCTGGCAGGCGCCGACCTGATCATCGAGGCGGCCACTGAAAACGAGGCGCTCAAGCTGCGCATACTCGGTGCGGTCGAGGCCATCGCGAAGCCCGACACGGTGATTGCAACCAACACCTCATCGATCTCGATCACCCGGCTGGCGGCTGGCCTCAAGACGCCCGAGCGCTTCGTCGGACTGCATTTCTTCAACCCCGTGCCGGTGATGGCGCTCGTCGAGGTGATTCAAGGACTGCGCACCAGCGATCAGACGGTCGCGGCCGTGACCGCATTTGCGCAGGCGCTTGGCAAGACCCCGATCGGAGTCAAGAACAGCGCGGGCTTCGTCGTCAACCGGATTCTCTGCCCGATGATCAACGAGGCGATCTTCGCACTCAGCGAGGGTCTGGCGAGCGCCGAGGAAATCGATGCCGGGATGAAGCTCGGCTGCAATCATCCGATCGGCCCGCTTGCGCTCTGCGATCTCATCGGGCTCGATGTCGAACTCGCCGTGATGGAGGTGCTCTACACGAGCTTCAACGACCCCAAATACCGGCCAGCACCGCTGCTGCGCGAGATGGTCGACGCGGGACTGCTGGGCCGCAAGACCGGGCGCGGCTTCTATGACTATGGCAGCTGATCCGAAGCGTGCGAAGCGCTGATCGAGTCAGCGCTTGGCTTGAGCTTGCGACCGGGCAGGGAGGCCGGGACGAACATGGAAATCTTTGACTACGACAACATTCTGCTTTTGCCGCGCCGCTGTGTGGTCTCGAGCCGGCGTGAATGCGACCCTTCGGTCGAACTCGGTGGCCGGCGTTTCCGCATCCCGGTCGTGCCCGCCAACATGAAGACGGTGGTGAACGAAGCGATCTGCGAGCAACTTGCAGGAAGTGGGCATTTTTACATCCACCATCGCTTCGACGTCGATACGGTCGCCTTCGCCCGCAGGATGCGCGAGCGGGGTCTCTTCGTGTCGATTTCGCTGGGCGTGAAGGAGGCCGATCGAGACGCCGTGCGCGTGCTCGCTGGCGAGGGGCTGGGGGCCGACTATGTGACGCTCGACATCGCCCACGGGCACGCCGAATCGGTGCGCGACATGATCGGCTTCATCCGCGAGCATCTGCCCGCAAGCTTCATTATCGCCGGCAATGTCGGCACGCCCGAGGGCGTGATCGATCTCGAGTCCTGGGGCGCAGACGCGACCAAGGTCGGGATCGGTCCGGGCAAGGTCTGCATCACCCGGATGAAGACCGGGTTTGGGACCGGAGGCTGGCAGCTCTCGGCGCTCAAGTGGTGCGCGCGGGTCGCGACCCGCCCGATCATTGCCGATGGCGGCATCCGCGAACATGGTGACATCGCCAAATCGGTCCGGTTCGGGGCGACGATGGTCATGGTCGGATCGATGTTTGCAGGGCATGAGGAGTCGCCCGGCGCAACGGTCGAGGTCGATGGGCGACTCTTCAAGGAATACTACGGCTCGGCCTCGGAATTCAACAAGGGCCATCGCAGCTTCGTCGAGGGCAAGCGCATCCTCGAACCGGTCAAGGGGCGGCTGGCCGACACCCTGCGCGAGATGGAAGAGGATCTGCAGAGCTCGATCTCGTACGCCGGCGGGCGCCGCCTGACGGACCTCAGGCGCGTGAATTACGTGATCCTTGGCCATGACAACGACTCGAGCTACCTGATCTGATGCAAGGCGGCATGCGGCCACCACCAGGCCGCCGCCTGGCAGACGATCCCGCGCTGCGGCGACCGCTCAGACTCCGGGCGGTGGCTCGGTGAGCGCACCGTCGCCGAGCGCACGCTGCATCAGGACCGTATCGACCCAGCGACCGAATTTCCAGCCGCTCGCCTGCAGCAGGCCCGCAAACCGGAAGCCGCAGGCCGCGTGCAGTCCAATCGAAGCGGTGTTGGCACTGTCGCCGATCACCGCGAGCATCTGCCGGGCGCCCGCCGCTTCGGCCCCCTCGATCAGCGCCTCGAGCAGTTTTCGGCCGAGGCCGCGTCCCTGCGCAGCCTCCGCGATGTAGATCGAGTTTTCGACGCTGAACCGGTAAGCCGGCCGAGCTCTGAATAAATTCACATAGGCATAGCCCTGCACCTGACCGTCGCATTCGGCGACCAGATAGGGAAAACCGTTGGCAAGCACGTCGCTCCGACGGCGACCCATCTCGACAAGATCCGGGGGGTCGAGCTCGAAGGAGGCACTCCCGTGGCGGACGTGGTGGGCATAGATGGCCTGGATCGGGACGAGATCGGCCTCGCAGCTGTCGCGTATGAGAACCGATGCACACTCGACACCCGGCATGGCGTTCGATCGCCGCTCACTCATTTGAAGGCCCCTCTCCGCCCCGGCCGAGCAAGCGCTGCGCATCCCGCCACGCCAGCAGCCGCACAGCACGCGCCTCACCCATCCGGTCAGCGAGCGCGCGTGCGATCGGCACCCCGAAGCGCAGGCTCACCCGATCCCAGACTGTAAGCCGTTCATCAGGCTCGAGAATCAGCCAGTCGGTGATTTCATCGAGCGTGCGCGCGCAGCCTTCGCACAAACCACTGGCCGGATCGATACGGCAAAGCGTCACACAGGGCGAAGGCACCTCGATCGGCGGATCGGTTCGTTTCATCCTCCATACCCTCCTGGTACCGTCGGCGCAGCCGCCTCAGCCGAGCGCTCCGATTGCGCGGACAACACCGCCGCCGCCTCATCGACCGGTCCGATCAGGAGGAGCTCGGCCGCCTCGCTCACCTGCTCGCCCGCAGACACTTTAAGCCTGAGTACCTGGCCCGTCTGGGATGCGAGCACAGGGTGCTCCATCTTCATCGCCTCGAGCACGAGCAGCACCTGGCCCGCCACGACCCTGTCGCCTTCGGCCACCCGGAGCTCGACCACCTTGCCGGGCATGGGGGCCGTGAGCGCACTCGAGCTTGGCGCACCGCCCTCGGCCGAACGAAGCCGCCCGGCATCGATCACGGTGAAACGGTGATGCGCCCCCGCCTCGAAGAGATGGAGCCGGTCGCCCTGCCAGAAGAACGATGCGACAAAACGTGATTCATCGACGAGGCCCGCAATCATGGCCGCACCGCAACGCTCGCGAAACAGTTCGATCCGAATGGGGCCCTGCGCGTCTTCGATCGTCCAGGCACCATCGGGGAGATAAGCGATCGAAAGCGCCCTCGGCGGGTCCGCATCCGCCTCGCCCGCAAGATGGATCGAGCTGCGCCCCCGGCCCGAGAGCCGCCACGCGTCGGTCAGGGACCAGGGGTTGACCCAGCCGGAGCCGGCCGCAGCCTCTGGGGCGGAGGCCAGTCCGGACGCCCGCATCGCCGACGACCCGCGCGCGAGCACCGCGGCGGCGGCGATCGCAATGACCCGCCGTTCAGTCGCAGTGCGCTCGGGCAGGAGTTCAGCCCGCGCGCGTTCGATCAGGCCCGTATCGAGCGGGCCTTCGACGAATGTTGTGCAAGTCATCAATCTTGCAAGAAATGCCGCATTGGACGCAGGACCCACGAGCTCGATCCGAGCGAGCGCCTGACGCATCCGCGCGATCGCCGCGCCACGATCCTCGCCCCAGCAGATGAGCTTGGCGATCATCGGATCGTAGTGGGGCGTGATCGTGTCGCCCTCGCGTACGCCGCCATCGAGTCGGACCGCAGCCGGCCCACCATCCGGGCCCCGAATCGCAAAGGCGCTCGCGCTCGGCAGGCGCAAGTGCTCGATCGCGCCGATCGAAGGCAGAAAACCACGTTCGGGCTGCTCCGCATAGAGCCTTACCTCGATCGCGTGACCCTTGATCGCAAGCGCCTCCTGTGAGAGGGGAAGCGGCTCGCCCGCGGCGACCCGCAACTGCCACTCGACGAGATCCTGTCCGGTGATCATTTCAGTGACCGGGTGCTCGACCTGCAGCCGTGTGTTCATCTCCATGAAATAGAAGCGCCCATCGGGCTCGACGATGAATTCCACCGTTCCCGCACCCTCATAAGCCACTGCGCGCGCCGCAGCAACCGCCGCCGCACCCATCGCCTCACGGCGCGACGCCTCCATCCAGGGCGCAGGCGCCTCCTCGATGACCTTCTGATGGCGTCGCTGCACCGAGCAGTCCCGCTCGAACAGATGCACGCACTGACCGTGACGGTCGGCAAAGACCTGGATCTCGATATGGCGTGGGCGCAGCAAATAACGCTCGATCAGCACGCGCTCATCACCAAAGGCCGACAGCGCCTCGCGCCGGCACGACGCGAGCGCCTCGTCGAACTGCTCGCCCGCGTGCACGATCCGCATACCCTTGCCGCCGCCCCCGGCGCTCGCCTTGATCAGCACCGGATAGCCGATCGCATCGGCCTGTCCGCGCAGATACTCGGGCTCCTGATGCTCGCCGTGGTAGCCGGGCACGAGCGGCACACGGGCCACCTCCATCAAGGCCTTGGCGGCAGACTTGCTGCCCATCGCCGCAATCGCTCCAGCCGGCGGCCCAATGAACACCAGCCCCGCGTCAACCACCGCGCGCGCAAAGGCCTCGTTCTCCGAGAGAAAGCCGTAACCCGGATGAATGGCCTGCGCGCCCCGGGCGAGCGCGATCTCGATCAGGCGATCGCCCCGCAGATACGACTCTCGCGCCGGGGCCGGGCCGATCCGCCAGGCCTCGTCGCAGGCAGCGACGTGCGCGGCGTCGCGATCGGCGTCCGAAAATACGGCAACCGTCTCCACACCCATGCGGCGCGCGGTGGCGGCAACGCGGCAGGCGATCTCGCCGCGATTGGCAATCAGGATGCGTTTGAACATGGGGGCCTCACATCCTGAAGACACCGAAGCGTGTCGGCTCGATGGGTGCGTGCTGCGCGGCGGCCAGCCCGAGCGCGAGCAGCCGACGGGTGTCGAGCGGATCGATCACACCGTCATCCCAGAGCCGCGCGCTCGCGTAATAGGGATGACCCTGGCGCTCGTACTGCTCGCGAATCGGGGCGCGGAAGGCCTCCTCCTCGTCGGCGCTCCAATTCCCGCCTCGCGCCTCGATCCCCTCGCGACGCACGGTTGCAAGCACGGAGGCCGCCTGCTCGCCGCCCATCACGCTGATCCGCGCATTGGGCCACATCCACAGAAAACGCGGCGAGTAGGCGCGCCCGCACATGCCGTAATTGCCCGCCCCGAACGAGCCCCCGATGATCACGGTGAATTTGGGCACGCGGGCGCACGCGACCGCTGTGACGAGCTTGGCGCCGGCGCGCGCAATGCCCTCGTTCTCGTATTTCCGTCCAACCATGAAACCGGTGATGTTCTGCAAGAACACGAGCGGGATGCCGCGCTGGGTGCAGAGTTCGATGAAGTGGGCACCCTTGGCGGCCGATTCAGCAAACAGGATGCCGTTATTGGCGAGGATGCCCACCGGCATGCCATGGATACGGGCAAAGCCCGTCACGAGTGTAGTGCCGTAGCGGGCCTTGAATTCGTCGAAATCCGAGGCATCGACCAGCCGTGCGATCACCTCTCGCACATCGAAGGGCTTGCGGGAATCCGCAGACACGATGCCGTAGAGTTCGGCGGGGTCGAGCGCGGGTTCGATCGGCGCACGCACATCGGTCGCCTGACCCCGGGCACGATTGAGCCGACCGACGGCGGCACGCGCGAGCGCGAGCGCATGAAGGTCGTTGTCTGCCAGATGATCGGCCACGCCTGAGAGCCGGGTGTGCACATCACCGCCACCAAGGTCCTCGGCGCTCACCACCTCGCCAGTTGCCGCCCGCACGAGCGGTGGCCCTCCCAGAAAGATCGTGCCCTGATTGCGAACGATGATTGCCTCGTCGCTCATCGCGGGCACATAGGCGCCACCTGCGGTGCACGAACCCATCACCACCGCGATCTGCGCGATGCCACGCGCCGAAAGATTGGCCTGGTTGTAGAAGATGCGCCCAAAGTGCTCGCGGTCGGGAAACACCTCATCCTGATTGGGCAGATTGGCGCCACCCGAATCAACCAGATAGATGCAGGGCAGATGGTTGTCAGAGGCAACTTCCTGCGCGCGAAGATGCTTCTTCACGGTCATCGGGAAATAGGTGCCGCCCTTGACGGTGGCGTCGTTGCAGACGATCACGCACTCGGTGCCGTTTACGCGGCCAATTCCCGTGATGAGGCCCGCACAGGGCGCTTCATCGTCGTACATTGCCCAGGCGGCGAGCGCCGAGAGTTCCAGAAACGGCGAACCCGGATCGATGAGCTGTTCGATCCGGTCGCGCGGCAGGAGTTTGCCGCGCGCAAGGTGGCGTGCGCGCGCAGACGCGCCCCCACCTTGCGCGACCTGCGCGAGCTTGTCGCGAAGATCACCCACAAGCGCGCGCATCCACTGGGCATTGCCCTGAAAGGCCGCGCTGCGCGGGTCGATCCGACTCTCGATCAGCGCCATCCTGCATCCCCCCCGCCCGCACTCGGGAGCATTGCCCGGCAAGTATCACCATTCAATCGATTCACCCCGATAGTCGTAAAACCCACCCGAGGGGTAACGGGCGGGATCGGCGATCACACCGGCCATGCCCGCGATGCTCGTCTCAACATCGATGTCGGCGCCCTGTCCACCCATGTCGGTGCGCACCCAACCCGGATGAAGCGCCAGCACCCGCACATGGCGAGACGCAGCGTCGAGGTGGGCAAGCCTCGCCACCATGTTCTCCGCGGCTTTCGACACGCGATAAAGCGCGCTACCGGATGAGGCCGCTCCAGCGATCGAACCCATGCGGCTGGTCAGGAAGACGAGCGCGCCGCGCGCGGCGGCAAGTGCAGCCGTGAGCGGCGCGGCGAGCGCGAGCGCCGCGTGGACGTTGGTGTGCATCACACGGTCGAATTGGGCGCGCTCGACCCCCGCGCGCAGGTCCGAGCCACGTGGGCCCGTCACGCCGGCATTGAGAATCGCCAGGGAAAAGCGCTGCGACTCGATGCGCCCGCCGATCCGCTCGATCGCCTGCGGGTCAAGTAGATCGAGCCGTTCAACCGCCACGCCCCGCGCGCGCAGTCGCGCCTCGGCCGCATGGTCTCGAACCGTCGCGGTCACTGCAGCACCTTGCGCCAGGTAGTGATCGACAAAGCCGAGCCCCAGGCCGCGCGAGGCCCCGATGACCAGCACTTGAGTCGGAGCACTCACAGCAGTTCGACCGCAACGGCAGTCGCCTCACCGCCACCGATGCAAAGCGAAGCGACGCCGCGACGCCCGCCGCGGGAGCGCAGCGCGCCCAGCAAGGTGACGATAAGGCGCGCGCCCGAGGCGCCGATCGGGTGCCCCAGCGCGCAGGCCCCGCCATGAACATTGACCCTGTCATGCGGCAAACCGTGCTCGCGCATCGCTGCCATCGCAACCACCGCGAAGGCCTCGTTGATCTCGAAGCAATCGACATCGGCGGTACTCCAGCCGGTCTTTTGATACAGCCGGGCAATCGCACCCACCGGGGCGGTGGTGAACCACTGCGGCTCCTGGGAGTGAGTCGCATGCGCGACCAGGCGCGCGATCGGCGTCACGCCGAGCTCGCGGGCGGTCGACTCGCGCATCATCATGAGCGCGGCCGCCCCGTCCGAAATCGATGAAGAGGTCGCCGCCGTCACTGTGCCGTCTTTCCGGAAGGCGGGCTTGAGCGTGGGGATCTTGTCGACATTGGCCTTGAAGGGTTGCTCGTCGCGGGCAATCTGCACATCGCCCTTGCGGGAGGCCACCGTCACCGGCGCAATTTCCCAGCTGAATGAACCATCGCTGTTGGCGGCGACCGCTCTTCGGGTCGACTCAATCGCGTAGGCATCCTGCTCCTCGCGGCTGAACGCGTATTTCGCCGCGCAATCCTCGCCGTAGTTACCCATCGACTTGCCGCCGCCATTGGGCATCTTCTCGTAGGCGTCCTCAAGCCCGTCGAGTGCCATGTGATCGAAGAGCGTGCCGTGGCCATAGCGATAGCCGCCGCGGCCCTTCAGCATCAGATAGGGGGCATTACTCATGCTCTCCATGCCACCCGCGACCACGACGCGCTGGCTGCCCGCAACCAAGAGATCGTGGGCAAACATCGCGGCCTTCATGCCCGAGCCGCAGACCTTGTTGATCGTGGTCGCGCCGGTCGACTGGGGCAGGCCGGCGGCAAGCGTGGCCTGCCGGGCGGGCGCCTGGCCTTGGCCGGCTGGCAGCACGCAGCCCATGATGACCTCATCGACCGATTCGGGCGAGACACCGGCGCGCTCAATCGCCGCTCGGATCGCGTGCGCGCCGAGCTGGTGTGCGGCAAAGCCGGACAGTTCGCCCATCATCGCGCCGATCGGCGTACGGGCCATAGAAACGATCACTACCGGATCACTCATGGTCGGACTCCATTGGAATGCTGAAGGGAGGAAGAAAAACGGTTTGAAAAACGCAGCGAGGCGGGATAGGGGAAGACATCCTCGAGCTCGCCCGCCCGGATGCGGCGCTGCCGCTCACGCCAGAACCGGGCATCCAGCAACTCGCCATGATGCGCCTCGAAGATCGCGCGCACCTTGGGGTTGCCCAGCAGAAAATGGCCGAACTCTTCCGGAAACACATCATTGGGCGCCACGGCATACCAGGGCTCGGCGGCGAGCTCGTCCTCAGGGGTGCGCGGCGGCGGAATGTCCCGAAAATTGCAGTCGGTCAGATAGGCGACTTCATCGTAATCGTAAAAGACGACGCGGCCCTGACGCGTCATGCCGAAATTTTTGTACAGCATGTCGCCCGGAAAGATGTTGGCAGCAACCATCTCGCGTATCGCGTGGCCGTATTCGACGACTGCATGCTCGAGACGTTCGCCCTCGACGCGCTCGATGTGAAGATTGAGCGGCACCATTCGGCGCTCGATGTAGAGGTGACGGATCACCACCGAATCGCCCTCCTCCTCGATCACCGAGGGCGCGACCTCGCGCAGCTCGGCCAGCAGCTGCGGGTCGAAACGGGCACGGGGGAACGGGACATTGGAGTACTCCCAGGTATCGGCCATCCGCCCGACCCGATCGTGCACCTTGACCAGATGGTACTGGCGCTCGATGAACTCGCGGCTCATGTCCTTCTTGCGGCGATCCTTGATGATCTTGAAAACGTATGGAAAAGAGGGCAGCGTGAAGACGGCCATCACCAGCCCCTTGATGCCCGGGGCCGTGACGAAACGGTCGTGCGAATGACGCAGGTGGTTCAGAAGGTCGCGATAGAAAAGCGTCTTGCCCTGCTTGTGCAGCCCCAGCATGGTGTAGAGCTCGGATTCGGGCTTGCCCGGCATGAGGCTGCGCAGGAAATTCACATAGGCCGACGGCACGTCCATGTCGACCATGAAATAGGCACGCGAGAAATTGAAGAGGGCCTCGATGCGGGCCTCCCCAAGCAAGAGTGCATCGACGTGCAGACGGCCTGCGCGATCACGCAGGATCGGAAGCGCGAAGGGCGTGAGCTCGCCGTCCTCGATCAGCCGGCCGATCAGATAGGCGGCCTTGTTGCGAAAAAAGAGCGTACGCAGCACCTGGATCTGACGATCGGCGCCCGGTTGATCAAAACGCTCGTAATGCGGTTTCAGCTCGTCTGCGACATGCCGAAGATCGCGTTCGACGTCGTGGAAGGGGCAGGCCAGTCCAAGCTCGATGATGAGTTGGCGCAGCGCCGAATGGAGTCCGGCCGCGAGCGGATAGTAGACCCGCCACGACGGCGCATCGGCGTCCAGATATTCGGTGGCGACTGCGGGCCGCACGAAGATGAAGTCGTTGTTGAAGTAGGTTCGATGCAGCAGCTTGGTGCTGACCGAGTTGAAAAAGGTCTCAGCAAGCTCGGGCTGACGGTGCCCAGCCAAAAGCGCCACATACTCGCGTCGAACCTGCTGCCAGACCTGCTCACCAGGCCGGTCGTCGGCAAAATCCGCTTCGAACTGCGCGACCGCCTCGCCGACCCGCTCGTCATAGAACGCAATGCGCTCGCGGGCAAGTCGGGCCATCCCATGCCAGTCACCCGCTTCGAAACGCGCCTTGGCCTGTTGGGCGTTGTAGCGAAAGCGTGCGTAGTGGCGATCGAAACCCGCGACCAGATCGCGTGCGATCGCGCGCGCGATCGCGCTGCCCGACCGACTGCTCGGGTACTGCCCGGCGCGTGCGCCCGAAACAGACGCGCCGCTCGCTTCGATCGCCTCCTGATCGGAAGGGCACTGGGCGGACGGGTACATGGCCGTCAGGCGGTCTCGGCAAACAGTTCGCGGCCAATCAGCATCCGGCGGATCTCCGAGGTGCCAGCACCGATCTCATAGAGCTTGGCGTCGCGCCAGAGGCGCCCGACCGGGTAGTCGTTGATGTAGCCGTTGCCGCCGAGACATTGGATCGCCTCACCAGCCATCCAGGTCGCGCGCTCGGCCGCGTACAGGATCGCACCGGCGGCGTCCTTGCGCAGGCTGCGCGTCTCGACCCGCCCCTGCCGGGACCGGTCGCACTGACGACCAACCTCATACACATAAGCGCGGCAGGCCATCATCGTGGTGTAAAGATCGGCGAGCTTGGCCTGCATCAGCTGGAACTCGCCAATCGCCTGGCCGAACTGGCGCCGCTCGTGAACATAGGGCACGACCGCGTCCATCACAGCCTGCATGATGCCAAGCGGTCCCCCTGCGAGGACGGCGCGCTCGAAATCGAGACCGCTCATCAGCACGCGAACGCCGCCGCCGACTTCGCCCAGGACGTTTTCGAGCGGGATTTCGCAATCGCGAAAGACGAGCTCGCCCGTGTGACTACCCCGCATGCCCAGCTTGTCGAGTTTCTGTGCCACGGCAAATCCCGGCGAACCCTTTTCGACCAGAAAGGCGGTGATGCCGCGCGCGCCCGCCTCGGGTTCGGTCTTCCCGTAGATGATCATCAGGTCCGCATCAGGTCCATTGGTGATCCACATCTTGGTGCCGTTCAGCACCCAGCGGTCGCCGCGCTGTTCGGCGCGCAGCCGCATCGACACCACGTCGGATCCGGCGTCGGGCTCACTCATTGCCAGCGCTCCGATCGCGCGGCCAGCGACCAGATCGGGCAAATGGCGGGCGCGCTGCGCGGCCGTGCCGTTGCGGTAGATCTGATTCACACAGAGGTTTGAGTGCGCGCCGTATGAGAGGCCGACCGCGGCCGAACCCCTGGAAATCTCCTCCATGGCCACGATATGAGCAAGATAGCCCAGGTCGGTCCCGCCGTATTCCTCGGAGACCGTCAGCCCCAGCACGCCGAGCTCGCCGAGCTTGGCCCAAAGATCCATCGGAAACTGGTCGCTCCGGTCGATTGCAGCGGCCCTTGGGGCGATCTCGCGGGCAACAAAATCCCTGACCGCCTCGCGCAGGAGCGCCACATCTTCCCCGAGATCGAATTGCAGACCCGCAATCTCGATCATCTGAATTCCTCCGTGAGTAAGCCAAGTCCCGACCCACGGGACGGTGGCCGAATTCGGGATCATGGTGGAGCCCGCAGGAAACGTCAATTTCCGAGCCGGCCGAGGAGCGAGTTTCTGCTCGAGATCAAGGCCCTGAAGCGAATACGTTCAATCGGGCCATCTCGGCTTCGACCGCCTCCTCCCAGCCTCGATTGGCCGCGGGACTGGCAGGACTCGGGTGCAGAATCTGTCCCACCTTCAAATCCAGCCCCTCGACCAGCACAGGACGAAGCGCGCGCTCGGCACACTGACGCGCATAGGCGCCCACCCCCAGCAGCCAGCGAGGCGCCAGAGCGCGCACCGCTTCCTGCAGATGGCGGTCGCAGGCCGTCTGGAGAGCAAGCGCCTGGGCGCGCGGCAGACGATCGGGCGTGAAATTTCGACCCGAGGCCTCGAGAAAGACGAGTGGGCAGTAGTTGAGCACGAAGCAACGCTCAAAGAACGCGTCGGCCGTACCGAAGCGACGCGCCGCCCAAGCCCAGAGGCGCCGGCCGCTCACCTCGGAACGACGGCATCGAAAACCCTCGATCGGCCGCTTCGGATGCTCGCTCGCCGGCCGGTCGATCGCGGCTTCGATCTGCATCCAGTCTCGCACCGCCGCCACTTCGCCAAAGGGAACGCCGGTCTGCATCATCCCGAAAGGTCCGGGATTCATGCCAAGAAAGACCACCTCGCAGGACGGCCGGGCGTAACGCTCGATGTACGCCTGGTGACTCGCCCAGGCATACCGCAGCGGATCGTAGACGTGGGTGACGGGCGAGCCAAACGCCAGCCCCGCCAGATCGTCCGAGAGAGTCTGCGCAGCGTCGATCAAGGCTGGCTGCGGCAGAGCTGAAGGCTGCGGAACGCTCAGTCCAACAGTCATTCCGGCCTCGGTGCTCGTTCACGTGCGGCGGCCATCACCAGCCCCAGACCGACGCCGAGAGTAACCATGGCCGTGCCGCCATAGGACATCAGCGGCAGCGGCACCCCCACCACAGGCAAGACGCCCGACACCATGCCGATATTGACGAAGGCGTAGGTGAAAAACACCAATCCGAGCGCTCCAGCAAGCAGGCGGTGAAAGACACTCGCCGTCGCCGAAGCGATCGCCAGACAGCGCAGAACGAGCAGCACGTAGAGTCCGATCAGGACCAGATTGCCCATCAGGCCGAACTCTTCGGAATAGACCGCGAGGATGAAGTCGGTCGTGCGTTCAGGGACGAAATCGAGGTGGGTCTGCGTGCCCTGCATCCAGCCCTTGCCCCAGAGTCCTCCCGAGCCGATGGCGATGGTCGACTGAATGATGTGAAAGCCGCTGCCAAGGGGATCGGAGGTGGGGTCGAGGAAAGTGAGCACACGCTGGCGCTGGTAGTCGTGCATCAGGTTCCAGAACACCGGGGCAACCCCCGCGCCGGCGACCAGAAGCGTCGCGATCGGTTTCCAGCCCAGACCCGCCAGAAAGATCACGAATGCACCGCTTGCCCCAACCAGAATCGCCGTGCCGAGATCGGGTTGCTTCAGGATGAGAAAAACGGGGATCGCGAGGAAGACTGCGGCGAGCCCGAAATCGAGGAGCCCCAACGCGCGCTGTCGGTACTGAAAATACCAGGCGAGCATCAGAGGGGCGGCGATCTTCAGAAGCTCGGACGGCTGAAAACGAATGAGCCCAAAGACATTGAGCCAGCGACGTGCGCCTTTCGACACATCGCCAAACAGCGCGACTGCCACGAGCAGGGCGACACCGAGGAGAAACAACGGCAGCGCCACCCGGAGCAACCACTCTCGGGGAAGCACCGCGCCCACCCACATCACGGCGGCCGCGAGCAGCAGATTGCGAGCATGAGCCTCCACGCGCCCCGGAAATTCGTAGGCCGCCGAGTATATGGTCACCAGGCTCAACAGTGCGATCGCGCACAGCGCGGCAAGAAGGGTCGGATCGAACACAAAGATCCAGGGCCGCAGGCGTGCAAATACCGTTTGTGGCGGCTGAATCGCGGTGGCCGCCGCGCCGGTCTGAGGCAGGGGTCGGCTCACCGGGCCGCCTCCTCGGCAGGGGGCGGCCTTGATGCGCCATCATCCGCGCCGATCACCTCCGGGCCCACGATCTCCGGCACATCACGCATCTCGGCCTCATCAATCGTCTGGGGCAGGCGCAGCGCGGTCTTATCCGGGGGCAAACGGCCGAGCAGGTGGAAATCGAGGATCGCACGCGCGATCGGGGCGGCAGCCTGCGCACCAAATCCGCCGTTTTCGACGATCACCGCAAGCGCCACACGGGGCGACTGGACGGGGGCAAACGCCACGAACAGCGAGTGATCGCGATGTCGCTCGGCTACCTTCTTGATGTCATAGCGTTCATTTTGCCGGATGCCGATCACCTGGCTGGTACCGGTCTTGCCTGCCACCGAATACTCCACCCCGGCGAAGACCGCGCGGCTGGTTCCTAGTCGATTCACATCGACCATAGCCCGGGTCACGAGCCTCAGATGCTCGGGCTTGAGGCCCAGATCGACGGCTGGCGGCTGGGGGAGTGCGACGACTTCAGATGAGCCGGCGGGCTGAATTGCGCGCACCAGCCGAGGCTGGGGGAGCTGCCCGCCCTGCGCAATCGCCGCAGTCGCCCGGGCAAGCTGAAGCATCGTGAATGAATTGTAGCCCTGCCCGATGCCCACCGACGGCGTTTCTCCGGGCAGCCAGCGCTTGCCATAGCGACGATATTTCCAATCGCTCGAGGGCAGGATGCCAGGCGACTCGTGATCGAGATCGATTCCGGAACGCTGACCGAAACCCCAGGGCGAGAGCAGCCGGTGCAGCCGGTCGACCCCCATGTCGTAGGCGAGCTTGTAATAGTAGGTATCGCTCGACACGACAATCGACTTGAAGAGATCGACCGTGCCGTGGCCACCGGGGCGCGAATCGCGAAACCGGTGATCGCCCAGCTGGAAGTAGCCCGGATCGACGATCGAGTCCTGGGGTCTGCGAAAACCCGAATCGAGTGCGGCCAGAGCAAGAAAGGGCTTGTAGGTCGAACCCGGGGGGTAGGTGCCGCGCAGGGCACGGTTGACCAGTGGCTTGTCGGGGTCTTCATTGAGCGCCTGCCAGCTCGCATGGTCAATCCCATCGACAAAAAGGTTGGGGTCAAAGCCGGGCTGAGACACCATCGCGAGGACGTCGCCGGTGGACGGCTCGATCGCCACCAGTGCGCCGCGCCGGCCCGCCAAGAGGGCCTCGGCCAGCGCCTGAAGCCGAGAATCGAGTGTGAGGTGCAGACTCGATCCGCCCACCGGCTCAAGTTTCGAGACGGTGCGCACCACCTTGCCGAGGGCCGAGACCTCGATCTCCTCATAGCCGGGACGGCCCTGGAGTGCGGCCTCGTAGGACCGTTCGATGCCGATCTTGCCGATGTGATTGGTACCTGCGTAGCGAGAGGACAGACCCGCTTTTTCGATTTCCTGCAGGTCCTTGACCGAAATCCGCCCGATGTAGCCGATCACATGCGCCGCCAGATCGCCCTGCGGATAACTGCGGAAGAGTCGGGCCCGCAACTCCACCCCCGGCAATCGGTAGCGCTGCGCCGCGACCCGAGCGACCTCGGTCTCGGACAGACGGGTCCTGAGCGGCAAGGGCTCCAGTCGCCTCGAGTCCTCGACCAGTCGACGAAAACGGGTGACGTCCCGGGGCGTGATCTCGACCAGACCAGAGAGTTCGGCAACCGTCTGCTCGATCCGCTTGAAGCGCGCGGGCGCGATCTCGAGCGTGTGGTGGGCGACATTTTCCGCGAGCAGGACGCCGTTGCGATCAAAGATCAGACCACGGGTTGGCGCCACAGGTACGAGGGCGAGGCGATTGTTCTCGGCCTGGGTCTGAAACTCCTCGTGTCGCAGCCACTGCAGATGCGCCAGTCGCGCAAGCAGGATCAGGCTGCCCACGAGGACGGCGACCCCACATAGAAGCAGACGCATCCGCCCCCGGCGGTCCTGGGCACCGGGTTTGCGGGTCGGAAGCGCCTGATTCATCCGGGTCCGCCCACCTCAGAGCGGCCGGGTCTCGTCGCGCTCGACTGCCTGCCTCTGCGGGGCAACGAGCAGACGTTCGACGACCGGCCATAACAGGGTTGCAATAAAACTGGGCAGAAAATAGGCCGGGCCGGGCAATGCGTCACCCACCGCAAGACGGGTGATCAGGCTGCATGCCTGGGCGGTCAAAAATAGGGGCAGCAGATGCAGCATCCGCCCGAGCGGTCCAAACCACGGGAGCCTGCGATGCAGGCTGATCGCCCCGTACGCGAGCAGGCTGTACGCGAGCGCATGTTGGCCGAGGAGGGCGCCCGCGTGCACATCCACGAGTATGCCAAAGGCAAAGGCAACGCCGATGCCCACGCGACGCGGCTGGTACAGCGCCCAGTAAACCACCACGATCGCAATGAAATCGGGCACGGGCCAGAAGCGCCCCCAGGGCAGCAGATTGAGGACGAACGCAGCGCCAAAGGTGAAGGCGATGAAACCCCTGTTGACCGGGAGCAGAACATCATCGTGATGGACGGTCATCGGTTTCGCCTTCCCCCTGCATCCCGCGGCGCTTCAATGGCAGCGCCTACCAGCGGATCTCTCCAGGGCTCTTGCAGGACCAATAGCATCCGGGTCCGCTCGATCGCCGCAGCGGGCTCGACGCGCGCAACGGTGAAGGAGGCGCGACCCCGACTGACCCCGGTCACCTTACCGACCGGAAGCCCAGGCGGGAATACGCCGTCCAGACCCGAGGTTACCACCCAATCCCCTTCCTGAATATCGGTTGCAGCGGGGAGATAACGCAGTTCGAGCGCCGCACCCCGCCCCGCACCATAGGCGAGCGCCCTGACACCGTTGCGACGCACCTCGACCGAAAGGGTCTGGCTGCGGTCCGTGAGCAAGGTGACCTCGGCCGCAAGCGGCAAGACCCTTGATACCTGACCCAGCACACCCTCAGCGTCAAGCACCGGCTGACCGGGCATCACGCCGTGCTGCTGGCCTCGATCGACCATCAGCCGGCGCGTAAAGGGATCCCTCGTCTCGTGAAGCACCTCGGCCACCACCGAGGCGCCGATGCCGCGCTCGCGCATGCCAAGCAGCCGCCGCAACTGCAGGTTTTCCAGCGCCGTTTGCTGGGCTTGCTGAAGAAGCTGGGCATTGGCCGCCTCGCGGCTGCGCAGGTGCCCGAGCTCCCCGGTAAGCTGTCCGATCCCGGTCAGATGGAGCTTGACCCTGGCCGTCAGATCGCGCGGGGCGAGCAGCGCACGCTGGAGCGGGAACAGTGCGGTACCAATCGCTTGACGCAAGGCACCGAGCGCGTCAAATCGCGCATCGAGCACAAGCAGCACGATGGCGATCAGGGCGAAGAGCGCAAGCCTCACGTCGGCCGAGATGCCCTGGCGAAAAAACGGCGGCGGAGAACGGTCCATCACTCAGCTGTCCGGACCAGGCGGGGAGGGCCGAACGCGGCCGGTGCCTGGTCACTCGTTGGTGAAGATCAGCAACTGCTTTTCGATCCGCTCAAGCGCCATGCCGCAGCCCCGCACCACGCAGGTCAACGGGTCCTCCGCGATGAGCACCGGCAGTCCGGTCTCCTCGATCAGCAGTCGATCAAGGTCGCGCAACAGCGCGCCACCGCCGGTGATCATGATGCCGCGCTCGGTGATATCGGCGCCGAGTTCGGGCGGGGTCTGCTCGAGCGCGATCTTGACCGAAGAGACGATCTGATTGAGCGGGTCGGTAAGGGCTTCGAGAATCTCGTTGGAGGAAACAGTGAAGCTTCGAGGGATGCCCTCGGCGAGGTTGCGACCCTTGACCTCCATCTCGCGCACTTCAGAGCCCGGAAACGCCGAACCGATGGTTTTCTTGATCATCTCGGCCGTCGGCTCGCCGATCAGCATGCCGTAATTGCGGCGAATGTAGTTGATGATTGCTTCGTCGAACTTGTCCCCGCCCACACGCACGGAGCCCTTGTACACCATACCCCCAAGAGAGATCACACCGACCTCGGTGGTCCCCCCGCCAATATCGACCACCATCGAACCCGATGGCTCGGATACGGGCAAACCCGCTCCAATCGCTGCGGCCATCGGCTCTTCGATCAGGTAGACCTTCGAGGCCCCGGCACCGAGCGCAGACTCGCGTATCGCTCGCCGCTCGACCTGAGTCGAACCACAAGGCACGCAAATGATGATCCGGGGGCTTGGCGAAAAGAGCCTTGATTCGTGCGCCATGCGAATGAACTGCTTGAGCATCTGCTCGGTGACGGTGAAATCGGCAATCACGCCGTCTTTCATCGGGCGGATCGCTTCGATGCTCCCGGGGACCTTGCCGAGCATCTGCTTGGCCTCACGACCGACCGCCGCAATCGTGCGCTTGCCGCTGGGGCCGCCCTCCTGCCGGATCGCCACGACCGAGGGTTCGTCCAGAACAATGCCCCGCCCCCGCACATAAATCAGCGTATTGGCGGTGCCAAGATCGATCGCCAGATCGTTTGAAAAATACTTTCGAAGGAACCCGAACATAAGTCTGGTCCGTCCAGGATCAGGGGTTTGCAGGCCACGGCCACCCATTCGCCGCAGGGCGATCAAGGCATGTTGACGGGCCCGTTGGCCGGCAAGCCGAGTGAGCCCGGATCATACCGTATAATTTCACCCCTCTCCGTCGCACAGAGGAAGTCTCGGGTGAAAGGGAGGGGGTGCTCCCGGGAAGGCCTGCAGACAGCTTCGTGGGGCGATCTGCGCGACCTGTCGACACGTCCCCGTTAAATGCCTGCCCGGCTCGGCGCAGATTCCGTGCGATGTCATCAGGCCTCGGGGGCGTTTCGTCCACTGGGGTCGCGCGACAGCCCGACCGGCTGTCAGTTGCCTGTAGCAGTCTGCCATGTCCGATCTTTCTACTCAGGATCTCGAACGCATTGCAACGCTCGCCCGGATCGAAATCGATTCGGCACACGCTCCAATGCTGCTTCGGGATCTCGCATCCACACTGGACCTCTTTGAACGCCTACGCGCGGTCGACACCTCCGGTGTCGAGCCCATGACCCACCCGGGCGACGGTGCCCTGCGATTGCGCGACGATCGGGTGAGTGAGGTCGATCAGCGGGATGCGATGCAGGCCGCGGCACCGCGGGTCGAGGCCGGTCTGTATCTCGTCCCCCGAGTGATCGAATGAGCGCCGAGCGCCTCGAGTGCGCCCCGGTCGGGCAGCTTTCCGAAATGCTTGCGGACGGCGCGGTCAGTGCGGTCGAGCTGGCTTCGCATTTTCTCGATCGGATCGCTGGCAGCCATTTGAATGCCTTCATCGACGTGCAGCCCGAACTCACCCTCGAGCAGGCACGCGCCGCGGACAGGCGGCTGGCCGCGGGCGAGCGAGGCCCCTTGCTGGGTGTGCCGATCGCGCACAAGGATATTTTCGTGACGCGCGGATGGCGATCCACCGCCGGGTCGAAGATGCTCGCGAATTACGTCAGTCCCTTCGACGCAACAGTGGTCGAGCGACTCACACAGGCTGGCGCAGTCTGTCTGGGAAAGACCAATTGTGACGAGTTCGCGATGGGCAGCGCCAACGAAAACTCGTACTTTGGCGCCACGCTCAACCCCTGGGACCTGTCTGCGGTACCGGGTGGATCCTCCGGTGGTTCGGCTGCTGCGGTCGCGGCCGGCCTGGCGCCTCTTGCCACCGGCACCGATACCGGCGGATCGGTGCGCCAGCCTGCAGGATTCTGCGGCATTACCGGCATCAAGACGACCTACGGACGGATCTCCCGCTACGGCATGATTGCCTACGCGTCCAGCCTCGATCAGGCCGGCGCCATGGGGCGAAGCGCGAGAGACTGCGCGTGGATGCTGTCGGCTATGGCGGGTTTCGACCCCCGCGATGCGACCAGCCTCGAACGCCCTGACGAATCGTTCGATCGCCTGCTGGGTCAGCCGCTCGCGGGCCTGCGGATCGGGCTGCCTCGCGAGTGCTTCGGCCCAGGCCTCGCGCCCGACGTGCGCGAGGCGATCGACCGGGCGCTCGCGCTCCTCGCCTCGCACGGCGCGCAACTGGTCGAAGTCTCCCTGCCCCGGGCTGATCTGGCGATCCCTGCCTACTATGTGATTGCACCGGCCGAGGCGTCGAGCAATCTCAGTCGTTTTGATGGCGTGCGCTACGGATATCGTGCGGCGGACTGCCCAGACCTCGATTCACTCTACCGGCGTACGCGGGCCGAGGGGTTCGGCGCCGAGGTCAAGCGCCGCATCATGATGGGCGCGTATGTGCTCTCTCATGGCTATTACGATGCCTATTACCTGCAGGCGCAGAAACTGCGCAGGATGATCGCCGACGATTTCCGCCTGGCATTCCTGGGCGTCGACCTCATCGCCGGCCCGGTCGCACCGACCGTCGCCTGGGACCTTGGCAGCCGCGCCGACGACCCGCTGGCCAATTACCTGGCCGATGTCTACACCCTACCGGCATCGCTGGCCGGGCTGCCGGGTCTGTCGATGCCTGTGGGCTTTGGCGCGAGCGGTCGGCCTGTGGGTCTGCAGTTGATTGGCAATTACTTCGACGAAGCACGCCTGCTGCAGGCCGCAGATCACTACCAGCAGCTGACCGACTGGCACGCACGGGCGCCAGGGAGTCCCTTGTGAGCGTGCGCTCGCTTTCTCTCGCTTGCTCATTGATCGCAGCCTTGGTGCTCATGGCTGGGTGCGCGCCTTCGCGCGGCCTGCAACCGATCGCGGACCGCCCGATCACGCTGGATGCGCGCTGCGACGGCACGGGCCCGACCGGGCTCGTCGAGAGTGCTCGGCTCCATGTCACGGCCAGTCGTGTACAGGCTCTCGCCTGGCGCATCGACGGCGGCGCGCGCGGGCGATGCCAATTCGATTTCATCGATTTTGACCAGCGCCAGGCCCGGCCGCACATCGAGCTCATCTCCCGGAAGGCGCCGAGCTGCAAGCTCATGATCTGGCGCGACCCCCGGCACGTCACGCTCAGCCATGCCGGCTGCGAGCGGGTCTGCCCAGCGGCCGTGCTGTCCGATGCGCTGCCCATCATCTTCGATCCGGCAAGCGGTGGCTGCGCCGCCAGCTGATCGATCGCCTGTCTACCTTTGTCGGACCCGAACAGATGACTGAATTCGCTCTGACCCCGAATGCGTTGATCCAGCGGGCCGGTCGCACCTGGGAGGTTGTGATCGGGCTCGAGACCCACGCCCAGCTCGCCACGCGATCGAAGATGTTTTCGGGCGCATCAACCGCATTCGGCGCGGAGCCCAATACCCAGGCCTGCGCGGTTGATCTCGCCTTGCCAGGTGTGCTGCCGGTTGCAAACCGGGCGGCGGTCGCGTGCGCAATCCGATTCGGTCTTGCCATTGGGGCGACGATTGCGCCGCGTTCGGATTTCGCTCGCAAGAATTATTTCTATCCGGATTTGCCCAAGGGCTACCAGATCAGCCAGTACGAGGTTCCGGTCGTATCGGGCGGCAGTCTTGCCATCGCCTGGGAGGATCGAGGCCAGCATTTTGAGCGGCGGGTCGCGCTCACCCGAGCGCACCTGGAGGAGGACGCCGGCAAGTCGCTGCATGAGGATTTTCATGGTTTTTCCGGCATCGATCTGAACCGTGCCGGTACGCCGCTGCTTGAAATCGTCACCGAGCCAGTGATGCGCTCGGCGAGCGAAGCCGTCGCGTACGCTCGCGCGCTTCACGGGCTGGTGGTGTGGTTGGACATCTGCGACGGCAACATGCAGGAGGGTTCGTTCCGGTGCGACGCCAACGTATCGGTACGGCCGGCGGGCGAGCAAGCACTGGGCACCCGTTGCGAAATCAAGAACCTCAACTCGTTCCGATTTCTCGAGCGGGCGATCGACTACGAGGTGCGCCGCCAGATCGATCTGATCGAAGACGGCGGCCGCGTCATCCAGCAGACCCGGCTCTACGACCCCGACCGGGACGAGACGCGCGCGATGCGCAGCAAGGAAGACGCGCACGACTACCGCTACTTCCCCGACCCCGATCTGCCGCCGCTCGTGATCGAACCGTCCTGGGTGGCGTCAGTCGCCGAGCAATTGCCCGAACTGCCCGACCAGCGCCGGGCCCGCTATGTTAGCCAGTACTCGCTATCTGAATATGACTCTGCATCACTGACCTCGAGTCGGGCCACTTCCGATTATTTCGAGGCGGTGCTGGCTGGCTTTGGCGCGGCAGCGGGCCCGGCCCGAGCCAAATCCGCCGCAAACTGGGTGATGGTCGATCTGGCCGCCGCGCTCAACCGGGACGGGCTCGAGCCGGCTGCAAGCCCGGTCAGGCCGGCCCAGCTCGCGCGGCTGATCGAGCGGATCGAGGACGGTACGATCTCGGGCAAGATCGGCCGCGAGCTGTTCGCGATCCTGTGGGCTGAACCCAGTTCTGAGGCGGATGCACCCGACCGCCTGATCGATGCGCGGGGACTGCGCCAGATCAGTGACTCGGGCGAGCTCGAGGCGATGGTCGATACGGTGATCGCCGCGCACCCCAAATCGGTTGAAGAGTTCCGCGCCGGCAAGGAAAAGGCGTTCAATGCGCTGGTCGGTCAGGTGATGAAGGCGAGCCGCGGCAAGGCCAATCCCCAGCAGGTGAACGATCTCCTGAGGCGTATGCTCAGCGGCTGAGCGGACGCAGGCGAGCGGACGCAGGCGATGGGCGCGGGCGAGCGGCGCGGGCGATGGGCGCGGCCTCACCCGGGAGGGCGCAGGCGGACGGGTCGGCGGGCGAATGGGGTTTTGAGCCCGGCCGGGCCCGTCCGTCGAAAGCCCGACCATCCAAGAACCATCCCATCACAAAGCGAGCGGCTTCGGCGGTCGGTCGCGGGCACACGCAGGCGGACGCGGGCGATGGGCGCGGCCTTGCCCGGGAGGGCGCAGGCGGACGCGGGCGATGGGCGCGGCCT
>Ga0169931_10002636_pt1 | contig 29055 bp, 28 predicted proteins | sample Kivu_15m_20L_FD_129675 | JGI IMG/M metagenome (GOLD analysis project Ga0169931, IMG submission 129675) | Freshwater microbial communities from Lake Kivu, Western Province, Rwanda to study Microbial Dark Matter (Phase II) - Kivu_15m_20L... | ecosystem: Environmental > Aquatic > Freshwater > Lake...
GGTCGTCACCGACCGGGGCTACCTGCAGGCCTTCCGCACGTCGGCCAAGGTGCGAGCGCCCAAGGAGGGCGCCGTGCTGCGCCGTCTCGACACCTCGACGGCGGCTCAGATCGTGGCGCTGACCTCGACCGGCCAACTGCATCGCATCGTGGGCGCAGTCGTGCCCATCGAGCGCCCGACGGCCCAGCAGAACCTGATCGCCCTCGACGGCGACGAGGCGGTGCTGTGGTGGACCACGGCGCCGGCGTTGGCCACCGACCTGCTGCTCGTCACCTCGGGCGGGCAGATCAAACGGATCGCCGGCGACGATGTGGCCGGTGGCGATCGCAAGGGTGGCATCTCGATCGTCAAGCTCGACGAGGGCGAGCGGGTGGTGGCCGCAATCGGGTTCCCCGCCGGGCCGCTGCTGCTCGCCACCGCGCAGGGCCAGGCGATCCGGTTCGTGCCCGACGACGTCCGCCCGATGGGGCGTTCGGCGGCGGGCGTCCGGGGTCTCAAGCTCGGCGCCGGGGATGCCGTCGTGGGTGCGATGGCCGCGCCGGAGGGCAGCGAGGTCGTGGTGTGGCACACCACCGGCCTGGCCAAGCGGGTGCCGGTCGAGGAGGTGCCGGTGCAGGGGCGGGCCGGCAAGGGCGTGCGCCTGTCACCGGTCGACAAGCGCCGGGGAACGGTGAGCGCCGTGTTCCCGGGGAGCGCCACCCTGCTCGTCGGTATGGCCGACGGTTCGGTCGTCGAACTGCCCGCGGTCCGGGTCACGACCGGCGGACGGGAGACGAGCGCGTCGAAGATCCGGGCGCTCGACGCCACCCCGGCCTGGGTGAGCCTGCGCTAGGCCCGGCGGGCGAGCGGCCGGTCAGATCCCGTTGGGTACGAGGTAGAACCACAGCGGGGTCTTCTCGCCCCCCGCCTGCATGGCCGCCCGGGCGGCCACGATGGCCTTGCCCGCCTCGGTGTGGTGCAGGAACCACCGGGTGGTCTCCCAGGCCGCCGGGGTGTGGTCGACCAGGGCGAGCGCCGCGGTCTCGTAGTAGCCGCGGATGTCCTGGGCGACGCGGGCCGGCACGCCCGGGATACCCGCTTCGCGCCAGGGCGTACCGTCGGCCACCCGGACGAAGGCGGCCACGGCGTCGGGCACCTGGTCGGCGGTGATCACCCGGCCGGTGCCCGTCCGGTCGCCGTACCGGGCAACGGCCCGATCAAACGCGGGGCGCAGCCCGCGGGCTTCATCGACGGCGGGCGCCAGCGTGGGGTCGTGGCGCGGGGGCAGCGGGCAGGCGGCCTCAGACACGCCGTCGTCGAGGATCGCCTCGGCGAAGTGCTCGACGGTCGGCGCCGTGGCCCGCTCGACGAGGTCGAACGCGTGGGCCAGCACCCGGTGCTGGAACGCAGGATCGCCGGGCTTGCCCAACGGCCGGCCGAGCGGGAAGTCGCACCACAGGCCCCGCGGTGGCGCCGTGCGCTCCATCTGCCCCTGCATCGAGCCCAGTGCCACGGTGACGAGACCGGCGGCTTCGAAGACCCGGGCGAGCGTACTCACGGTACGCGTGCACAGCGGTCAGACCGGGGTGAGCACCACGACGTCGACGCCCCATTCCTTGAGCAGCGCTGCCCCGGCGGGAGCGCCGTCGAGGCGGATCGCGGCGAGGTCGAACTGGTTGCCGGCGTAGGCCAGGTGACGGTCCGAGACTCGGCCGATGCGCCCGGACGCTGCGAGTTCGGCGAGGCGGTCGATCGGGAACACGACGTTGGGGTCGAGCGCGAACCCGGAGGCGTCGAAGTTCGGCGACCAGTGACCCGACACCCAGTCGCGCCGGCCCCCGTCGAGGACCCGGTACGACACGTCGTTGGGGGAGAAGTCGGGTTGGTCGGGATGGTGGAGCGACGCCGAGGTGACGATCGCGACCGTGGCGTCGGCGAGCGGCCCCGGCACGGTGAACGCCACATCGTCGAACTCCGGGGCGGGCAGGTCGGCGGTCATCGCCTTCACGTCACGGTCGGCCATGGCGACATGCTCCCACAGCCCGGAGCGCGCCGGGGTCGCTGCGATCAGGCGAGCAGGTCGTGGGCGAGCAGGTCCCACAGCTGCGTGGTGAGGCGCAGCGAGTCGACGTCGATCCGCTCGTCGTGGCCGTGGAACATCGCCGCGTACCGGTCGGCGGTGAGCCGGTTGCTGAACAGCCCGAAGCCGTAGCTGACGGCGCCGAACTCCCGGAAGAACCGTGCGTCGGTCCCGCCGACGATCAGGCCGGGCACGAGCATCGCCCCGGGCACCAGGCGGTCGACGACCCGTCCGATCGCGTCCCACAGCGGCGTGTCGATCGGCGACGCCGTCGCCGGATTGGTCTGGATCGCCTCGACCGTGACCTCGGCAGCCAAGGGGCCGAGGGCGTCGGCGAGCATCGCGTCCACCTCGGCGGCGCTCTGGCCGGGCAGCGTGCGGATGTCGACCTCGAGCACGACCTCGTCGGGGATCACGTTGGTCTTCACCCCGCCGTGGATCACGTTGGGGGAGAACGTGGTGTGGGTGCACGCGTGAGCCTGGCGGGCGAGGGCCAGGTTCGGGGTCTCCTGCGCGAAGTCCCACAGGCGTACCGGATCGAGCAGCACGGCGGCGTGCTCGGCGGGAAAGTCCATCGCCTCCACCCACCGCCGCCAGATGTCGCCGATCTCGGTCCGAGGGCGGTAGGCCTGCAATCGCCGGACGATCTCGGCCGCTTTCACCAGCGCGTTGTCCGTGCGCAGCGGGCGCGAGCCGTGGCCCGGCGTGCCCCGCACCCGCAGGCGAACCCAGTTGATCCCCTTCTCACCGACGTGCACCGTCACTTTCGGGCCGCTCGGTCGGTGCGACACCAGGCCGCCGGACTCGGTGATCACGTAGTCGGCCCGCACGGCGTCGGGGGCGTGGTGGACGAGCCACTCGGCCCCGTGGGCCGAGCCGGCTTCCTCGTCGGCGACGGCGAGGTACACGAGCGTCCCCCGGGGTCGGAACCCACCGTCGGCGAGGCGCCGGGTCACCACCGCCATCGACGACGTGAGGTTCAGCATGTCGACCGCGCCCCGACCCCACACCTCGCCGTCGTGCAGCTCGCCGCCGAAGGGATCGTGGCGCCACCCGTCGCTCGTGACCGGCACGACGTCGGTGTGGCCCATCAACAGCAGCGTCGGTGCCTCCGGGTCGGTGCCCTCGATCCGGGCGACGAGCGAGGTGCGCCCCGGCGTCGGCTCGAAGGTCTCCATCTCGAGGCCGGGGCCGTCGAGCACCTGCGCGAGCACGTCGACGGCCCGGTGTTCCTGGCCGGACTCGGCCCGCCCGTCGTTGACGCATCTGGCGCGGATCAGGTGCTGCAGGACGTCGACCACCTCGTCGGTCGGGTCTGCATCGAGGGTGCTCGGTCCGTTCACAGTCCCATGATGCCTCGGCGCGGCGGAACAACGACATGCCACAGCCGACGTCGGAACCCACCAGCTGTGGGTAGAGCAGCGACGACAGGAACGCCGCGCCGATGGGGTGCCCCTGACCAGGGTGGAGGTCCGGCAGGCCACCAGACCAACCGACGCTCTTCGCTCCTCAGTTTGGTTCCCCTGCCCTCGGACGGGCCCAGCGGCAGGCGAGCCGACCGGGCGGTCAGCCCGTCTCGGACGGTCGCAGCGACAACACCGTGAATTCGCGACCGTCGAGCATGACGGTACGGCGGTGCAACTTCACGCAGCGGGGCACGTCGGGCATGACGGGATGGTGTCATTCGGGTTGCGCTCGCCGCTCGTGATGTTTGGGCACGGGGACGAGTCGGGCCGCAACACCTCGGAGGTCAACCGGTACGGCGTAGGGGTTGGCGCATCCGGTGCGTCGCACAACGCCAGGCGCGGCGGCTGCGGGCCCTGCTCCACAGGATGACGATCGCCAGATAACCGAGGGCCATCGGCACCGTGCCCACACCCGTCGGGATCGTGCCGCTGATCGCGTGGTCGCCCGACCAGTCGGTACCGACACGCCACACGATCCCGAGTGCCGTGACGACGGTGCCGGTCCCCAGGCCCCAGAGCGCGAGGCGGCGCTAGAAGGCGTCATCGCGATGCCCTTGCACGATGCCGGTGCGGTAGAGCGCAACACCGAGCAACATCAACCCCAGTGCCCTGCTGGCAGCGTTGACGATGAACCAACCATCGGCGGCCGCTGAGAACCCGTCGTACCCGATGAACCAGAACCCCTGGAGGCCATCAGGTGTGCCGCCGGCGGCTGACTGGAAGAGCGGCGCGACGATCGCACCGACAAGGGCGAGGGCCACACCGACGCAACCGAGGAGCAGTGCGGGAAGCCGGCGCACGAGCAGGACGACTGGCGCGCACAGCGCGTAGAGGAGGAGAACGTCTCCGTCCCAGAACGAAATGTGCACCAGCCCGACCATCCCGAGCAACGCAAAACGCCAGAGACTCAACCCGACGGATCGTCGACCCTTCGACGCGGCGCGTTCCGCAAAGATGACCACACCGACCCCGAACAGGAGCGAGAACAACGCCATCATCTTCTGGTCGAAGAAGACCATCGTGATGACGCCGATGACCCAGTCGACAGGATGGCTCGTCCCGTCGGCGGACACGTTGAAGTACCCCGCCTGGTCGAGCCCGAACGACAGTGCGTTCATGACGAGAATGCCGAGGATCACGACGCCTCGGGCGGCGCATCAATCCATGCGCAGGCCGCCGTCGACGTTGAGCGTCTGACCGGTGACGTAGCTCGCGTCGTCGCTCAATAGAAACGCCACGGCAGCCGCCTGCTCGTCGACATGGCCTTGGCGTCCCAATGGGATCCGGGAGATCGCCCCCTTGCGCGGTGCCTCGGCCGGCAGGCCGAAGCGGGCCGCCGTGCGGCCGAAGGTGCCGTCCATCATGTCGGTGTCGGTCGAGCCCGGGCACACGCAATTGACCCGGATGCCGAACGGGGCGAGTTCCACGGCGAGCTGCTGGGTGAGCCCGATGACCGCCCACTTGCTTGCGCAGTACGCGCCGTAGTTCGCCAGGCCCTGGCGGCCCGCCATCGACGAGATGGTGACGATCGAACCACCCTGCCCGGCATCGCGGATGATCCGGCCAGCGGCCTTCGTGACGAGGTAGACGCCATGGAGGTTGACGTCCACGGTGGCGTACCAGGTGTCGTCGTCCATGTCGAGCACCGGTGCGGCCCCCGCCTCGGACGGCACGCCGGCGTTGTTGACGACGATGTCGATGCGTCCGAAGCGCTCGACGGTGGCGTCGACCATCGCCTGCACCTGGGTCCGGTCGGTCACGTCGCAGTCGAGGCCGAGCGCACCGCGGCCAAGCGCTTCGATCTCGGCGGCCACCGAGGCCACCCCGCGCCAGCCGTCGGCCTGCTCGTGCGCCGGGTACGCCGACACCGGGCGGGCCAACCCGGACACGACCACGTTGCAGCCCTCCTCGGCGAGGCGCAGGGCGATGGCGCGGCCGATCCCGCGCTTGCGGGCCGCCCCGGTGACGAGTGCGACCTTGCCGTTCAGCCCCCTCATGACCGGGGCCGGAAGGTGAGCCGCAGCTGCTTGAGCCCGTGCAGGACGTAGCTCGGCTCGTACTCGAGGGACTCGGCCGGCACGGCGATGCGGAGGTCGTCGAGCCGCTCGAGAAGGGTCTCGATGGCGATGCGGCCCTCGGCCCGGGCCAGCGCGGCGCCGAGGCAGTAGTGCTCGCCGTGCCCGAACGCCAAGTGCTTCATGGCGTTGGTCCGGGTCGGGTCGGCGGACTCCGGCGACGCGAACGTCTTGTCGTCCCGGTTGCCGGCGGCGTAGACGACCATGAGGTGCGACCCGGCTTTGATCGGGACGCCGCCGACCTCGGTGTCGGTCGTTGCCATCCGGTACAGCCCCTGCACCGGTGCCTCGAGCCGGAGGGCCTCCTCGACGTACCCCGGGATGAGGGAGGGGTCGGTGCGCAGCCGTTCCATCAGCTCGGGCTGCTCGCACAGGATCCGCACCGAGGACGCGATCAGCTTGGTGGTCGTCTCGTTGCCCGCGACCATGAACTGGCTGAACATCGCCAGCATTTCGTCGTCGCGCAGGGGCTCGCCGTCCAGGCGGGCTTCGACGACGTCGGTGATCAGATCGGCCTTCGGCTCGGCCCGACGCTCGTCGACCTTGCCCTGCATGTACTCGAAGAATGCCATCTGCGACATGAGCAGCGAGCGGAACTGGTCCTTGCTCATGTTGTGGTTGCCGATGGCGGCGACGAAGTCGTCCGACCAGTGCTTGAACTTCGGCAGGTCGTCGTCGGCGACGCCGAGGCATTCGGCGATGATCGTGAGCGGCAGGAGCACCCCGAACTCGTGCACCAGCTCGACCTCGCCTCGGTCGACGAAGGCGTCGACGAGGGCGTTGGCCACCTCGCGGATGCGCGGCTCGAGCGCCTTGACCTTGGGCGGCGTGAAGGCCCGGTTGACCAGCTTGCGCTGACGGGCGTGGTCGGGCGGGTCGGCGTTGAGGAGCACTCGGGCGCCGCCACGCAGGCCGGTGAGGCGCTTCGCGAGTTCCGGGTCGTCGCCGAGGAGCGCCATCAGCGTCTCTTGCTGCTGGCGGGCCAGCACCGGGCCGGTGGGCATCAGCGACGAGAAGGTCTCCGGGTGCCGGGCGATCGTGCAGATGTCCTCGTAGCGAGTGACCACGTAGCACTCGATCTCGGGAACCCAGGCGACGGGCTCCTGGGTGCGAAGCGCGTCGAACACCGGATAGGGGCAGCGCAGCGCCTCCGGGTCGAGCGAGAACAGACGGACGGCATCCCCCAACACCTGGCTCATGGTCGTCAGCGTAGGGGGCGGCACCCGCCGATCCGGCAGCGGGCTGGGCACGGGGACCGTCCGATGCGTTGGGTCGACGCAGGGCGTGGGGGGCATGCTGCGGGGGATGGGACGCGAATACTACGAACTCAGCCCGGAGATCGTCGACTGGCTTGCCGTCCAGCACCTGTTCTTCGTGGCGACCGCACCGCTGGCGAAAGACGGTCACGTGAACCTCTCGCCGAAGGGGTACGACACGTTCCGGGTGCTCGATCCCCGCCGGGTGGCCTATCTCGATCTCACGGGGTCGGGGATCGAGACCGTGGCGCACGTGCGCGAGAACGGCCGGATCACGTTGCTGTTCTGTGCGTTCGAGGGTCCACCGCGCCTGGTCCGGCTCTACGGCCGGGCGAAGGTCGTCGAGCCCGGCGATGACGCCTGGCCGTCGTTGCTGGCCCGCTTCGGGGAGCATCGGGGGGCGCGCGCCGTGATCGATGTCGCGCTCAGCAGCGCGCGGGACTCGTGCGGCTACAGCGTCCCGCTCCTGGCCTACCAAGGCGAGCGCGAGCGGCTCGCGGACTGGGCGGCCAACCGGGACGACGAAGAGTTGGCGGCCTACCGGCGCACCCGCAATGCGTTCTCGCTCGACGGGCTCGTCGGGCTGCGCGACCAATCGGAGGTGGACTGATGGACCGACCGGCTCCCGCGGTGGCGCCCGCCGGGCGGCGGCACCGGATCGACCAGAAGAAGGTCATGGCCGCTCTGTTCCTACGCGACGCCGACGCAGCGCCCACGATGCGCCCCCGGGCAGCGGCGCCGTCGAGCTGAACGCCGATCAGGGGGCGAGTCGGGCCCGATCGACGCGGTCGAGGAGTTCCTCGGCGGTGATGCGGACGTCGGCTCGCTCCACGACGGCGACGGCGCCGAGGTCGGAGGCGCAGTACCGCTCGGTGCCGCCGAGCACCGGGACCGTCGCGCATGTCGCCGGTCGCCCGGCGACCGTGACGTTCGAGGCCACCACCGGCCCGGCCCGGCGGGCCACCGACACCCGTAGCGCCCGGGCCGGGCGGTCGGCGAAGAACGACGCCCCCATCGGCAACCGATCCGAGATCCGGGCGTCGTTGACCCCGTCCTCGCAGCGGCCCGCCACGCAGGTGCGGGCGGCAGCACCGAGGACGAAGCGGACGTCGGCGACCTCGACGATCGCCGCGTCGAGGTCGTGGATCACCAGGGCGCCCGAGGTGAGCGCGCCAAGCGGCCGGAACACGGTGTAGCGGGCGGTGAAGCGCCGCTGCGGCGCGGCGTCGAGCAGGGCGAGCACGGCGTCGGCCGCCGGGTCGCCCGTCGTAGCCCCGGCGCCGGTGTCGAAGGGGGCGAGCGTCGTGGACGGGGTACCGGGGCGGTCGTCGTCGCCGCACCCGGCCGCAGTGGCGAGCACCAGGACGGCGGACGCCAGCGTTCGGGCGGCTCGACGCATCACCCGGCACTGTACGGCCGGGCCGTCTACCGTCGGGTGTCGTGATCCGTCTCGACGCCGCCACGGTGCTTTTGCAGTGGGCGACCGGTGCGCTGGGGTTCCTGTGGGTCACCACCCGCCACCGCGAGGTGAGCCTCGGCTACGGCTGGACGGTGCGCGGTCCGGCGTTGCTGTTGGCGCTCGGCGCGCTCGCCGCCGGGCTGCGGCTCGACCCGGTGACCGGCCGGGAGCTCGGCTCGGTGGCGGTGGTCGCGGCGACCGCAGTGGCGCTGGGTGCGTCGATCGTGCGGCGCCGGGCCGGGGTGCAGGGCCAACGCGCCGAGCTCGACCGGCGCTCGGCCCGGGTGGCGGCGATGACCGGCATCGAACGGGAGGCCGGTCGTTACGGGTCGGCCGGCCCGGAGTTCGAGCCCCGGCTCGACCTGATCGCTCCTGTGGCCGGCACGATCGGGCTCGTCGCCGCCGGCTGGGCGGCTGCGGACGGTTCGACCGGCGACGCCGTGCTGTCGGTCGCCCGCACCCTGGCCGGCGCCGCGTTCTTGGGGGCGGTCACCGACGCCATGCTCCTCGGCCACTGGTACCTGGTGCAGCCGGGCCTGCCGCGCCGTCACCTGCGCGAGCTGGTCCGCTGGTCGGCCGCCACCTGGCCCGCCGAGGTGGTGCTGCTGCTCGTCCCGACCGGCATGGTGAGCGTGTGGACCGGCGTGGTCGACGACGGCTGGTCGGGCCAGCTCGGGTGGTTCTGGGGCGCCTGCGCCGTGACCACGATCGCGCTGTACGGGGTGACGGTGGCGGCGCTGCGGGAGCGGTCCTACTCGGCCGTGATGGCGGCGACGGGGCTGCTGTATCTGGCCATCCTGACGGCGTTCGGCACCGACCTCGTCGCCCGGGCCGTGCTGTCGGGCTGAGCGGGTCGGTCGCCGCGATCCGCACGACCGACCGTCGACCCCAGGGCCGACGAGGCAAGCTGTGCCGATGCCCCGACCGTTGTGGACCGGCACGATCACCTTTGGCCTGGTCAACGTCCCGGTGAAGCTGTTCAACGCCGTGAGCCGCAAGTCGGTGTCGTTCAACCAGCTCGACGACCGCACGATGGCCCGCATCCGGTACCGCAAGGTGTCGGCGCTCGACGGGGCCGAGGTGCCCGAGGAGCACATCGTGAAGGGTTTCGAGGTGTCGCGCGACCGCTACGTCGTGGTGAACCCCGACGAGCTCGAGCCGTTCCTGCCGATCAAGACGCGCTCGATCGAGCTCGAGGCCTTCGTCGACCTCGACGAGATCGACCCGATCCTGTTCGACGCGTCCTACTACCTGGCGCCCGACGCGCTGCCCAAGCCCTATGCGTTGCTCGTGGCGGCGATGGCGAGCGCCGGCAAGATCGGCATCGGCACGTTCGTGTTGCGCAACAAGCAGTACGTCGTCGCACTCCGACCCGTGGACGGTCATCTCGTGCTGTCGACGATGGTGTACGCCGACGAGATCGTCGACCCCGCATCGATCCCCGAGCTGGCCGGTCTCGGTACCGCCGAGCTGCCCGAGCGTGAACTCGCCCTCGCCGGCCAGCTCGTCGAATCCCTGGCCGGTCGCTTCGAGCCCGAGACGCACCACGACGCGTACCGGGAGCAAGTGCTCGACCTGATCGCCCGAAAGGCGGCCGGGGAGGTGCTCGAGGCCGTGCCGGCCGCGGTTGCGGCCTCGCCGGTGGTCGACTTGATGGCGGCGCTGGAGGCGAGCGTCGCGGCGGCGCGTGCCGCGCGGACTCGGCACCCCACGAGCCACGAGCCCGACGCGCCGGCCCGGGCATCGGCGTGACCGGCCGAACGACCGTCCGCGTCGACGGCCGGGAGGTCGTGCTGTCCAACCTCGACAAGGTGCTCTACCCGGAGGCCGGGTTCACCAAGGCCGAGGTGGTCGACTTCGCCGTGCGCTCGGCCCCGGTCGTGCTGGCGCACCTGGCCGGCCGCTGCATCACGATGAAGCGGTTTCCCGACGGCGTGACGTCCGAGGGATTCTTCGAGAAGCGCTGCCCGCGTCACCGGCCGGCCTGGGTGCCGACCTCGCCCGGGCCGGGCGATCGGGGCGGAGCGGTCGAGTACTGCCGGTTCGAGGAACCGGCGGCCTTGGTGTGGGCGGCGAACCTCGCCGCCCTGGAACTCCACGTGCCGATGGCGCTCGCGTCCGATCTCGACACGCCCACTGCGGTCGTGATCGACCTCGATCCGGGGCCGCCGGCGGGGATGGCCGAATGCGCCGAGGTCGCGTTGGCCGCGCGGGAGGTGCTCGCGGCGGCCGGGCTCGAGGCGTGGCCGAAGACGTCGGGGTCCAAGGGCCTACAGCTCTACGTCCCGCTGCTCACACCGGTCACCCACGACGAGGCGGCGACGTTCGCCCTCGCCCTCGGACAGGTGCTCGAGCGGCGGCTGCCGGGGCGGGTCCTCGTCGACATGGCTCGGGATCGGCGCGTGGGCAAGGTGATGGTCGACTGGAGCCAGAACGCTCGGCACAAGACGACCATCGGCGTCTACTCGCTGCGCGCCCGGCCGCGCCCCACCGTGTCGACCCCCGTGCGGTGGGACGAGGTCGCCGACGCTGCCGAGCGGCGCATCGAGTTGCGCTTCGAGGCCGCCGACGTGCTCGCACGCATCGCCTCGGTCGGCGACCTGTTCGCGCCGGTGCTCACCACCCGTCAGCACCTTCCCACCGGGAGGCCGTAGCCCGCGTGCCCGCCGGGCCTGCAACGAAGGCCTCGGCGCTGACTACGTTCCGGGTATGGCCCAGCCGTACCGCCCCGGGATGACCGTCCCGCTCCCCGGTCACCTCCACACCCACCGTGACCGCCTCGCCGAGCTCGCCGACCTCGGCTACACCGACATCTGGTCGGCCGAGTCCGACGGCGCCGATGCGTTCACGCCCCTTGCGCTCGCTGCCGCCTGGGAGCCTCGGTTGCGGCTCGGCACCGCCATCGTGCCGGCGTTCACCCGGGCGCCGGCGTGCCTTGCGCAATCGGTGGCCTCGATGGCCGACGCGGCGCCGGGCCGGTTCGCCATCGGGATCGGGTCGTCGTCGAACGTCATCGTCGAGCAGTGGAACGGTGTGCCCTTCGTCGAGCCCTACCGGAAGGTGCGCGACGTGGTGCGGTTCCTGAAAGAGGCCCTCGCCGGGGAGAAGGTGAGCCGCCGGTTCGACACCTTCGAGGTCAATGGCTTCCGGCTCGGGGTGCGTCCGGAGGTGGCGCCGTCGATCCTCGTCGCGGCCCTGCGTGAAGGCATGCTGCGCCTGGCCGGCCGAGAGGCCGACGGCGCCATCATCAACTGGCTCTCGGCCGATGACGTGCGCAAGGTGGCCGCCGTCGTGAACGCCGAGGGGCCGGACAAGGAGATCGTCTGCCGGGTGTTCGTGTGCCCCTCGGAGGACGCCGACACCGTCCGGGCCGCCGGGAAGCGGGCCATCGCGGCCTACCTCAACGTGCCGGTGTACGCCGCGTTCCACGACTGGCTCGGCCGGGGTGAGGTGCTGCGCCCGATGTGGGACGCCTGGAAGGCGGGCGACCGGAAGGGAGCGCTCGCCGCGATCCCGGACTCGCTGGTCGACGAGCTGATCGTGCACGGCTCGCCCGAGGCGTGCCGAGCCCAGATCGGCCGGTACGTCGCCAACGGCGTCACGACCACGTCCCTCGCCATCATGCCTTTGGCGCCGCTCGATCACGCCGCGTCGATTCGGGCGCTCGCCCCGCCACACTGAGTGGTCGCGCGTGTGCTGATCGTCTAACTTTCCTCTCGATCCGCTGCGGATCGGCCCCATCGAGTCGTCAGACTGGTCCTGGCGGGTGGGCGTGGGCGAGGAGGGGAGCTCGTCGCGGGCCTTCCGGCGACCTGGCCGATCGCCGTCGTGAACCCGGGCCCTTCGCCGGCCACCTCGGTCGTCCTCACGATCGTGCCGTCCGCCGGCGTCGACCTTGTCCCGCCGCCGGGCTGCGGGTTGGTCGAGCGGGCGGTGCGTTGCGACCTCGGCGCCGTACTCGGGCGTCGCGATCTGGTGGTCGGCGGGCGTATCGCTCCCTGGGCTGTCGCTGCGTCCGGCCTCGACGACGGACTGCTCGTGGCGGGCCGACGGGCCAGCATCGGGTTCGCCGTTGTCAACCCCGACGGCCCGTCGGATCTCGCCGGCGTGACCGTCCGGATCCCGGTCCCCGACGCCGTGCCGATCTCGGGCTCGTCGAGGAACAGCTCGCTGGTGTGCGCCATGGCGATCGGCGAACTCCGGTGCGTCGGGCGCGTCGCCGCACGGGAGCGGATCGAGATCGACGTCGAGATCGAACCGCCACCGAGCCTGCCGTCGGGCACCGTCGTACGACTGGCCCCGGACCTGGCGGCCGGACCGGGCGTGGAACTCGATGCGTCGTCCGCCGACGTCGTCCTGGAGAGCACCACCCGGGCCGATGTCCAGCTGCCCGGGCTGCGTTTCGCCGGCGACGTGATCGCCGGGTCGTCGTTCACGGCGACGGGCAAGGTGATCGCCAGCGGACCGTCGGTCCTGGGACGTGCGACGCTCAACGTCTCCGTCGCTGCCGACGGTGGCAGGGTCGGGCCGATGTCGGTGCGCGCTGCGGGTCAGGTCTGCGAGGAGCGCGTCACCTCGACGCAGGTGCGATGCCCGCTCGGCGACCTCTCGCCGGGCGCCGACCTCGAACTCTCAGTCGAGGGAAGCCTTGCGGCGGACACCGAACCCGGGGCTGGACTCGTCGTCGTCGCCGTCGTCGAGTCGGACACACCGCCGACGGGTCCGCCTGCTGCGTCGAGCCGCCGGGCTGCTCTCGGCAGCGACGTTCGTGCCCGTCCCATCCTTGCCGTGGTGGGTCCGACTCCTTCGGTCCCCGGCAGCCTCGAGCTGCGGGTGGCCAACACCGGGCCGTCGGTTGCGCGCGCCGTGCGGGTCGTGGTGCAGGCACCCGTGGGGGCGGCCCTGCGCGCCGGCGGGCTGTTGTGCGCGCTCGTCGGGCCCGGGTCGTTCGAGTGCACCGTCGCGCGTCTCGCTCCGGGCGCCTCGGCGGCCTTGCGTGTCGAGGTTGCCGATGCCACCGACGCGCAACCGGCCCAGGTGTCGGTCCGGGCGACCTCGATCGAGATCCCCGAGGGCGTGCCGGCGAGCTTCCCGATGAATGTTCCCGGCGGGCGGCGGTCCCAACCCCCCGCCGTCGATGCCGGGTCCCGCATGAGCGCCACGTTCGATCTTCCCGGGCCGGCACCTGACGAACCGCCGTCGGCGGCCGTCGTGGCCCGCCAGGAACTCGCCGCCGGGGTCGCCGTCGAACGCGTCGTGCACGACCACGCCGACGACGTCCTGTGCGAAGTGACGGCGGATCAACGATCCTTCACCTGCCGGGTGTCGCCCGGAGTGCCCGGACCGGTGCGCTTCCGGGTGGACGCTTTCGTGATCGACCCCCTTCCGCTGCGCAGCGGTACCGCGTTCACCGTGGTGTCGAGTCGGTATCTCGAGTCGACCATCGAGGCTGGGTCACCGGATCGCAGCGCCCGCGCAGCACCGGTGGCGGCGCCCGCCTCGGGGCCGGTCGAACGGGTCGTGCGGGTCCTACCCCGGTCGCTCGTCGCCGGGGTACCCGACGGGGCGGCGCTCGCCCTGGCGATCTCGCTCCTCGCCGGTGTCGGGTGGGGGCGCACCGGCCGATCGGGACGCCGGCGGCCGAACCGGTAGCTGTTCCCCTCAACCTGTCCCGCCACCGACCGATCGTTGGGGAACCGATCCGACCCGGGGCGACTTGATGGACGACGACAATCGGAGTGCCGACATCCGACGTCGAGACGAGCGTGGCAGCTCGCTCGTCGAGGAGCCATGGCTCGTCGAGCAGCTGGGCGCACTCGGGCTCCGGACGGGGGCCGTTCCCGACCTGGGCGGCTGGCGCGCCTTCCTCCGGCGAGTGGACGACCGCCTCTCGGCCGTGGGGGCCGCCCCGGCGACGCAGCGCGACGAGGTGACCGGGTTGATCGACCGCGCCGGGCTGCTGGACGCGACCGCTGCGGCGATCGCCTCGCTGCGGCCGGGTGAATCCGCCGGCGCGCTCTACCTCGACGTCGACCGGTTCCGGCTGCTGAACGACAGCCTTGGTCTCGCCGTAGGGGATCGCCTGCTCGGCGACATCGCCGAGCGACTCCGGGGTGTGGTGCGTGCCGGGGACGTGGTCGCCCGGGTGCGCGCCGACGAGTTCGCCGTGCTGCTGCCGTCGGTGAGCGGACCGGAGGAGATCGAACGGATCGGGAACCGGGCCGTGGCGGCGATTCGCCGACCCTTCGCCCTCGGGCCCGACGAGATCCATCTCGCAGCGAGCGTGGGGTCGGCCTGGACGAAGGATGCGTCGGATGCCGCCGTCGCCCTCGTGCGGGACGCCGAGCTGGCCATGCAGCGGGCCAAGGAGTCCGGTGGCGACCAGCACCGCCCCTACGACCGCGTTCTTCGGGATCGCCTCACCAACCGGGTCCGGCTCGAGAGCAAGCTGCGCCATGCGCTCGATCGCAACGAGCTGACCCTCGCCTACCAGCCGATCTTCCGCCTGCAGGACCGGTCCCTGTCGGGGTTCGAGGCGCTGCTTCGCTGGGCGCCGCCGGACGGGCCACCGATCTCCCCGGCGGAGTTCGTGCCGATCGCCGAGGACACCGGGCTGATCGTCCCGCTCGGGGCCTGGGTACTGGACCGAGCCGTGTCGACGGTCGCCGGGTGGAACCGTCGTCGGGCCGGCGCACCCGTTCGGATCTCGGTGAACGTGTCGGGCCGGCAGCTCGCCACCCCGGGGCTCACCGGACTCGTCGCCCGCTGCCTGCACGAGCATCACCTCGAGCGCGGCCTGCTGACGCTGGAGATGACGGAGTCCGTCCTTATCGCCGACCCCGATCGGGCCCTCGTGCGCCTCGAAGCGCTGCGCGACCTCGGCGCCCGGCTGTCGATCGATGACTTCGGCACCGGGTACTCCTCGCTGGCCTACCTGCGGCGCTTCCCCCTCGATGCGCTCAAGATCGACCGCGAGTTCACGCGCACCCTCGTCGACGACGCCCACGGGCGCACCATCACCCAGGCGATCATCGCCCTGGGTCATGCGCTCGGCTACGACATCGTCGCCGAAGGCGTCGAGGAAGAAGCGCAGATGGCTGCGCTGACCGACCTCGGGTGCGACCTCGTCCAGGGGTTCTTGTTGGGCCGGCCGCTCGACGAAGCGACTGCGGCGGCATTGGCGGTCAACGATTCGGTGCCGCGCTGAGCACCTCGGGGAGCGTGTCATGACGAACCAGGGCTTGGCTGCGCAGGAGCTTCGCGAGGTGCGTGAGCTCCGGGGCAGCCTGGTGTCGGTGGTGGCCATCGGGAATCCGATGGGCTCGTTCCCGTTCTGGGTCAACGGGAACGCCAACGGGACGTTGGTGCTGTTGCCCGACGGTGTGCGTGCCCGCACCTTTGCCGACTCCTTGCGCGAGGACGAGCCGCTGCTCGTCTCCGTGATCGACGTGTTCGGTCGGCTTCAAGCGCAGACGGCGGTGCAGTCCTACGACCCAGAGCTGACCGAACTGCGGGTGGTCGACCCCGGCTACCTGCACGTGTTGCACCGCCGCGGCGCGTTCCGGCTCGACCTCGAACTGCGTCTGGAGATCGCCTCGTTGCGCGACGGTCGCGTCGTGCTCGCCGCCGGCGATTCGCTCGACATCTCGAACACCGGCTTGGCGGCCCACGTGGTTGGCGGCGTCGAGATCGGCGCGCCGGTCGCGGTGTCGATGACGTTGCCCGACGGGCCGTTGCTGGCCGTCGGCGCCGTCGTCGGCCATTCGGGTGAACGGACCCGGGTCCAGTTCACGCAGTTGACGCCCGCCGACCGAAAGCGCCTCGCGCTGTATCTCCGTCGGGTCGAGATCGCGCTCGCCGCGCAGGGGAACGGCTGATGCCGCCGGCCAACACCTCGGCGGGGAACGAGATCATCCCGCTCGCGGTCACGATCACGTACCGATCGACGAAGCGCCTAGAGACGATCCCTGCCACGGTGCTCGTCCGGACCAGCGGGGCCATACTGCTGCGCTTCGAGCGTCGCCATCCCTACCTGAACCCGGGAGAGCTCACAGCGCTCCTGGTGCAGTTGGAGGAAGACGGCTTTGCGGTGCTGCTCAAGCCGCTCGATCTCCCCGGTCGGTTGACCGTCGATGGTGGGCGGGAGATCTCCTTCGCGTTCGTGGCGCGCGACGACGCCACCACTCGGTTCCTCGAGGCGCTCCAGGCGCGCCAGAAGCAAGGGTGAGCGGCCGCCGGCCCCGGTTGCCTTCGATCCCTCGGCGGCGCGCCGCTAGCGTCGCCGTATGGCCCAGCTGAAGATCCGCTCCGGAGACGTCACCGACGGCATGCAGAAGGCCCCGTCGCGCGCCATGCTGCGCGCCGTCGGGCTCACCGACGCCGACTGGGACAAGCCGCAGATCGGCATCGCGTCGTCGTGGAACGAGATCACGCCCTGCAACATGACCCTGGCGAAGCTTTGTGAGCGCGCCAAGGAAGGCGTCCGGGCAGCCGGCGGGATTGGGCTGCAGTTCGGCACGATCACCGTCTCGGACGGGATCTCGATGGGGCACGAGGGCATGCGCGCCTCGCTGGTGTCTCGGGAGATCATCTGCGACTCCGTGGAGGCGGTCATCCATGCCGAGCGCCTCGACGGCATGGTGCTGTCGTCGGGGTGCGACAAGTCGATCCCGGCGATGATGATGGCGGCGGCCCGCCTCGACCTGCCGGCGGTCGTGATCTACAACGGCTCGATCCTCCCGGGGAACCACAACGGCGTCGCGCTCGACATCACCAGCGTGTTCGAAGCCGTCGGGGCGTGCGCAGCCGGGAAGATCACCCCGGAGGAACTGCACCAGATCGAGGCGAAGGCGTGCCCGGGCGAGGGTGCCTGCGGCGGCATGTTCACGGCCAACACGATGGCGTCCATCGGTGAGGCGATCGGTTTGTCGCTGCCGGGATCGGCGTCGCCCCCCGCCGTCGACCGGCGCCGCGAGGACGACGCGTTCCGTGCCGGTGAGGCCGTCGTGAACCTGTTGCGGCTCGGCATCACCCCCCGCGAGATCCTCACGCGGGAGGCGTTCGAGAACGCGATCGCCGTCGTCAACGCGCTCGGCGGATCGACCAATGCCGTGCTCCACCTGCTGGCCATCGCGAACGAGGCCGGCGTGCGACTCGAACTCGAGGACTTCAACCGGATCGCCGCACGGGTGCCGCACATCGCCGACATGAAGCCGGGCGGGAAGTTCCACATGACCGATCTGGACCGCATCGGCGGCGTCCCGGTGGTGCTCAAGCACCTGCTCGACGCCGGTCTGCTCCACGGGGACTGCATGACGGTGACCGGGCGAACGATGGCGGAGAACCTGGCGGCCATCGACCCGCCGGCACCCGACGGTGTGGTGGTGCGCCCGCTCAGCTCGCCGATCCACGACGAGGGCGGGATCGTGGTGCTTCGCGGCTCGCTCGCTCCCCGAGGCTCCGTCGTCAAGGTGGCCGGACTCACCACCGACCAACTCCGCTTCGACGGAACGGCCCGAGTCTTCGACGGCGAGGACGGCGCGATGGCCGCGATCCTGGCGGGGGAGATCCAGCCCGGCACCGTCCTGGTGATCCGCTACGAAGGGCCCAAGGGTGGGCCGGGGATGCGCGAGATGCTGGCGATCACCGGCGCGCTGAAGGGGGCGGGTCGGGGTGCCGACTGTGCGCTGATCACCGACGGCCGGTTCTCGGGTGGCACCTGGGGGTTCTGCATCGGGCACGTCGCTCCCGAGGCGGTCGACGGCGGCCCGATCGCGTTCGTGCGCGACGGCGATCGCATTCGCATCGACGTGCCGGCCAAGGCGCTCGACCTGCTCGTCGACGAGGCCGAATTGGATCGCCGCCGGGTGGGGTGGACCCCGTTGGCCAACCGCTACCCGACTGGGGTCCTGGGCAAGTACGCCCGGCTCGTCTCGGGAGCCGAGACCGGTGCGGTGACGAACCCGACCTGACCGCTCGGCTGGCTCGCAGGTGCGGAAATGCTGAAGATCGACGAGCCGCATTGATTTTCGGCCTCCGCGTGCCGATAGCTGCGACGTGAAGTCGTCGACATTGCGCACCCGCCGCCAAACGGTCGCCGAAGCCACCGCGGTGTGCCCGACCTGCCGGGTCGAGCGGCCCATGGAACGCCAGAAGGTGGCCCGTCGGCCAACCTTCCTGGGGCTCACCGTGGGCAAGGAGACCGTGGTCGCCGAGGTGCTCGTGTGCTCCGTGTGCAGCGGTGTGTTCGGCACCGACGAGATCGGGGGTTCCGAGCCGACGGACGACGTCGAGCACTTGGCCACCCGGATCGGCGTGGTCGCGATGCTCCAGTCCGGGCGACCCAACGACGGTTCGGCCAGGTCCGTCGCCGTGCTCGCCGTGCGGGAGACCACGTCGTTGGCGTACGACCTCGAGGCGTTGGACCTCGACCTGACGATGGCCCCTGCCGATCGGCTGGGCGCGTTCTTGGAGCCGGCGTCGTCGTTCCCGGCGGCGGTGCGGGAGCGGATCCTCGCCCGACTGATCTCGGTCGCCGTCGCCGGCGGCATGGAGCCTGCGCAGCGCCAGGTGCTCGCTCAGGTCGCGCAGGCCCTCGGGCTCGACGCCGACACCTGTAAAGCGGTCGTCGCCCGGACCCAGATCGCCGGAACGCCGGCGCCCGGTGCGCCGCTCGCTGCACCCGCTGAAGCCGTGCCCTGGGGTTCCCTCGGTGGCAACGCAGGCGCACCATCGGCGGAGGTTGGATTCGGACTCGGGGGTTTCGAACCCGAACCGGCGGGTTTTGTGGGGTTCGGATCGGGGGCGGCGGTGACCGCCGGCGATTCCTCGGCCGGTGGATTGTCGGGTTTGCTCGGCGGGGACCCGTGGGCGTCGGCCCCGGCCATGGCGGCGTCGAGCGCTGCGCCGGTGGCGGTGGCTGTTGCGCCGACCATTGCGCCGACCCCGGCGCCGAGTCCGGCGCCGGTTGCGTCGGCCGACGACGCGTTCGGGTTGCTCGTCGCTGCGCCGCCCGTATCGGTCGGTTCGTCCGCGTGGTTCAACGCGCCCGGTCCCGCTGCAGCGCCTTCGGCGCCTGTAGCAGCGACGTCTCCTACGGTGGGCGTCGGCGATGGCGACTCGGTCAACCGAGGCCTGATGGAGACGGCGTGGCTGGGGGCCGACCTCAGCGGCTCCGGCTCGATCCCGGTGGCCTCCCCTGCGTTCACCCTGCCGCTGGCACCGGCGGTGCCGGTAGCGCCGACGCCTCCGGCTCCCGTGTCGACGGCTGGACCGTCCGGTTCGTTCGCCCCGGCGGCGCCCCCTTCCCCGGCACCGTTCGCACCGACGACGGCGTTCACCGCTGCCGAATCGGGCTTCGGCTCGATGCCCCCGATGCCGCCGCGGTACGCCTCTGCGGACCCGGAGCCACCGCTGCTGTCTCCGGTGTTTGCATCGCTGGCGACATCGCCTGCGCCAGAGGCGCTTGCGCCTGCCCCGGTCGCTGCGGTCGCACCCCCGCTGGCTGCGCCGGTCGCTGCGCCGCCGATTGCTGCAGCCTCGCTGGCTGCGCCGATCGCTGCGCCGCCGGTTGTTGCGCCATCGGGATTCGCGCCATCGGGATTCGCGCCATCGGGATTCGCGCCGCCGCCTGCGCCGAGCCCGCTCGCCCCGACGCCGCCTCCCATGCTCGCCTCGAGCCCGGTGGCGCCTGCGGCAGCCGTCGTCGCTCCTGCGGTCGTCGCTCCGGCGGCCGTCGTGCCAGCGTCGGGCCGCCAGCCCACGTTGCCGCAGCGACCTGCACCGTTTGCCGGCTTCACCGAGGGGCCGTCGCCCTGGGGAGCGCCGTAGTACCCGGGGCGGCCCGCTCTAGGACTCGATGACGTCCCGGTCGGCGTCCTGGAGTTCCTGCACGCAGCGCGGCACGACGTAGTACCGCTTGCCGCCGACCCGGACGCCGAAGAACAACCCCTTGGGCGGGCCGATGCGCGTGTCGACGTCGAGCCGGGCGATGACGGAACGCACGCCGAAGCGCAGCGGGGAGCACCCGAGGACCGTCACCGATCGATCCGTGGCGACGATCACGCGCCGTTTGTAGAGCGAGGTGAACGCCAGGAACATGACCGGGAACGACAGCAGGGGGCCGAGGAGGGGGCTGGCCAACACGCCGAGCACGAGCCCGAACAACATCCCGGCGAGCCGCGGTGGTCCTTCGAGGACACGGATCACGTGGGCGATCAGTTCACCGGGCTCGAGCAGCGGTCGGGCTCGCTCGACGATCCGCTCGCGCGAGTTGACCCATCTCGACCAAGGCGCCTGCACCCGGAAAGCCTGACGCGTTGACGTCGGCCACGCAACGCGTGCATAGAATGACGTCGTGCCCTGCCCCGCTGGCCTCGTACTCGTAGTTACCTAGCGCACCGGCCTCAAGCTGCGTGCGCGTCGACCTCCCACAGGGAGGTCGCTTCGTTTTTCCCCCACATTTCCGACGCTTTCCCCCCCCTCGACTTCCCCCTCGACTTCCCCCTCGCCCGCCCGACCCGCCAGGAGCGACCCGATGAGACTGACCGGAGCACAGGCCCTGATCAAGAGCCTCGAGATGGAGGGTGTGGAGGTGATGTTCGGCCTCCCCGGCGGTTGCATCCTGCCCGCCTACGACCCGCTACTCGACTCGTCGATCCGCCACATCCTCGTGCGTCACGAGCAGGGTGCCGGGCACATGGCCGAGGGGTACGCCCATGTCACCGGCCGGCCCGGGGTCGCCATGGTCACCTCGGGCCCGGCAGCCACCAACATGGTCACGCCCCTGTGCGACGCCTACATGGACTCGATCCCGATGGTGTGCCTCACCGGTCAGGTGCCCACCTCCGCCATCGGCACCGACGCGTTCCAAGAGTGCGACACCGTCGGGATCACCCGCTCGGTCACCAAGCACAACGAGCTCGTGATGACGGCCCAGGACATCCCCCGGGCCATCCGGGAGGCGTTCCACATCGCCACGACGGGCCGTCCCGGCCCGGTTCTCGTCGACCTCCCCAAGGACGTGCTCCAGAACACGATGGAGTGGTACTGGCCCGAGGCGATCGACCTGCCGGGCTACAAGCCGACGCTCAAGGGTCATCCCCGCATGATCCGGGAGGCCGCACGGCTGATCCTCGCGTCGGAGCGGCCCGTGCTCTACATCGGGGGCGGCATCCTCAAGGCCCGCGCCGCCGCTGCGCTGCGGGAGCTCGCCGAGCTGCTCGACATCCATGTCGTCACCACGCTGATGGCGCGTGGCGCTTTCCCCGACAGCCATCCGCTGTGCCTCGGCATGCCGGGTATGCACGGCAATGCGACTGCGGTGACCGCACTGCAGCGGGCCGACCTACTGATCGCACTCGGCGCCCGCTTCGACGATCGGGTGACGGGCAAGGTCGCCGCGTTCGCTCCCGAGGCGAAGATCATCCACGTCGATATCGACCCGGCCGAGCAGGGCAAGGTTCGCCGTCCCGATGTGCCGATCGTCGGCGACTGCCGCCTCGTGATCGAGGAGTTGATCCGCGAGGTGCGCAACCTGCTGTCGGCGGGCGAGGCCCGGGCCGACACGAGCGCCTGGAAGCAGCGGGTGTCGGGCTGGAAGGAGAACTTCCCGTACACCTACGAGCCGTCCGAGCCGGGCGACGCCCTCAAGCCGCAGTACTGCCTCGAATCGCTGCGTGACTCGGCCCCCGAGGGCACGATCCTCGTGTCCGGGGTGGGTCAGCACCAGATGTGGTCGAGCCAGTACTGGCGTTTCGAGCAGCCTTACACCTGGGTGAACTCCGGGGGCCTGGGCACGATGGGGTTCTCGGTCCCGGCGGCCATCGGCGCCAAGGTGGGTCGGCCCGATGCCACGGTGTGGGCGATCGACGGCGACGGCTGCTTCCAGATGACCGCCCAGGAACTCGTCACCGCCTCCACCGAGCGGATCCCCATCAAGGTGGGCATCTTGAACAACTCGTATTTGGGCATGGTGCGCCAGTGGCAGGAGATGTTCTACGAGGAGCGCTACAGCGAGGTGTACCTCTCGACCGACCTGCCCGACTACGTGAAGTGGGCCGAGGCCATGGGCTGCATCGGCATCCGGGTCGAGTCGCCCGAGGAGGTGCAACCGGCCATCGACAAGGCCAACGAGATCGACGACCGGCCCGTCGTGGTCGAGTTCCGGGTCGATGCCCGGGAGAAGGTGTTCCCGATGGTGCCCGCCGGTATGGCCAACGACGACATCCTCCTGCCGTCCTCGCAGAACAAGGATCTGCTGCGATGAGCCTGCCCGACCACCACATCCTGTCGGCGCTGGTCGAGAACCGGGCCGGTGTCCTGGCCCGGGTGGCGAGCCTGTTCGCCCGCAGGGGCTTCAACATCTTCAGCCTCGCCGTGGCCCCGACGGAGGACCCCCGGTTCTCCCGCATCACGATCGTGGTCGACGTCGAGTCGGCCCCGCTCGAGCAGATCGTGAAGCAACTGTTCAAGCTGATCGACGTCGTGAAGATCACCGAACTCGACCCCCGCACCTCGGTCGAGCGCGAGCTGCTGCTGGCCACGGTCTCGGCCGATCCGGCGCACCGGGGCCAAGTGGTCGAGCTGGTGCAGATCTTCGAAGGCAAGATCCTGTCGGTCGGCGTCGACTTGATCACCGTCTCGCTCGAGGGGCATCCCGACAAGCTCGACGACTTTGAAGAGCTGCTGCGGGGCTATGGCATCGTTGAGCTTCAGCGCACCGGTCGGGTGGCGCTGCCCAAGTTGGATCGCGAGGCGCGCGTGCGCGCCCTGAAGGGAAAGGCAAGCTGATGGCCGCCACCGTGTACTACGAGGCCGATGCAGATCGGTCCATCATCCTCGGCAAGAAGGTGGCCGTCGTCGGCTACGGATCCCAGGGGCACGCCCACGCGTTGAACCTGAAGGACTCCGGCGTCGACGTGGTGGTCGCCCTGCGGCCGGGGTCGTCCTCGCAGGCCAAGGCCGAGGCCGAGGGCCTCAAGGTGCTGCCGATCGCCGAGGCGGCCGCCTGGGCGGACGTCGTGATGCTGCTCGCGCCCGACACCGAGCAGAAGAAGATCTACGACGCCGAGATCGCCCCGAACATGACGGCAGGCAAGGCGCTGGCGTTCGCGCACGGCTTCAACATCCGATTCGGCCGCATCGCGCCGCCGGCGGGGGTCGACGTGATCATGATCGCCCCCAAGGGCCCCGGGCACCTGGTCCGGCGCACGTACACCGAGGGCGGCGGCGTGCCGGCCCTCATCGCCATCGAGCAGGACGCCTCCGGGCAGGCCAAGGCCGTGGCGCTGTCGTACGCCGACGCCATCGGCGGCACACGCGCGGGGGTGATCGAGACCACCTTCACCGAGGAGACCGAGACCGACCTGTTCGGCGAGCAGGTCGTGCTGTGCGGCGGCCTCACGTCGTTGGTGCAGGCGGGCTTCGAGACGCTCGTCGAGGCCGGCTACCAGCCCGAGATGGCGTACTTCGAGTGCCTGCACGAGGTGAAGCTGATCGTCGACCTCATGTACGAGGAGGGCATCGCCGGGATGCGCTACTCGATCTCCGACACCGCCGAGTACGGCGATCTCACCCGGGGGCCGCGGATCGTGAACGCCGCGACCAAGGAGGAGATGAAGCGGGTGCTCGCCGAGATCCGCGAGGGTCGCTTCGCCGCGGAGTGGGTGGGCGAGTCCGATTCGGGCCGGGCCCGCTTCAATGCCCTGCGTGCCGCCGGTCGGGAGCATCCGATCGAGCAGGTCGGCGCGCAATTGCGGGCGATGATGCCGTGGATCTCGCAGGGCAAGAAGAAGGTTGCCGAGGTCTCCGGCGGCTGAGCGCTCGGGCCCGCCGCCTGCACCGGCGGCGGGCCGTCAGGCGATCTCGACGGGGGGCCGGTTCTCGACCGAGCGCCAGAACACCTCGTCGGGCGTGGCCAGCACCCGCTGGTACACCGCGGGCGGGTACTCGAGGTGGGGCTTGGCCGGGTCGTAGGCCGGCTGGGGTACCGGCGAGCTGGGGCGCACGAAGTCCGACGGGGCGAGGTAGCCCTTCAGTTCGGCGTCGCTGATGCCGGCGAGGGCCTGCACCTCGGGGTCGATCCAGGCCCGCTCGTCGATGTCTCGGCCGGTGGCCACCTCGAGGCACAGCCCCTCGGGCCCGGCGAAGTACATCGACTGGCACATGCCGTGATCGATCGGGCCCATCACCGGCACGCCCCGGCTACGGATGCGGTCCCGCAGGGCGTACAGGTCGTCGAGCGTGTCGACGGAGAACGCGACGTGCTGCATCAGCCCGCCCGGCAGCGGGCCTGCTGCCGTGCCTGCATGGGTGACGCCGAGCTCGTGGCGGTCGGAGTTGTCGGGGTGCTGGACGAACGCGAGGTACGACGACTCGTTCAGCTCGATGAACCCGTGGAAGGTGTTCTCGACGCCGTGCATCCAGTAGAGCGCCTTCAGCTCGGCGCCGAGCACGTCGGTGAAGAACTCGATCTGGGCCTTGATGTCGCGGGTGGAGATCGCCAGGTGGTGGACGCCGTTCGGGTGCAGGGCCATGCCCACCAGTCTGCCCGATGCCGTGACGGCGATCAGACCGCCGGCAGCACGCCGGCGTCGTGGCCGTACAGCCAGGCGACACGGGACCGTGCCGGGTCGGGGTCGGAGGTGGCCATGGCCGCGTCGCGCCGCTGCTGGGCCGGGCCGTCGGGCAGGTGGAAGCCGGTGGCGTTGGCGCGGGCCGAGGCCTGCACCGCCGTGGTGCGCTCCCGCCGGGCCGACTCGTAGCGCACGAGCGCAGCTGCGACGGCGTCCGGGGTGACGCCGTCGAGCGCGGCGGTGAGCGAAGCGGCGTCCTCGATGGCCTGCGCACCGCCTTGGGCCACGTAGGGCAGCATCGGATGGCAGGCATCGCCGAGGAGCGTGACGTGCCCTCGGCTCCATGCGGGCAACGGTGCCCGGTCGTGCAGCGCCCAGCGGTGGGTGTGCTCGACGAGCTCGAGCAGGTCGCGCACGGCGGGCGCCCAGTGGGCGAACGCGCTCCGCAGCACGTCGGGGTCGCCGGGGGTCGTCCACGATTCGGTGGTCCAGGAGTCGTCCTCGACGATGGCGACGATGTTGTGCACGGCACCGGCCCGCAGGTAGTAGTGCACCACGTGGGCGCCGGGCCCGAGCCATGCCGTGGCCAGCGCCGGCCAACCCAGGGCCCGTGCCGCGTCGCCCGGTACGAGTGCCCGGTACGCGACGTGCCCCGAGAACGTGGCGGGCCCGTCACCCACCAGCGCTCGGCGAACCACCGAGTGGATGCCGTCGGCGCCGATCACGGCATCGAACCGTTCCCGCGCGCCGCCGGCCAGCACCACGGTGCCGTCGGGGTCGACGCCGGCGACGCGCTGCGCGGTGCGGATCACGCGGGAGGGCACGGCCGAAGCGAGGACGTCGACGAGGTCCGCCCGGTGCACGTGGAGGTACGGCGCCCCGAACGCCCGCTCGACGCGCTCGCCGAGATCGACGCGCGACAGCACGGTGCCGTCTGCCCACCGCCGCTGCTCGATCGCCTGAGGCCGCACGGCCACGGCGTCGAGCGCAGGGCCGAGGCCGAGGCGCATCAGCAGCCGCGTGGCGTTGGGAGACAACTGGATCCCGGCACCGATCTCCCCGAGTGCGGACGCCTGCTCGAAGACCGTCACCTCATGACCGGCCCGGAGCGCGAACGCAGCGGCGCTGAGCCCGCCGATCCCGGCGCCGATGCATCCCACACGCATGGGCGCAGCATGGCAGACCCGTCCCGACCAGCCGATCCGCCCGTTCGGGGCCGAGCGCCAGACACAGCGGGTACGGTGCGCCCATGACGGTCCGCTTCCTCGACCCCCGCGCCGAACCCGGCACCCCGGTCGAGCCCTATCTGCTCGGGCTCGACGTGGCGTCCGGCCCGGTGACGATCGGCTTGCTCGCCAACGGTTTCCCTGATTCGGTCAACTTCTTGCGCCACGTCGAGCGGGCGCTCGCCGAGGCGCTTCCGGCGGCTCGGTTCGTGTCCTACGACAAGGGCAACGCCTCGGCGATCTGCTCGGCGGAGATGCTCGATGCGATCACCGCCGAGTGCGCCGCCGTCGTCACCGCCTACGGCCATTGAGGCAGTTGCACCACCGGCACCGTGCGTGACGGCGTGAACCTTGCCCGCCGGGGCGTCCCGGCTGTCGCCCTCGTGTCCAGCGAGTTCTGGGCCCAGGGAGACTTCATCGCCCGCTCCGTCGGGATGCCCGACGTGCCGCGGGTCTGCTTCGAGCATCCGGTCGCCGGGGCCGGGGCCGAGACCATGCACCGGGTGGCCCACGCCATCCGGGACGAGATCGTCGTGGTCCTGCGGGGGAGCGCGTCGTGACGTCCGTGCTCGAAGCCGCCGACGAAGCCGAGGCGCTCGAACTGCTCCACGAGCTCGGATGTACCGACGGCCTCCCCGTCGTCGTGCCGACCGCTGCTCGTGTCGAGCGCATGGCGCTGGCGATGGGGCTCGACGGGGATCTGTCCCTCGGCTCGATGGGTCCGAACCTTGGCGATTGCACCGTGGAGAAGGTGGCGGCGTGCGCGGTCATGGCCGGCTGCCTGCCCGACCATGCGCCGGTCGTGCTCGCAGCGGTTCGGGCGGTCCTCGAGCCCGCGTTCGACTGCACCGAGATGCAGGCCACCACCCATGCCATCGCGCCGTTGGTGATCGTGAACGGCACGGCGCGTCACGCCTGCGGGCCGATCGCGTCGGGGTTCGGCGCGCTCGGGCCGGGCTTCCGGGCGAACGCGTCGATCGGCCGGGCGCTGCGCCTCGCGATGATCAACATCGGCGGCGGGCGCCCCGGGGTGTCGGACATGGCGTTGCTCGGCCATCCCGGCAAGTTCACGATGTGTCTGGCCGAAGACGAGGAGGCCTCGCCCTGGGAGCCGCTGCACGTCGCTCGGGGATTCTCGGCCGAGGAGTCCGCCGTGACGGTGGTGGGCACCGAGGGCCCGCACTCGGTGATCTTCGTCGGCGACGCCGACGACCCGACCGCACCGGGCCGCCTGCTCGACACCCTGGCGGGCACCCTCGCCAACGTCGGGTCGAACAACGCCCATTTCGGTCGCGGTACGGCCGTCGTGCTGCTCAACCCCGACCACACGCACGTGCTCGCCGACGCCGGCTACGACCGGGCCGGCGTCGCGCAGGAGTTGTGGGAGCGGGCCGCCAACCCGAGGGGGCGGATGCGGGCGCTCAACCCGTCGATGATTCCCGACGGCGACCCGGGGTCGCTCTGGCGTGCGTTCCGCGGTCCGCAGGACCTGCTGATCGTCGCCGCCGGCGGATCTGGGCTCTATTCGATGGTGCTTCCCTCGTGGGGGGCCGGGCCGCATGCCAATCCTGCGGTCAGCGTCCGTATCGATCACGACCAGGCGTGCGCGGTGCCGTTCGGTCCTCGCTGAGCCCGGGTCGTCTTGGCCTCGTACATGCTCACGTCGGCGCGCTCGAGCAGTTCGAACGGCGACTCGTGCCCCCTCTGCTGCGCCCGGGTCGTCGATCACGACGGCGAACTCGTCGCCGCCGAGGCGCACCACGAGATCGTCCGGGCGCACGGTCGCCCGGAGCCGGGCTGCGACCTCGATCAGGACCAGGTCCCCCGCATGGTGACCCCACCGGTCGTTGACGGGCTTGAAGCCGTCCAGGTCGAGGTAGACGATCCCGCACCGGCCATGCGCATGGGCGATCTCGTCGAGCCGGGCGAGCAGGACACGCCGGTTGGCGAGCCCGGTGAGCGGATCGTGGCTCGCCCGGTACTCGAGTTCGGCCTGTTCGGATTTCAGCGTGGCGTACGCGGTGCCGACCGTGCCGAGGTGCAACACGATCGCCGCGTCCGTGGCCAGCGAGTGGAGGAGCTTGACGTCGGTCTCCGTGTAGTTGAGCACGCGACCGGTCTGACCGACGGCGATCAGGCCGGCCAGGCCGCCCTCGGTGCGCAACTCGGCGACGATGAGCGTCCGCACTCCGAGCGCGCCGAGGGCCGGGCTGTCGTTCGGGCAGAGCGCAGCGCCGGATCCCGCAGCGATGCCGAGAAGCTCGCCGACCACTGACGCCTCGACCGTGAGCGGCCGCAGGTGGTCACCGTCGAGCTCGGAGGCCTCGACGTCGCCGTCGCCGGAGAACAGCAGCACGACGCTGGCGTCGGCGCGCAGGCCCAGCCGGGCCCGCACGAGGAGCTGGCCGAGTGCTGCGTGGAGGTCGGGCGCCTTCGACAGTTCGATCACGCTGTCGTGCAACAGTTCCAGCGCGTCGGTGCGGCTCGCGAGCTCGGCGTGGATCCGGTAGGCCATGAACACCGCGCCGGCGACCGGGACGACCAGCAGCAGGCTGCGTGGGTCGCTGCGGTACACCTCGGACAGTGCGAGCCCGATCGCGGTGTTGACGAAGGCCGTGGCCAGACATGGCCCCACGGTGTCGCGGAGGTCGACCCCCATGCGGCGCCGGTCGTGCAGCCGGATCATCACCGAGATGAGCGAGCCGCTCACCACCGACGACGCCATCGTTGCCGCCAGGCACAACAACCATCCGTGGGGTCCGTCGAGGCTGCTCCCCCCGAGGCCGTGGAACACGGTCAGGGCTGCCGAGGTGCTGACCAGGCTGGCGGCGATGTTGAACGCCGCCTTGAGCACGCCGAGCCGGCCCCGCAGCACCTCGATCGTCACCCCCGACGCCAGCACGGCCAGCACCTGCGCCGGGGGAAGATGGACCAGCGAGA
>Ga0169931_10002637_pt1 | contig 29046 bp, 23 predicted proteins | sample Kivu_15m_20L_FD_129675 | JGI IMG/M metagenome (GOLD analysis project Ga0169931, IMG submission 129675) | Freshwater microbial communities from Lake Kivu, Western Province, Rwanda to study Microbial Dark Matter (Phase II) - Kivu_15m_20L... | ecosystem: Environmental > Aquatic > Freshwater > Lake...
AGATCTGTCGTGCTCGCTGAACTACGACCCTCAACCGCGCCAGTCACTTCGCCATTACGCAACACGGTGACACGGTCGGAAATTTCTACCACTTCACCGAGTTTGTGACTAATAAACACAATTGATTTTCCGCTCGCAGTCATCGCGCGAACATTTTCAAACAATTTTTCTACTTCAGCGGGAACAAGAACCGCGGTTGGTTCATCAAGCAACAAGATTTCCGCACCTTGATACAGCGCTTTCACAATTTCTACGCGTTGACGTTGCCCCACAGACAAATTGCCGATGACCGCTGTGGGATCAATCGGAAGACCGTAACTTTCAGCGACGGCTGCAACTTTGTCGTTGATGTCTTTTGTCTTTAAACGAAAGGGAAGATCGCTACTTCCGAGAACAACATTTTCTGCAACGGTGAAACGCTCAACCAAACGAAAATGTTGATGCACCATTGCAATGCCGTGCTGCAAACCAGCACGGGGAGAGGGAAGTGAAATCACACTGCCATTGCGTGTGAGATACCCCTCATCAGGTTGATACAAGCCACAAAGAATCGCAGCCAGTGTTGATTTACCGGCGCCGTTTTCTCCGAGCAGGGTGTGTACTTCTCCACGACGAATGTCAAAGTCGACGTTGTTGTTTGCAACAACGCCTGGGAAGCGTTTGGTGATGTGATGGGCTGAGAGTGCCACAGAGGCCGCACCACTTTCGTGATGCGGCCCCTGCGCAACCTCATGTGAGGTGTTCGACATGAGTCGTTATTCGATTAGGAGGCGTTACCAATAACGCCTTCAACGAAGTAGCTCATTCCGAGCAATGCGAACAGGTTGTCTCCGTCGATGACCTTGTGGTCAAGAACTGAACCTGCAGCAACTGCTTCAGAACCGTCTTGCTTGTTGATTGGACCAGTGAAAGGAACTGCTGATTCTGATGCGAACTCTTCAGCCTTTGCATTGATCTGCTCTTGAATGTCTTCTGACACTGATGAACCGAATGATCCAAGTGTCACCATTCCTGATGCCATGGTGCCGTAGTACTCATCGTCACGGCATTCGCCTTCAGCCCAGCGCTCTGCTGTCTCGATGTAGTACGGACCCCAGTTCCACACTGGAGCTGTCAACCATGCATCTGGTGCTGTTTCTGACATGTCGCTGTTGTAACCAACCCACTTTGCACCTGCTGCATCTGCTGCAAGACCAGTTGCGGTGGTGTCTTGGTGCATACCGAGTACGTCAGCACCGGCTGCGAGCAATGACTCTGCTGCTTCTTTTTCTTTTGCAGGATCGAACCATGTTTCGGTCCATACAACTTGAACTGTTGCATCAGGATTCACTGACTGTGCGCCGAGTGTGAATGCGTTGATACCGCGGATCACTTCAGGAATTGGGAACGCTGCAACGTAACCGAGCTTGCCGGTTGGTGATGCTGCACCTGCTGCCATACCTGAGAGGTAACGAGCTTCTTCAGCAGAACCGAAGTAAGTACCGAGGTTCGGTGCAACTTCTTGGTTGTCTGCTTCGATCAAGAACTTCGCACCGGTTGCCCACTGGAAGCACTTGTCTGGGTTTGCAAGCGCAACCTTGTTCATTGGCAATCCGTAACCAAATGATGTTGCAAAGATCAGGTCATAGCCGTCACGTGCGAGTCCCGCCATGACTTCTTCTGACTCAGGGCCTTCTGGCACATTCTCTACACGCTTGACTTCAATGCCAAGTGCTTCTTCCATCTGAACGATGCCGTCTTCGTGCTGGTAGGTCCAGCCTTTGTCATCGGGTACACCGATGTAGACAACTGCAACTTTGATGTCAGCTGCTGCTGCGGGAACGCTGTCGCCGCCAGCAGGGGTGGTGTCGTTGCTGCTTCCGCCGTCGTCATCGCCACAGGCTGATGCAATCAGCGCTGTTGATGCCACGACCGCAGCAAATTTCCAGAGTTTCTTCATGGATTGTGGTCTCCTCATTGGTTGGTCCGGGGTGGTACCAAACAGTAAGTAGAGATTAGTCGGGGTTCTTGGAGGGTCGACCAATGTGAGGGGCAAATACCTGTTAAGTCTGTGTAATAGATGAGACCGATACACTGCGAAACTTCATTGGAGAGGTGCCAGAGTGGCCGAATGGGGCGCCCTGCTAAGGCGTTGTCCGTTTACGCGGACCGTGGGTTCAAATCCCACCCTCTCCGCCATATGGTTTTTCCCGCGCGCGGTGGGCGTGCGTTGCTTCTCGCTGTAACCCTTATTTCATTGGGGTTTTCGGCTGTTTTTGTGGGGTCTTCTCCTGTTTCTGCGGCCACCACGTGTCCGACAGCGCGGGCCACGTATACGACGGTCCGCAATGATTCCTGGAGCCGGATCGCCGACAAGGTCGGTGTGTCGATGAAGTCGTTGTTGCGTGCAAATAAGGCAAAAACATCAACAATGCTGCTGATTGGCGATGTGGTGTGTCTGCCAAAGAGCGTGAAGGCCGATGCGGGGGAGCAGACGACGGGGCGCCAATCGTTGCGGCTTGATCCCCCCGAGAAGGTGTATCCGGCGAAGAAGTCGCGGGCCATTATTAAAGAGGTGTTCCCCGCGCGATTACATAGTCGCGCGATTGCCATTGCTCAGCGTGAATCGCGGATGAATGCCGCCGGCTACAGCTGGTGTTGTGTGGGGTTGTTCCAACTGAATTGGTGGTCGCACCGTGAATGGTTAGGCGACATGGGGATCACTTCTCCTCAGCAATTGCTTGATGCGAAAGTCAACGCAAAAGCGGCGTTGGCGTTATATCAACGCTCTGGCAGTTGGGCCCCGTGGGAATGACATCGGTTTTTGAACGATGTGGGAACAAGTTGTTGCAAGATAGACTTAAGGTTCTTGCTGTTATAACCCAATAACTGCAAGGAAATGCGCTCGTAGCTTAATGGATAGAGCATCTGACTACGGATCAGAAGGTTGGGGGTTCAAGTCCCTCCGAGCGCGCCACTTTGGCTACTGATTTTGTTTAACTCGCGGCGATGCAAGTGCCACCCACCTCGCGGTTGGCTTTGGTGATGAGGTCAACTTCGTCGAATACCTCAATTTTCAACTCTGCATCTGGGGCGTTCTCGTCGATGTAGTTGGCGAGCAATTCACAAACTGGCGTGAGATCTTGAGGTTCGTCGGTTGTGACATTGACACGAAGAGTGAGTGGAGAACTGTCCTCGACATACACCGGATAAGCCGATGCACCATAGGGCAACTCGGTGATTGCCACTTCGAGATAGTCCCAGATCACAAATACGTCTAACGGATCGACAGATCCAGCTGTCGTGTCATCTGTAGAAACGGTTTCATTTGAGGATGCCTCGGTGGCCGTTGAGTCTGAATCATCACCACCGCAAGCGATCAACATTGAGACGCAACCCATCAGAGTTGCGAATGTAATGCGTCGAATCGTGTTCATGTAGTGGATAGTAACAAAACGGAGATTGAAGGCAAGGAATGCGCGACTCGATGTAATCGTGTGTCTTTGTACAAGTGTTAATGGCCTATGTACTGAGGTGTTCCATCACCCACGCACCAAGTTGTTCAGCGCAGTAGTCGACTGTTTCACGCCATGATCTCGCCGCAGAGTTATCGGCTGAGTCACTCACTTGCTTCACAAGCATGACGGGAACGTTCGCTGCAACAGATGCCTTAGCGATCGCATATCCCTCCATGTCGACAAGGTGCGCGTGTTGTGAAAGTTTCTGTCGAGTGATCGCATCGGCGATGAACTGATCGCCCGTTGTGAGAACTGGACCAGTGGCGGTGAGTGTGATTGGTGGGCCAAAGTGAAGACCGGTCAGATGAAAAAGCGCGTCGTCATTGAGATCGTGTTGTGTAACGGTACTGATTACATGAATACCGGTTAGCCCATCAACTAATGCGCCAGCAGTACCGAGATTGACGACCTGGGAAGGAGAGTGGCTTCCGAGTGTGAGCGCTGTTGCAATGGCGGAATTCACCTTTCCTGCACCAGTCACGAGAATTGGCAGGCCATGGGTACCAAGGTGAACGGCCTCTTCCTCAAGTGCAACAACGAGGAGTGGTAAGTCAGGTGCAATAGTCCCGTGCAATCGCATGGGGCGACGGTACTACGGTGGTATCGATGCCTGTCAATGATCATCTGTTGCCAAAGCGCGAACGTCAGCGTGCGGAGCAGCAACGTGCTCTGGACAAGATTGATCATGTCATTGAAGTGGCAATTCGCCACATCGAACAACATGGTGTTGCTGGTCTAAACATCCGCACGGTTGCATCTGATTCCGGTGTGTCCTACGGTGCGATTTATCACCACTTTGGAGACCGTGATGGTCTTGTTCAAGCCGCACAATTTGAACGGCTACGTCGACAACCCGGGTTAGACATCGCGGCGTTTCGCGATGCACTTGAACAGCAAGATTCGGTCGGTGACTTCGTTGACCGGATAAAAAAGATTGCGGATGAGATTGCAGACCCAGCGCGTGCAAAGGTGCGGCTCGAGCGTGCAAGTGTGATCGCCTCGTCGTTGTCGCGGCCCGAATTACGCAAGAAACTCACAGAGCTAGAAGACGACATCTTTCAGCAAGTGCGTGATCTTGTCGTGGAAGCGCAACGACGTGGCATCGCAGATCCAACAATCGATCCATCCGCAGCAGCCATCTATCTAGAGGCACTGGCATTTGGCGTGGTTCTGGCGGAATTCGTGTATTCACGCCCCAACCCCGATGCCTTGTCTGGCCTTATTTTTCGAGGGTTCGCTGCGTTGCTTGCCTCTTAAGTGAATCATTGATTTATATAGTGCTACCTTTGCACAATGCAATCCAAACGCCGATTCATACTTCGACTTCTCACGCTCACGAGCATGATTGCCACTGGTCTCGTGACCACAACAACACAGCAAACATCGGCGTGGCCATTTCCTAACACTCGCGCATTGGTATTCAGCGGTTTTCCGGGTGGAGGAAGTGGAGCACTGGGCGGCACGTCGATCACCGATGCTGACAACAATCTCATCATGCTTGGCACAACCGCGGGAACAGTGCATGTAGACCCTGCAAATCCATCACTGCCATTTGGAAATGGAAACGACTTTGTGGAGTTTCTCGTGAAGTACTCAGCGCGAGGCGACTACGTGTGGGGCGTGCAATGGCCTGATCTCTGGGGAAATCTGGATTTCTCTGACGTGGCGACGACACCAAGTGGTGACATCTTCGTTGTTGGCTCTGTTGCAACAGCCGGATCTGATATCGATCCTTCCGCGAGTGGAACGCGACTTGTTCCTAATGCCAATTCGGCAGTGGTGCTGAAATTCAGCTCGAGTGGAGCATTGTTATGGGTTCGTGATTTCAGTGCGACCACAGAACTCAATACAGGACACATTCATATGACGTCAACCGGTGGCCTCTTGCTGAGCGGATCGTTTGAGGGCACGTTGAATCTCGATGGTCCTGGCGGCGCAAGTGGAATGACATTTACTTCATCAGGTCAGACAGATTTCTATGTTGTCTCACTCAATTCATCAGGTGTCGAAGAATGGGCTGTCACGGGTTCGACTGGAGATCGAGACTTTATCGCTGGTGTTGAAATTCTTGATAGTGGCGAAATTGTGCTTGGAACAACATTGCGTGAAGAAATGACATTGCGTGATTCTTCGGGAAGCACCACAACGTTAAACCCGTTATCAAGCGGAAGGCATAACTCCTTGTTATGGAAATTGACATCGGCAGGTGCAAGTGTGTGGACCACGCAACCAACAGCATCAAGTGGGAGCGATGAAATTCCTACATATTTAGGGTTACGTAGCAACAGTGAATTTTTGCTGGCGCTCAATACACGTCACATACTTGCTCTGACTAGTACGGGAACTCTGAGCACGGCATTACAAGTCAATGCGGACGTCACTGATGTCGAAGTGTTGACGTCTGGAGTCGTTGCGATAGCAGGGAAATTTCAAAATACAGTTGATCTCGACCCGACTGCCGGGGTTGATAATCGCACGTCGACAGATCCGAGTGATGACGCCTTTGTAACACTGTTAACTCCGACGCTTTCGTATGCCTCAACTCGGGTGTACCCTGGTGTTGGTCCTAGCTACATCACCGATGTTTCTGTCGATAACGATGATGGGTGGATTGTTACTGGATATGCGCTCGGGGAGTCAGCATTAAGTCTCTCGACAACTTCGGAAGCTGCAGTATTTGAACCAGCCAGCGGAGTTGACTTCGTGAATTTCATTGTTCGTTACAAAGCAGACGGTTCCACCGCTGAGTTGATTCCGTTGTCTCCTACTTCTGTCACCTATACACCGGGCAACAAGATGGCGACGGTGCAATGGTCTTCAATGCGATACGCGACACGGTATGTAGTGAAAGATTCAGCTGGGACAGTCGTATGTGAAACAACATCGACAACAACGTGCGATGTTTCTGGTCTACGCAATGGTCGATTCAGCACATTTACGATCACTGCGTATAACTATCTCAATGTTCCATCCACATCCAGCACGTCAATCAATGCGATGGGTGGTTTTTTGGTAAAGACCACATCGTGGAAAGTGCGCAGTAAACCAAAGTTGTCCAACATTGTGACGACGCCATCAAAAGGAAAAAAGACCTGGCAAGTGACGTCTGGAACATGCCGTGTTAGCGGCAAGAAGATTGTGATGCCGACCAAGAAGGGTCGTTGCACTGTGAAGTTGTCAGTAGCGAAGAAGTCGGGTTATCCGAAAATGTCGACAACAATTCGCCTCACGGTCACTAAATAAATCATTGATTCATTTAGTGCTATCGTGAGGGAATGCAGCGTAAGTCCCGTTTCATTCTTGGCCTTGTATCGGCTCTCATAGTTACAACCACTGCACTATTGACGTCAATGCAATCAGTATCTGCGTGGCCTTCGAGCAACACTCGCGCACTCGTGTTCAGTGGTTTCTTAGGCGATGACCAAGGGGTGAAAGCAGCTTCCCCTAATGACTTTGCCACTCGTATTGATGCTGACGACAACATGATCGTCGTCGGTAGAACCGGGGGAACTGTGCAAGTGGATCCATCGAATACTGCCACCAAAGCCGGAAATGATTCCGATTTTGTGCATTACATTGCGAAATATTCACCGACTGGAACATTGGTATGGATGAGACAGTGGGCAGTCGTCAACACTGCCATGAACATCGCCTCGATGGAGCTCACTTCGACCGGTGAAATTGTGGTGGGTGGCCACATTGACGAAGTCATTGATCTTGACCCCACGGATACAGGAGTCGTAAACATTGACAGACCCGCAGACGACACCGCGTTTGTTATGAAGTTGAACGCAAAGGGTGAGTATTTGTGGCATCGACTGTTTACTGCATCATCAGGCGGATACATAGATGACGTTGATGTATCACCAAGTGGAAACATCATCGCAAGTGGCACCTTTACGGGCACAATTGACTTCAATGGGCCAGGTGGTCCAAGTAGTTTGTCGCTCACCTCTAGTGCATTTAACGATGGCTTCATTCTTTCGCTTTCTTCTGCCGGTGTTGAACAGTGGGTGGCGCACATGTCGGGGCCGAGTGCGGAAAACATCGAACACATCGATGTCGATGCCACGGGAAATATATTTGGGATATCGCGTACCAAAGGTGCGACCTCGCTGGTGCCTGGCGATGGTGGAGTAGCCACAGCTATCAATAATGGAAACCCGAACTATGGCTCTGCGTTATGGAGCCTTACTGCTACCGGCGCTCATCGGTGGAGTCTGATTGTGGCCAATGGTGCATCGAGTGATGAATACCCTGTACAACTTCTAACGCGAAGTAATGGCCAAATCTTGGCAAATACAACACTGCCACTAACCAATGCGCGAAAGACATATGTTGTGACCTCATCAGGTTCGGTCTCTGGTGTACTTGAGTTTGAGACATCTCACTCTGTAATGGTGGAACTACCGAATAAGAAAATTGTGTTGGGCGGTGTGTTGATCGGAACACAAGATGCAGATCCGACGTCGGGTACAGATTTGAAGACATCGACCGGGAGTCGAGGTGCCATTGTGACGTATCTGTCTGAGTCACTTGCGTATGAGAAATCTGATGTTTTTAATTTTGTTGCTGCTCAAGGCATCGCATCGTTGACAACGGACGCGGATAATGGGCTTACAGTCACCGGATATTCCGACGACCCCGCCACACTGACGTTTGGATCAGCAACATTTGAACCTGCGGCTGGAGCCGACTCCATGCTGTTCATCGTGCGATACGACGCGAACGGATCATTAGCGGTTCCACTTACCACTGCACCCACAACCGTCTCATATCTTCCTGGAAACAAAAGAGCAACTCTGCAATGGACTGCTCCGTTGCAAGCAACACGTTTTGTGGTGAAGAATAAGACTGGTGTAACTGTGTGCGATACAACCACAACGTCGTGTGATGTAACTGGTCTTCGCAACGGACGCTTCAGTACGTTCACTATTACGTCGTACAACTCGGCTGGTGTTGCATCCACATCCAGCACATCAATTAATGCGATGGGTGGTTTTTTGGTGAAGACAACATCGTGGAAAGTGCGTAGCAAGCCAAAGTTGTCTGACATCGTGACGACGCCATCAAAAGGAAAAAAGACCTGGCAAGTGACGTCTGGAACATGCCGTATTAGCGGCAAGAAGATTGTGATGCCGACCAAGAAGGGTCGTTGCACTGTGAAGTTGTCAGTAGCGAAGAAGTCGGGTTATCCGAAAATGTCGACAACAATTCGTCTCACTGTCATGAAATAGCAGTGTCTTTGTTGGCTGAAAACCAAATCAGACTCGGGGGCTGTACCTGAATAGAGATTGAATGTAGATTCAGGTAAATGAATCGTAATTCAATCTCTTTTATGGTCGCTGGAGTGGTCGCGCTCACTGTTGTGGCGTTAGGTCCCAACGAGAGCCATGCCGGCAATACCGTTACGTCTTCGGATCTGGATGTAGTGCAGACCGTATCGAATGACGCGATCATCAGCGAGATCACCGTTCGATACAAGCCCGGTATTGAACGTCTTGATAGCGATGGTCTACCAACAGGTACGGGAGACATTGAGGGATTTAGTTTCCTGTTTGGAGACGACTATCCGAACAACATCGCATCGCTACGAGTGAGTCCGTCAATGACATCCGCGGAAGCGTTTGCAATCTCTCATCACATACGGGCTTCTGGCACCGTTGAGTTTGCCGATCCAATGTTTCCATTGGAACTCAGTGTTGATCAGTGGCAGAACTGCACGACAGGTACTGGTGCATCAGTGAACGACTCTTGTCTCAGTAGTCAACAGTGGTATCTCGATCTCATCGATGTTGAAGCTGTGTGGGGGACAACTGCTGACGCTCCATTTGCGCGTGTTGCGGTGATTGACTCAGGCATTCTGCCGCACACTGATTTAGATGGTCAGACGTTGTCTGGCTACGACTTCATCGGGCCCTCTAACGCAAACATTGGAGGTAGTTACTACAACGTCGACGGTTTGACTTCGGCTGGAGATGGCGACGCAGAAGATAGTGATCCAAGAGATGAAGGACAGGGTCGTGACGCCGGCGATTGTCATAATCCGGTCTTGGGCTGGCTTATAGATCCCACTAACACTGCATACGACCGACCCGCACGAGACAGCAATTGGCACGGGACTGCTGTTGCAAGCATTATCGCTGCAAAGCGAAACAATAACTCTGGAATTTCGGGAATTGCACCCGCTGCAAAAATCATTCCAGTTCGAACACTGGGCAAATGTATTGAGAGCGACGATGCATTAAATCTGGTGCGGTCAATTGATTGGGCAGCGGGTGTGACGGTGATGGGGCAGACCAATGCAAACCCGGCACATGTCATCAACCTCTCGCTAGGCAGTAATCAAGGAATTGTTGATTATTGTCCCACCGTGTACGCAGAGGCCATTCAACGAGCACTTGATCGAAACGTTGTTGTTGTTGCATCCGCAGGAAATGATGACGATGACGCGCGTGAACACACACCATCAAATTGTCCTGGTGTGATCAGTGTTGGTGCAGTAGGACCACCAAGTGGCAACACGATCTCAAAAGCTGGTTATTCGAACTATCACGCCGACATCGTTGCGCCCGGTGGAGCGATCACGACAGATTATGACGAGGGAATGTTGGTGGCGAGCAACACTCAAACGCGTGCATTTACAACTGGTACACCGGAATACAAATACAAATTCGGCCAGGGAACAAGTTATGCAGCTCCTGTTGTTTCTTCTTTGGTAGCTCTTGCTCTCACGAAATACCAATCAAGTATCAGTCGTCTGACACCAGCGGCAATAAAGGCTTCATTGCAATACACAGCCTCTCTTGGCTCACAGTGTGAAGGTTGTGGCAATGGACTTCCAACAGCTACAGCATTGATAGAAGTCTTAAGTCCATCAGCTGCACCCACTACACCGCGATCAGTCACTCCAACGGGAGGACCAAACACCACGAATCAGGGTCAAGTGACATGGAGTGCTCCAATTTCAAACCAGTGGAATCCGATTACCGCATACGTTGCTAAAGCGTATTCAGCAGCATCGGGTGGAACTGTTGTTGACACTTGTACTCCTCAGTCCCTATCGCAGTTGTCATGTGCTTTCGATGATCTTCAAGAGAACACCAATTATTTCGTCTCGGTGACGGCAACTGCTTCAACGTCAACTGAATCGACACGTACGCAACTAACCACGTACAGGCGTGCTGCTGCACCAACCGGCGTAAGTGCAACTGCGGGCGCTGGCAAAGCAACGGTGCGTTGGAATGAAGTCACAGATATGGGTGACTTCAGTGGCTTTGGTTTGTATGAAGCAGTCGCCTACACAGCACAAACTGGCGGCACATCCGTGTCGTCGTGCTATGGGAACACTGAATGCGACATTGAAAACTTGACTGGCGGAACGCAGTATTGGGTTGCAGTCTCAATCATGACGGGACAACATCCAGGAGGTTCCATCCAATCGGCCCGTATTGCTGTAACACCAACCGGAGCACCGGTAAATCAAACTCCTGTACAGAATTCACCCGCAGGAGGAAACAACTCCACAGGCACGAGTACAGGTACTGGCATCGCTGCTCCGACAGTTCCGGTGGTGACATCCACGGTTGGAAAATCTGTAACGGTGTCTGCTGCATTGAAGGCTGCAAAAACGAAAGCCGCAAAAGGGACAAAGACAAGTCTGAGTGTCGCAGCAAAAGACAAAAAGGTGTGTCAAGTAGTGCGCGGTGCGGTGAAGGTTGTCGGTAAGGGAACGTGCACTGTCACGATCACGATGAAGCCAACAAAAGGCAAGTCGACAAAAAAGACAATTCAGATAACAGCGTAGTTCCTGGAACAGTTCCCCAAATAAAAAAGCGGCGGTGAATTACTCACCGCCGCTTTCTTTTGTGAGAGTTAGCCGAAGTAGACCTCCACACGGCGGTTTTGTGATTGTGTTTTCTCAGTCTTTTTCGGTGAAAGCTGAGCGCGTGAACCTTCAGCAATGATGATGACCGGCACCTTTACTTTTGCCTTCTTCAACTCGGCCTGGATGAGGCCTGCGACGTTACGAGCACGATTACGCGAAATTGCATAGTTATACGGTGAGTCCTCGGACGAGAGTTGAGCTGAGTGACCGATCACATAGATGGCTTTTGCATCTTTTGCCGTTTCAGACAATTCCTTGATCTGTGCACGAGTCTTCTTCGACAAGCGCGATGAACCTTGCCTGAACATCACTGGGTCATTAGCGGTCAAACTGCTTCCAACATCTGCGCTCGCATCTTTGACATTTGTGGTCAACGTACGCACTGTGTCTCCAGTTGTTTTGTTGATCACGTTGACGGTGCATGTTCCCTTACGCAACAACAGCACCGTTCCATTTGCAGTTGTGCATACCAACGGCGTGCGACTAAGAAGTCGCTCAGTGGCTTGTGCTTTACGTGTGAGAACTCGTAGCGATGTTTCGACTTGAGTTGCTGCTGGAAGTTTGCGTGAATACACCTTGTTGTCACTGCGCCCGCCGCCAGCGGCAAGTTCGCCAACACCTTCGCCACCGCCGATGACACCTTCAGCTGCATCCCACACAGCCAGTGTGAACCCAGCTTGTTGTGCACCAACCGCGGGCAATGCGACGAGTAATGATGGACGACCTTTGGAATCAATAAACGACACACCGGAAACAAAACGTCCCATACATGAGTCAGCTTTGTTCTCGGTGTATGTAAACGCATCGCCTAGGCCGTCTGTGCCGTAGGACTTGAGAAGACCATTAGCGTCATCGAAGTAGTACGGGTAAGTCGACGTAGTAATTGTTCCAGTGTTGTTCTGTGGGTTCATGTCACAAGTTGATGATGACCTTGATGAAGAAAACCCTGCAAACAACGTTGAGGTAGCAGTGAGTGCAACACCACTCAGGTTGTAATTCATTCGCACGCTTGCGCCGTCAACAGTGATTGTCGAAGGAAGACCCGAGAGAACTTTCAAACCGTTTGTGCCATTTGTTGAATCAGGTTCACCATTTGCCAGCACGCGCAACATTTTGTACGTGGCATCTGCACCAGCAAACGTTGAGGAAATACCACTCCATTTACCGGCGGAGTCAATGACGTATCGTCCAATTGATACGCCACCGCTTCCTAATGTGACCGTATTCTTCACAGTACCGTTAATCAAGAATGTCTGCGCTGTGGTTTGTGTGAATATGGTGCTTTGATCCTGAGAACAGCCGTTATAACTGGCCAAGTTGACGCCCTGCAAATACGACGGAATCGTGGTGACACGTGCGTACTCACGAATCAATCGGATGTGGCTGAGTTTTTGAGAAGCGAGCGACGGAATGGTCGTGTCGTATGAACCTGCGGAACTATCAGAGGCGCACTTGGTGGGATCGTTAAAAATAACGACGTAACCACTGTTGCCAAAGGAAGAATCAAAAACTAAATCGCCACCCTGTGGTTTCATCGCAAAAGCAACAATTGTGGTGTATTCAACCCAGTTAGCACCTGACATGCCAGTCGCATTGTTATACGTGCAACGTATAGAGAAAATTATTGAATTGTCGGGCCGGACGTACACAGTTTGTGAAGAAAACCACGCGTCAGCCAAGGCATATCCCTGATTAGTTGCACCAGTCCCTGCGATACATGCGTCTCGTGCTATGCGCGTTGTCGCAAGTTGTGCAAATGGTGCCATGTCAAAGCTGGCGCCAGCTTGTAGCACTGTTGCGGTCTGTGCAGTTACCGCGCCAGTTTTGATTGAGCCAACTGCAAAAGAGCGAATACTCGCTGTGGAGAATTGCGATGTACCTCTCATGTTGAATCGCTCGAAAGTGACGACGTAGCTACCGACAGTCTCATTCACATTCAGGGTGGCGTTTGAGCAACTACCCGTACAGCTCGAGTTTGTCGACGTTGGTTCTGCGAATTTCTCGCCAAGGTTCACTGTGGGAAATGATGTATCAAGTGAAAGGTCACCTTTGATCTTCCACACATGCAGTGTGCTGCCCTCAGTATTCGCATCACGTCCAAGCGCAAGAAAAGCGTTCTCTTTATCAAGACGAACAAGGCGGAGGATTTGGGCATTAGGAACAGCTGCTGGGGCCACTGTTGTAGAGCGGGTGATGGTGACATCACCAGATGCCGCAGACACCGGCGAGGCGAGTGCAACGCCCAGGCCTGATGCGAGAGCACCGACAGAAAGAACGAGAGACATTAAGCGACGCAAGGGTCTACTCCTTATTAGGTGAATGTGCGCCCGGCCATTGGGGCCTGACAACAGTTGTGAATCTTATACAAATAGTAGATAAGAACTCAACATCTCCTGGGAAATTTTAGGCGGCGGGAATGATTCCCGGCCTCAGGGGGTTGTACATCACACTGGTACCCGGGCCTACGGGCTCGGGTACTCCCCCCCCAACTACTCCCCCCAAGGAACACATCATGCGTATGAGCCGTTCAAAGAAATTCGTAGCAGTTGCTGCTGTTGCAGCACTCGGATTCGGAGTTGCCGCTTGTGGCGACGACGACTCCTCATCAGACACCACTGTTGCAGTGGACGACACCACTGGCGATACCGCCGGAGAAGATGCCACCGGTGGCGAGACCATCGTTGATGTAGCCGTATCAAATCCTGAGTTTGCCTACCTCGTCTCATTGCTACAAACAGCAGGTCTCGTAGAAACGCTCGCTGGCGAAGGTCCCTTCACGGTTCTTGCACCAACAGACGCAGCATTCCTTGCACTCGCACAGGAGTTGATCGGACCAGAAGCAACCCTCGATGATCTCACCGCAGCGATGAGTGAAGACCCAGCAGTACTTGAATACGTCTTGCTTAGCCATGTGATCTCCGGCAACGTCCTTGCAGCAGACACAGTCGAGCTTGATGGAACAGAAGTTGAGGCACTGTCTGGTGAGAAGTTGACTATCGCATCCGATGGTGCAACCGTCAGTTTCACTACTGGTGCATCAACATCAACAGTGACCGCTGCTGATGTCACTGCATCGAATGGTGTAATCCATGTCCTTGACAAAGTAATCATCCCACTCGAACAGCAGTCATAAGACCCCCTCATCCCGTAAGGGATAGTGATCTCAATCACCCCCCCCGATTGAGAAGAAGCCGGATCGCGAAAGTGATCCGGCTTCTTGGATATTGTCGAAGGTTATTTGTTGAAGGTGGTGTCTAAGCGTTCGAAGACAGGCAACCATTTCTCATCGGATGGTCGCGGTAGGCCTGCGAACTGCAACATTGACATGCCCGTAGGAATAGCCAAAAAGATCATTGCAATCAGTTGTGTGTCGAGGGCTTTTGATAGGAACCCATCGCTTTGCGCTTTACGCACAATGCGTTCGTACAGCTCAAAGTGTTGTTCGATGCGTGGTAAGAATTTCTTGCGTGCAGATTGATCTCGCCATGATGCGTAGTACGCCTCAAGCAACAAGATCTGTGCAGGAGTAGGGCCAGGGTTATCGGCATTGCGTGGCACCAGTGACGCAATTTGAACCAGCCAATTTGTTCTGTCTACGTCGCCAATACGTTCGAGCACTGAAAAATTTGATTCGACTTGTTTCTCGAGAGCGTCTTCAAGTGCCGCACGGAAGAGATCTTCTTTGTTTTTGAACCACGTGTACACAGAGCCGGGAGTCATATCAGCGCGACGCGCGATTTCGGTGAGTCGTGCGCGCTCAAAACCAACTTCGGCGATTTCCTCAGTCGCAGCAGCAAGAATTCTGTCTTTTGACTGCAGAGCCCACGGACGTCGACGACGTCCATTGACAGTGACCACACTGTTAGGACTGTCTTTTTTCGCAGAAGGCTTATTCGCGGTTGAATTTTTTGCGTGCAATGTCTTCTTCGGTTGCGACTTTTTCGTGGAAGGTGTTTTTGATGCCGTCGCCATGTGACTCACCCTACCGAAGATTTAATCGTTGTTTGAATTTACGAGTCCAACGTGGGCGAGTGCTTCGTTCACAGTGCTCACCGTTTGGCAAGTAAGTTTTGTTAACTCACGCGATGTACGACTAGGCACTAACGCATGTGTAAAACCCAGCCGTTCGGCTTCGGACAGTCGCTGGCTGGTGTGCGATGCATGGCGTACTTCGCCTGCTAATCCCACTTCACCCGCAACAATGAGGTCAGCAGGAAGTGGAGTATTGGTGATTGCAGAGACGATTGCGAGGCACAACCCAAGGTCAGCGCCTGGTTCGGTGAGTTTTACGCCACCCACTACTGATGCATACACATCGTGTCCACTCAGTGAAATACGTGCGCGTCGCTCGAGTACTGCAAGAAGCATGGACAATCGGGCACTATCAACGCCCTGCACACTGCGGCGCGCGGGGGTGCCACCGTTCGTGGGGTTGGTCAGTGCTTGTACTTCAACAAGAAGAGGGCGTTGGCCTTCAAGTGTGGAAACCACAACTGATCCGGGGACACCGGTGCGGCGATCAGCTAAAAACAATTTGCTCGCATCCGGAACACCCGCAAGTCCTGTTTCGGTCATCTCGAATAATCCCAATTCACTGGTGGGACCAAAGCGATGTTTTGATGCGCGCAACAGTCGCAACGCATGATGACGGTCACCTTCAAATGACAACACGGTGTCGACGACATGTTCGAGTACGCGCGGACCAGCAAGCCCACCTTCTTTGGTGACGTGACCTACCAACACAACAGGAAGGTCACGTCGCTTTGCTTCTTGCACGAGGCGATGTGCACAGCCGCGCACTTGCACAACTGATCCGGGAGTGGAACCAAGATCGGGATCCGCGACGGTTTGAATACTGTCGATCACTACCAGCTGTGGTTTCACAGAATCGATCGCAGAGATGATATTGGGCAGTGACATCTCAGGTAACAGCCATAGTTGCGGAGACAATGCATTAAGACGTGATGCACGTAGTCGCACTTGCTGTGCGCTTTCTTCAGCAGTGACATACAACGTGGTGCCACTCGCTGCAGCAAGAAGCTGTAATAACAAGGTGCTTTTACCAATGCCGGGCTCACCACCAAGCAACGTGACAGAACCAGGTACAAGCCCGCCACCAAGCACGCGATCAAGTTCACCAATGTTGGTGGGCGAAGGTGATCCGATTGTTGCGTCAACGTCTGCAATGAGCGTGGGTTCCCCCGGTGGCACAAGCGCCATGCCAGCAGCTAGCGAGACAACGCCTTCATTTGGGTCTTCGACGTCTTCCACAAGTGAGTTCCATGCACCACAGGTGAGACACTTGCCCGACCACTTGGCGTGACTGGCACCGCATTCGGTGCAACGGTGAATGAGTCGCAGTTTGGCCACGAAGTGACTTTATATGCGGGGTGTGCGGCGGCGCGCGTTCGCGTTGTACACAACGAATGCGAGCACAAGAACACCCAAAATCCACAACACCAGTAATGCGCGCACCATAACGCCCATCACACGTGACACATTGGAGACAATGTCGAGGCTTTGCGTAACTGTGCTGAGATCAGTCGGCGCGCCGTCCATCGACACGCGCCAGGTGATGATGCCGTTGCGCTCAAGGCCGGTTGTCTCTTCAATGTTGCCGGGCAGAATCGCCTCAAATTTCATGCCCACTGCATCACCGAGGTCACTGCTGGTCTCTGCGACATTTGCCGCATATGGAGCGCCACCAAGTAGCATAAGAGTCTCGTTATCAACAAAGGCCTCAAGTCCTCCGTCAATGTCAACTTGTCCAGTCAAGGTAAACGTGGAGTTTGTGTCCTTACCAGCGCGACTAATTACTACGTTTTTCAATGGACCTTTGCCGCCGTTGATTTGACTCAAAATGTTGGTTGCCTCTTCAGGATTCCGAAATGATTGCTTTACGATCACGCGCGCACTGCCATCTTCAAGTGTTTCGGGGCCGGTGATAGTCCAACCAGCTTTCAGTAAGTCCTCACTACGAAAGTCGGTGAGCACACCAGGTTCTGCCGCAACTAATGCCTTGTCTGCAATAACAGTGACGGTGACATCACCACTTCCGTTGCGATTCATTTTCAGTTGCACGGTTCCATCAACACGGCACGATGACAACAATACCGCGCCAACAATGATTGCTAGCGCGAGTTGTGTACAACGTGAAATGCGGTGACGTAAAATCAAAAAATCAGAGACGGTGTGCTGCTCAGTGAGTTACTCGGTTGGACCGCTACCAGCACCGTCACCAGCAAGTTCGATCGAACTTGGCGGTTGGAAACCTTCGACAGCGCGGAATGACAAACGCATCTTGCCCGGATTCTCCGGGTCATCTTCGGTATCAACCACGATGATCTGTCCAGCAGCAAACTGCTTGTAGAGAATCTTTTCCGACAGTTCGTCTTCCACCAAACGCTGGATTGCACGCCGCAAAGGACGCGCACCAAGTTGCGGGTCGTATCCACGATCGGCAAGCAATTCTTTTGCGGATTGTGTGAGCTCGATACCAAGACCTTGGCTCTCCAACTGCACGCTCAGGCGCTTGATCATGAGATCGACCATTGTCACGACTTCGTCCCTTGACAATTCGTGGAAGACGATGGTCTCATCAACACGGTTCAAGAACTCTGGACGGAAGTGCTGCTTCAACGCGTCGTTAACTTTTTCGCGCATGCGCTCGTACGACACAGCTTCGTCGGCCTTTGAGAAACCAACGTTTGCCTTGCGCAAATCTTGTGTTCCCAAGTTGGAGGTCATGATGATCACGGTGTTGCGGAAGTCCACGCTGCGACCTTGGCTGTCGGTCAGGCGACCTTCTTCCAAGATTTGTAACAACGTGTTGAACACGTCAGGGTGCGCTTTTTCGATTTCGTCGAAGAGCACAACCGAGAATGGCTTGCGACGTACGGCTTCAGTCAGCTGGCCGCCTTCTTCGTATCCGACATAGCCAGGAGGGGAGCCGACGAGTCGGCTGACCGTGTGCTTTTCCATGTATTCGGACATGTCGAGCGTGATTAACGCATTGTCGCTACCAAACAAGAACTCCGACAGTGTCTTTGCAAGTTCGGTTTTACCAACACCGGTTGGTCCGAGGAAAATGAACGAACCACTGGGGCGACGTGGGTCTTTGAGGCCAGCACGCGTACGACGAATGCTCTGTGACACTGCCTTGATGGCGTTTTCTTGACCGATGATGCGTTTGTGCAACTCGGCTTCCATGTTGAGAAGTTTCTGGGTCTCTTCTTCGGTGAGTTTGTACACCGGAATACCCGTCCAGATACTCAACACTTCAGCAATTGCTTCTTCGTCAACTTCATCAAACAGGTCAATGCCTTGCGCTTTGATGTCTGATTCCTTCTGCGCCCTCTCATCGAGCAATGCACGCTCTTGATCGCGCAAGTGGCCAGCATCTTCGAAGCGCTGTTCTTCAACAGCTTTCTTTTTTGCTTCTTGTACTTCGTTGATCTTTGTCTCGATCTCTTTGAGATCAGGTGGTGTTTGCATGCGCTTGATACGCAAACGGCTACCTGCTTCGTCGATGAGGTCGATTGCTTTGTCGGGAAGATGACGGTCGCTGATGTAGCGGTCTGCCAAGTTTGCAGCAGCAACAATTGCCTGATCGGTGATGGTCACGCGGTGGTGTGCTTCGTACTTGTCGCGTACGCCCTTCAAGATTTCAATTGTGTGCGCAATGGTTGGCTCTTCCACCTTGACTGGTTGGAAGCGACGCTCAAGAGCGGGATCTTTTTCTAAGTGCTTGCGGTATTCATCGGTGGTTGTCGCACCGATTGTCTGCAACTCACCACGTGCGAGCATTGGTTTCAAGATGCTCGCTGCATCAATTGCACCTTCTGCCGCACCGGCACCGACGAGTGTGTGGATTTCGTCGATGAACAAGATGATGTCGCCACGTGTCTTGATTTCTTTCAACACTTTCTTCAAACGCTCTTCGAAATCACCGCGGTAACGGCTACCTGCAACCAATGCTCCAAGATCAAGTGTGTAGAGCTGCTTGTCTTTCAATGTTTCCGGAACATCGTTAGACACGATGCGCTGTGCAAGACCTTCAACAATTGCAGTCTTACCAACACCAGGTTCACCAATGAGAACTGGGTTGTTCTTTGTGCGGCGTGAAAGAATTTGCATGACGCGTTCAGTTTCGCGCTCGCGACCAATCATGGGGTCGAGTTTCTTCTCGCGTGCAAGTTGTGTGAGGTTACGACCAAACTGATCGAGAATCTGGCTTCCGCCTTTTTCTCCTTGCTCACCTTTTTCGCCACCACCAGCACTTGATGGTGTTTGCTCGCTCTTGCCAGCAGGGCCTTGGTAGCCAGAGAGCAACTGAATGACTTGTTGACGAACGCGACCGAGGTCGGCGCCCAACTTCACGAGAACTTGTGTGGCAACACCTTCACCTTCTCGTAAGAGTCCGAGCAGAATGTGTTCGGTTCCGATGTAGTTGTGACCCAACTGCAACGCCTCACGCAGTGACAACTCAAGAACTTTCTTCGCACGTGGCGTAAATGGAATGTGGCCTGATGGTGAAGAACCACCTTGACCAATGATTTCTTCGACCTGTGCGCGTACCGCTTCCAAAGAAATAGCAAGTGACTCGAGAGCTTTCGCTGCAACACCTTCACCTTCGTGAATGAGTCCGAGCAAGATGTGCTCGGTGCCGATGTATGAGTGGTTGAGAAGTCGCGCCTCTTCTTGCGCGAGGACAACTACTCTGCGGGCTCGGTCTGTGAAACGTTCAAACAAGGTGACCACCTTTTACGTGGGGTGGATAATGACCCTCATCCTATCGGCGGGCCTGAAAACAGGCGGTTTGGTGACCAAATGAACACTTCGTGTCAAGTCACCTTTTGGGGGCAGTTCGCTAATAGCCCCCGTAGCCTGACCATGTGTCGGTGTCCCCACTGCTGTCGTTATCCACAATGGATGCAGATCGTGCGCGCGTAGAACAGGCGTTGCTCGAGGCAGTGAAGACCCCCGATGCCTATCTCACTGAGATTGCATCGCACCTTATTTCTGCTGGAGGAAAGCGGTTGCGCCCCGTGATGTCGATTGTGGCCTCACTTGTGGGTCGCAATGGTCAGAACGCGGCAGATGACGTCATTCAAGGTGGCATTGCGTGCGAACTCGTACATCTTGGCTCTTTGTATCACGACGATGTCATGGACGAATCTGAAACCCGTCGCGGAGTGGAAACCGTCAACGCACGGTGGGGCAATCTGCAGGCGATCTTGGCAGGCGACTTTCTACTTGCACGTGCCTCGGAAATCGCGGCCTCACTCGGAGTGGAAGTTGCCGGATTGCTGGCGCGCACCATCGGCCGCTTGTGCGAAGGACAAATTGAGGAATTGCGCCACACCTACAACATGGCGCGCCCCATTGATTCGTATTTTTCTTCCATTGACGGAAAGACAGCGTCGTTGTATTCAACAGCTGCACGCATCGGTGGCATTGTCGGCGGGCATGATCGCGGCGTGATTGATGTGCTCACCGATTACGGAACCCACTACGGCATGGTGTTTCAGATAGTGGATGACATTCTCGACATCACGTCTACTGATGAAGAACTAGGCAAACCAGCTGGCCATGATGCGGTGGAAGGTGTGTACACGTTGCCCGTGTTGCACACTCTTGCTGCTGGTGGTCCGGCAGCCGCCGAACTCACTGCGATTTTGGGCAAACCACTCGATGGCGCAGAACGCGAGAAGGTTCTCGACATTGTGCGCTCAAATGGCGGAGTCGCGTCTGCGATAGTGACTGCAAAGACTTTTGTTGCACGTGCTGAAGAAAGCTGTGCGACTTTGCCAGCTTCAATAGCAACTGATGCATTGCGTGGAGCAACAGCATCTTTGCTAGCAACAGTTGCATAGTTGCTCGCAACAGTTGGCGTAGTTGCTCGCAACAGTTGGCGTAGTTGCTATTTAGCGCAATTCGTGCACGTTGAGAATTAGCTCGCGTGCCCACGTGTCGAGTTGACGTCCACCAATGCGTTCGGTGATTTCAATCACTGTTGATGGATCATCGAGCATGCGACTCCAGCGAATGTATCCGCCCATAATGCCAAGGAGTCTGTCACCCACTTCTTCAGAGTGCACGATGATCTTCGCGTCTTTTTTCATCAACTCATGAAGTTCTTTATAGAACGAGCGCAACCATGCATCGAGATCGTGCGCGCCTGAGAGTGGGCGGTGACGATATTTGAGGTTCAGTTCGTCGTAGGCGTGCAGGTTGTGGGGCGCCGCAATGATCGAAATGAGCAAGTCAAAATGGTTCTCGCGGATCCAGATGATTTCCTCTTGACGACGCACTCTACGGTGATGATCGCCGTAGCCACCCGGGCGTTCACACACTGCCAACTTGTCTTTGATGACCCAAGTGAAGTTGCGAGGAGTGATTCCGAGAGCCCATTTTCCTCGCAACTTGGGTGGCATTTGTGTCCTCTTCCTACAATCCTCGGCGAAAGCCGTCCCAAATCTACCCGAGATGACGCAGGGTAAGTCGTTGTTTGCTTCGACGAATTTCCCTATTTTGTCCGATATCGCAGGCAAGAGCATCGCCTCGTGCCACAGCGAGCACTCGTTCCACTGTTGCAAGATCGGGCGGATAGGGCTTGGCAAGCCATTGACGAATCGCGCGGCGTGCAAGTGGTGCGGGCGCACGCGAGAGTGCAATTGCATCCGTCGGGTCGATTGCTGATGCGAGTTCATCAAGCAGATCATTGTCAGCACGCACGATGTCTGCGGTGCGTGTCAGCATCGGCACAAGATCACGGTGTGCAATGTCGTTCATCAGCGGTAACAGTTCATGACGAACGCGATTACGCACAAATGCAGGATCGGTATTTGTCTCATCTTGTACGGGGACGATGTTCATCGCTGCACATAGTTCGTGCGTATCGCTACGTCGAAGTGCAAGAAGTGGTCGTCGAGTATCCGGACGCATTGCAGCAAGACCTTGTGATGCCGCACTTCGTAACAAATTGATGAGCACAGTTTCTGCTTGATCATCAGCTGTGTGTCCTGTCATCACACCGATCGGAAGCGCGTCGTACCGTGCCTCACGCGCGCGTGCTTCGAGATTGGGTCCTGGTTCCACAGATACAACGTGAGTGATCAATGGGATAGACAGTTGTTCCGCCACCGGAGTAATGACTTCTACGTCGCGATGTGATTCACTGCGAATCTGATGATCAACATGTACTGCGGTGACATTCAGTCCGTGGGCATGAGCAAGAACCATGAGCGCCATGGAATCTGCGCCACCTGATACGGCACACGACACAGCAGTGCCAGGTTCAGGAAAATAACAAAGAGACAGAAGCCGGTTGATCAGCGGCTGTGACAGGGAACTACGCCTTTGGTTGTTGCTGGGCTGCCTTGCGCTGGCGACGGTTCGGGTAGCGCGTTGCAGAGACCTTGATGACGTAGCCAACGATGACTTGAAGAAGTGCCAATACACCCGCGAGGAGAAGCACAATCGCGAGCCAGTAATGCCAGGGGTACGCAGCAATCATGGAACTCATACTAGCCAGCGGGCCATCTGCCGGCCTATCTCGTGTCGGTCAGTGGCGGGCGCTGATGTCGTTATTCGGCGAGAAGTTCGTCACCAAAACACGCTTTGATCTTGTCCATAAGACCAGCGGGCATCTCGTCGTTGTGTGCTTTTCTTGCAATGACGGTGCGCAACTCGGCGTGGAATTCATAGGCCTGCTGACAGTCGGTACACCCACCGAGGTGACCCATGATGTTGTCGACCATCTCGGGTGGCAATTCCCGGTCGAGGAAGCGATGCAATTCTTCAAGTGTTTCGTCACAATTTGACATGGTGAGTGGTGTATCCCTGGTGTGAAACTCGAAAGCGATGTGGGGCAATGGACAATGTGGGGTAAAGCTAAGCCAACTTCACGATTCCTCGCTCGACGGCGTAGTCGTACAACAACTTCTGCATGAGTTTTCTTCCCCGATGGAGCCGAGACATCACCGTACCGATGGGTACATCCAGCATTTCTGCGATTTCCTTGTACGAAAATTCTTCGACATCAGACAAAAGAACGGGCAGCCGGAAAGCTTCAGGGAGTTCCTCAATCGCGTTTTTCACCTCATCGTCGGTGAACAGCGACATCATTTGGTCCTCGGCCGAGGCACTGAGGTGTGCCTGGTCAAACGAGGCGATCCTTCTATATAGGTAGAGATCCTCAACTTCACCAAGGTCGGTCTCTTGGGGTCTGCGCTGTTGCTGGTGATAACGGTTGATGTAGGAGTTCGTCATGATGCGAAACAGCCATGCACGCAAATTGGTGCCCTCTTGATACGAATCAAAGGATCGCCATGCCTTCATGTATGTCTCTTGCACAAGATCTTCCGCGTCGGCGCGGTTTCGAGTGAGACGAAGAGCGCCGGAAAATAACTGCGGTGCGTATTGCATCGCATCATTCGAAAAAGTTTTCTGGTCAGCCATGACGGTTGTTGATGAGTTATTGCTGTACTGAAGTTTTTTGTGGTGTGTCTTGCACAACTTCCATAATCGGAATTTGCGTCATCTCCGACATGTTGTGAATGTATCGCTCTAAGAACTCAAGAAACGCTGTTTGTTCGGAATCGGTGAAGTTTGATAGCAATTCGCGAATGGTCTCGACACGACGATCTGTGTAATACGCAGCTGTCTGACGACCAATCTCGGTGAGCGCGACATGGACAACGCGACCATCGCCTTCCTGTGCGACTTTTTCAGCGAGACCGGTTGTGATGAGTCGTTGAACTGCACGAGTGGCGGTACTCGGATCAATGTGTAGTGCTTCGGCTAGATCGCCCATGCGCCAACAATCTTTGGCGGCGAGAAGGTCGAGCGTGTCGACTTGACCAGGATCCAAAGCAGTTTCGTCGTTACCGAACACGCGATCGCGCACAGCACCAGCAGCAGAACCACGACGAATCTCACGCCATGCACGACCCATTCGCAACATGCGATCAAGCTCGACCTCGGCCTGATTTTTTGGATGGCTGATGTGCGAGAACATGCTGTCCACAGTAGTGGGTTATTTGAGGGGTGTGACATACGGGAGGCTGGTGCTCTGTGCAGGCAACGACTAGCGTCAGAGCGTGTCGAGCCCTACCGGACTGACCGCTGCTGAAGTAGCCGAGCGCGTTGAAAAAGGGTTCACGAATGCGGTTGATGACTCGAGTTCTCGGCCCCTGTGGCACATCATTCGCACAAACGTTTTCACGAGATTTAACGCAATTCTCGGTGCACTGTTTGTGGTGGTGCTGAGTACTGGTTCCGTCGCAGATGCATTGTTTGGCTTTCCACTCATCATTAACTCGCTAGTCGGAATTATCCAGGAGTATTTGGCAAAGAGGAAACTCGACAACCTCGCACTGTTGCATGCACCAACCACGCGGGTGATTCGCGATGGTGTCGTAGTTGATGTGCAAACGAAAGACGTCGTACTAGATGATGTCATTGAGTTGCGATCAGGTGACCAAGTTCCCGCCGACGGCGAAGTACTTGATAGCGATGGGCTCGAAGTGAACGAAGCCAATCTCACTGGTGAATCAGACGCAATTTTGAAACACGTTGGCGACAAACTGATGTCGGGAACCGTTGTCACCGCTGGGTCTGGCGTGTTCGTTGCTGAGTCTGTTGGTGCTGAAGCGTATGCGCATCGCATTGCGGCCGAAGCAAAAGTCTTCAGCAAAACAAAGTCTGAGATTCAAGTCTCAGTCAACCGCTTGTTGAAATACATCACATGGATAATTGTGTTCGCTGTGCCACTGCAGTTGTGGACGCAATTCAATGTCAGTGATTCCGACAGTTGGGAAGATGCGGTTATTCGCTCTGCAGCCGGACTTGTGGGTCTTGTCCCAGAAGGTTTGGTTCTTCTTACAACGCTCGCCTTTTTGTTGGCAGCGGTGCAGTTGACTCGCCAACAAGTGTTGGTACAAGAACTCCCCGCGGTTGAGGGTCTTGCTCGCGTCAGTGTGGTGTGTCTTGACAAGACCGGAACTATCACCACCGGTGCCATCGAATTTGAAGGCATTGAAGTGCTGAGCGGTTTGGATGAAACAGAAGTGCGTAATGCACTGGGCGCACTTGCAAATGATCCGAGTGCAAACAGCACGCTTGCAACAGTGGGTCGCGCAATGCCGGCATGTGATTGGGAAGTAGTAGCCGCAATTCCATTCAACTCTGCGCGCAAATGGAGTGCATCGCAATTCGCAGGACATGGTTCATGGGTGCTTGGCGCACCCGATGTGTTGTTGCCTAGTGATCATCCAGTCATTGCAACAGTTACTGAACTTGCACGCACTGGTAGGCGTGTGTTGTTCCTTGCGCGTTCGTCAGCAGATTTGGGCGAACAAGAACTCCCTACACCATTAGAGCCAGCAGCAATTGTGACGTTGCGAGAAGAAGTTCGTTCCGATGCGGCGGGAACACTTGCGTTCTTTGCGCAACAGGGAGTCAAGATCAAGATCATCTCTGGTGACAATCCTCAGACAGTCGCGGCTATTGCGCGCAGCGTTGGTTTGCAGGTGGAAACACCGGTTGACGCGCAAACCATTGGTGACACACCTGAAGAGTTGCGTGACATTGCTCGTGACACGGTGGTGTTCGGACGTGTGTCACCCGAACAGAAGCGCTCACTGGTGCAAGCACTGCAGGACAACGGCGAAGTTGTGGCTATGACCGGTGACGGTGTGAATGATGCGTTGGCGTTGAAGCGTGCAGATATTGGTATTGCAATGGACAATGGTGCACCCGCAACAAAGGCTGTTGCGCAATTGATCCTGCTGGACGGGCGCTTTTCCCACATGCCATCGGTGTTGGCCGAAGGCCGACGTGTTATCGGCAACGTGGAGCGTGTTGCGAACTTGTTTGTTGCGAAGAATGCAATGAGTCTTGTTGCGATTATCACCACCGCAATCTTGATGACCGAATTTCCATTGTTGCCTCGACACATGACTCTGTTGTCATCGGTAACTATTGGCATTCCCGCATTTTTCTTGGCACTTGCACCGAACCCCCGCCGCTATGTTCCTGGTTTCTTGAAACGAATATTGCGGTTTGCCATTCCGTCAGGTGTTATCGCGGGACTTGCGGTGATGGTGGCTGACTTCTTTGCACGTCGTCGATTCCCGCTGCCAGAGGGCCTTGAGTGCAGCATTTCCGAAGCCGAATTCACTGCAGAGAATGCGCCGTGTTGGACAGTGAGTTCGGGTACAACGATTGCTGTGCTGATCGTATTCTTCTGGATCCTGATTGTCCTCGCGCGACCATTTCGTCTATGGAAAGCCGGACTTATTGCTGCGATGATCTTGCTCGCGGTGCTCGCGTTTGTGTTGCCACTTGGACAGGAATTTTTCAACTTCAACGTGCCAGCAGAATTGTTCTGGCAGTCGGTGTTGATTGGGTCCGTGGGCGCCGTGTTTGTTGAGATTGGCTATCGCCGTCTGATGACTCACCCGGTTACTGACGATCACAGTTCACGCGGTTAATTGGTTTGGTCTGTTGACCGGTTCAATTCACCTGGCGCTCTTTGCCTTCCCAATACGGTGCACGCAGTTTGAACTTCTGTAATTTGCCCGTACTCGTACGCGCGAGTTCGTCACGGAACTCCACTTTCTTCGGACACTTGTAGCCAGCGAGTTTTGTCTTTGTGTATGTGATGACATCGTCTTCAGACAACGTTGATCCATCATTTTTCACAACAAGTGCCAACACCAATTCACCCCACTTTTCATCGGGTACTCCAATGACTGCAACTTCAGCAACGTCTGGGTGAGAAAAGATCGCGTCTTCAACTTCGATGGAACTCACGTTTTCTCCACCAGAGATAATCACGTCTTTCTTACGGTCAGAGATGGTGAGGTAGTGGTCATCGCCAATGACTCCACCGTCTCCTGTGTGGAACCATCCGTCCTCGATTGCTTTCGCAGTCTCTTCTGGTTGGTTCCAATAACCATCCATCACCACGTTGCTTCGTGCGAGCACTTCACCGTTTGCATCGATTCTCGTTTGCACACCAATTGCAGGAACGCCGGCGGCACTCAAGCGTGACGCGCGATCAGACGATGACATCGAATCCCACTCTGCTCGCGGACGATTGATTGTGAGGCATGGAGATGTTTCGGTGAGACCGTACAACTGGTTGAACTGCCAACCAAGTTCTGTTTCTACGCGTTCGATCGTGCGCGTCGGAGGCGGTGCACCTGCAACAACGCAGCGCAATTGATCGCGTCCTGGAATCTCACCTTGCCAATTTTGTGCAGCGTCCAACACCATGTTGATCACGGCTGGTGCACCACACAACAACGTGATGCCGTGTTTGTCGATGCGACGAAGAATTTCAGCGCCATCAACTTTGCGCAAGATGATGTGCTCACCGCCCATCGCGGTTACCGCATACAACATGCCCCAACCATTGCAGTGGAACTGGGGGAGCGTGTGCAAGTACACGTCACGATCATTGACACCCATGTGCCATCCGAATGTTGCAGAGTTCAGCCACACATTGCGATGTGTGAGTTGCACACCTTTTGGACGCGCAGTGGTACCGCTTGTGTAGTTAATTGTTGCAGTGGCGTCTTCGTCGGGGTCCCATGCACGTGGCTCTTTGCCGTACACGTATAGCTGTTCATCGGATTCCTTCCCGATGATGAAACGATGCTTCGCGGTGACGTCTTTTAATGACTCTTGTAGTTCTGGGTCCACGAGCAGTACATCAGCACCACTGTGTTCCACGATGTACGCAACTTCTTCGGCAACAAGACGGAAGTTAATGGGTACAAGAATGCGTCCTGATCCGCTGACGCCAAAGAAACTGGTGAGAAGGCGTGCGGAGTTTTGCGTGACCATTGCAACACGAGCACCTTGTGGGATGCCGAGTGCGTCAAGACCTGCGGCCTGTGCACGCGCGATGTCTGCCATTTCCGCGTATGTCTTGGTGCCCCACGATTCGGCGGGTTGATCTGGTTCGTCAACAAATGCGACGCGCTTTCCATACACCTGCTCGGCACGGCGTAAGTGGTCGATGACAGTCAACGGCACTTTCATGATGGTCCCCCTCTGCGATGCGACAAATGCAACGTGTAGGAGAAAATAGTAGTGCTAATAGAGCGAAGTGCTACCGAAGACGCAAGCGTTTGGTGATTGTCATTGGGCTCACCGTTGCGTCCGTTGGGGTGAAAGACACGTAGATCTTGTACCGGCCGCGGGGGAGCGCGTTGGGGAAGCGCCAACGCCAGCGGGCCTTACCGTTTCGTACATTCTTATTCTTTGTGAGATGGACGGTGTCCACTCCGCCGGCCGACGATACGAGTGCTGCAACAACAGCGCCTTGGGATTTGTTGTTGGGTTGAATACGTACTTTGATCGCGCGGCGTTGTGTACCCCGCTTGTATCGACCGTTCGCATCAATCACAGCGGTAATGCCGTTCGATGTGACCTGTCCAGTTTCACTGACGATTGGGGCGACAGTTGTGTCAATACCAGCTACTTGTAATGCAGTGAGTGCTGCTCCGGGATCCACTCCACCAGCACCAGGAGCGGGGCCGGTGGGTAATTCAGCAGGGTCATATGTTGAATAGATTGCGCGCTTTTGCAGATACACAACATCGTTCACCCCGGGCATCGCATTAAACGCGAGTGTGTCAAATGCAT
>Ga0169931_10002638_pt1 | contig 29046 bp, 17 predicted proteins | sample Kivu_15m_20L_FD_129675 | JGI IMG/M metagenome (GOLD analysis project Ga0169931, IMG submission 129675) | Freshwater microbial communities from Lake Kivu, Western Province, Rwanda to study Microbial Dark Matter (Phase II) - Kivu_15m_20L... | ecosystem: Environmental > Aquatic > Freshwater > Lake...
CATCCTGCTCCATCCGTCCAAGCCCATGACCACCGAGCAGGTGAAGGGCTACGAACTCACCAGCACGCTCGGGAACATGTTCGAGAACACCATCGCGATGGCCCGCATCATCGCCAGCGGCCTGCTCGACCGGCATCCGAAGCTCAAGCTCGTCTGCCCGCATCTCGGCGGCACGCTGCCTTACATCTGCGGACGGATGGACCACCAGTTGCACGTCCTCAAACGCGGCCCGCAGAACCTCCAGCGCAAGCCCAGCGAGTATCTGCGCTCCATCTACATGGACATCGTCTCGCCATTGCCCGAGGCCATGCGATTCGCCCTCGATTTCAGCAGCGCGGACCGCCTCCTCTTCTCCAGCGACCATCCCTGGGTGCAGCCGAAGGAAATCCTCGATCCCCTCCGCAGCCTCCAGCTCCCAGCCGATGATGAGGCGAGGATTCTCGCGGGCAATGCGCGTGAGCTGTTCAAGCTGTGAACAGACCGCGTGCCTTTCTATCGAACTGACAAGAATTAATTGTGAGTTGCCTACAACTGCAATTCACCCTCTGTGGAAACGTTCTGGGGATGTAGGCTGATGATCTGCCCCACTCCAGTTGAGAGATCGCAGAGGCGGGGTGCTCAGCTTGCCCACTTCTTCGGTGTCACCGAAAGCACACATGCCTTACAAACTGCGAAGGATTGGACATCGGATTGATTGAGGCTCATAGTTTCCCATTCTCCATTGGCAACTCCTTGATCAGTCGGTCAAAGTCCGACTCGAAAAGCCGGTCCTGCACGATGCGGTATTTTTCAAACTCACTCTCGGCGTGGGCTTTTGCCAGTTCTGCCGTCACCCGGCCTGCGTCCTGAAGGATTTCGCGATCCCAAAGCTGAAGGAACCCGCTCAGGCGTTTCTCCCAGTCTTCCATCGTCATTGGGATTTTCCGCATGGCCTGCATTTCGGCCATGTCGAGGTAGGCGGAGACGATGCGCTGCAACTGCGCCAACTCGTCGTCCGAGAGGTAGTTCTTGGCGATGGAGACATCGTAGCGCTGGATTTTGCCCTTCGGCGCAGCGTCCCAAGTGGTCAGCCCCATGTTTTCCCGCCGGTGGTCGGCGCGATCCACGATCACCTCTGCCGCCGTCTGGCCATGCACGGCGTAGTGCATTTTATTCTGCACGGCGGCAAAGAAACGCTTCGTGGCTGTCGCAGACGGATCGTAATCCAGTGCGGTGGCGTAGATGTCCGTGATTTTCTGATAGAACTTCCGCTCCGAGAGCCGGATTTCCCGAATCTTCTCCAGTTGGCGTTCAAAGAACTCGTCCGTCAGCGTCCCGCCGTGCTTGAGGCGCTCCACGTCCATCGTCCAGCCTTGGATAGTGTAATCCTTCACGATCTGGTTGGCCCACTTGCGGAACTGCACCGCCCGCTCGTTCTCGATCTTGAAGCCCACCGCGATGATCGCCTGCAGGCTGTAGTGCTTCGTCTGGTAGTTCTTGCCGTCGGCGGCAGCTATTAAGTAATGCTTAACAACTGAACTCTCCTCCAGTTCGTTATCGCTGAAAATGCGTTTCAGGTGCTGGTTGATGGCGGGAACGGAGACATCGTAGAGCGCTGCCATCATCTTTTGCGTCAGCCAGACGTTTTCATCCTCGTAACGCATCTCGACGCTGGCCTCCGAGGTGCCCGCCGCCGCCACAAAGGTGAGGTATTCCGCCGCCGAAGAGCGGACGAGCGAGACTTCAGCCTTCTTTTTGGCTCGACCGCCGGGCGTTGGCTTCTTTTTGCTCATGGCTTCGTCTGGGTTCGGGTTGAACGATTCGATAACTTCGAATGGTTGGCCGCGTCTCTGGCCCCGGAGCCGAGCTTGGCAGCCGAGTCTCTAGATGACGCTTTGAATGGAACAGGCATGAAATGGATACGGAGCGATGCGGAGCATGGTAGCGGGCAAGCGGATGCTCTCGCAACTCGTTTTCCCCGCACGGCGGCGGCGCTCGTGGCTGGCGGCGCGGGTGCCTTGAAGCATCACACCGAGCGTTCCGTCTCCCTCAGGCAGAAATCACATGTTTGCGGGCAGTTTGTGTATGGAAAGGGGGAGCGGAAGGGTTGTATGAGAAGAAGTGGCCTTTCCGGTGGGTAAACTCGTTGGACGGTCCGCGATCTCGACGCACCCCAAATTTTCAAACGATGATCTTCATCACGCCCATCCGACTTTTTCCGCTCCTCCTCGCCTCCATCGCGAGTTGCTGTGCCAGAGCCATGGCGGCTACGTTTGGGGATGCTTCTGCGGACCGCGAGGCGCTCCCGTCGGTGCCGCCGGAGCTGGAGGTGAGCTTTTTCGCCCGCGAGCCGATGGTGCGTAACCCCTGCTCCATCGCGTTTGATGAGCGGGGACGGATGTTTGTCAGTCACGGGCCGCAATATCGCAATCCGAAGCCCGAGACGCCGCCGGACGGCGTCGTCATTCTCGATGACGCTAATGGAGATGGCGTGGCGGACAAAGCGCGCACCTTTGCCACAGGCTTCAACTGTATCCAAGGCCTCGCGTGGCATGGGAAGGATCTCTGGGTGGCGAATGCGCCGGACCTCACCGTGGTGCGCGACACGGATGGCGACGATGTCGCGGACGAATACATCCGCGTCTTCACCGACCTCGGCAACATCGAGCACTCGCTCCACGGCCTGAACTGGGCACCCGATGGCCGGCTCTACATGAGCAAGGGCAACAGCAAGGGCGTGGTTCTGCGCGATTGGAAAAAGGATGAACCCGATCGCATCGCACCGAAGCCCTTCCGCGATCTGTGGGGCGTGTCCGGGCCGAAGGATGCGCCGGATTTTCCCGCGCCGAAAACCTTCACCCGCGAAACTTACCGGAACACCTACCAGGATCCAGCCGATGACTGGGGTCGCATGGGAGGCATCCTGCGTTGCGAGGACATGGGCCGGAATCTGGAGATCGTGGCGCGCGGGTTTCGCAATCCGTATGGCCTCGGCTTCGATGCCGGTTTCGACTGGCTCGGCGTGGACCAGGACCAAAACGAAGGCGACCGCCTCTTCATGCCCTTTTACAGCGCGGAGTTCGGCTGGTCGCATGCGTGGAGTCCGCATTGGACGGGCGAAAATCACCTGCCCACCGTGCCCATCAGCGGGCCCGTGTTTTTGGGCAGCGGCACGGGTGTGCTCTTCGCCGATGCGCCGAACTGGCCGGAGAAGTTTCGCGGCGTGTGGCTCATCAACGACTGGCTTTTCAAGAAGACGCAGGTGTATCGCCCGGCATGGCAGGGCGCGCTGATGCAGCCGCAGGGCGGGCAGTGGGAGGATTTCATTTCGGGCGGCAAATCGCTCTTTCGTCCGGTGGACATGGCCTTCGGGCCGGAGGGCGCGCTTTACATCATCGGCTGGAGCAGCGGCTACGGCGTGGAGCGGGACAAGGACGGCAACATGACCAACGAAGGCCGCGTCTTCCGCGTGATGCCCAAAGGTGCGGCGAAACTTCCCGCACTATCGGTGAAGAAGCTTCCTGACATGACGGTTGCGGAACTCATCGCGGAGTTTTCGAGCCTGCTGCCGGTGCGGCGAATCAATGCGCAGGATGAATTCGTCCGGCGCGGCGCGGTGAAATCCGGCGCGCTGCCGGAGTTGCTGCACCCGATCGCGGGCGACATCGTTGCGGCATTGAAAAGCCCCACTTTCTCGACGGCTGGCGAAACCTGGGCCGCGTGGACCCTGGCGCGCCTCGGCGGCAGCCAGGATTTTCTGAAACGCTCCGCCACCGAAGCCGCCGCGCCGCTCAATCGCCGTATTCAGGCCGTGCGAGCACTCGGTTTCGTAAAATCCACCGCGCTGTCGGACCTACTGCCCGCGCTTCTAGCGTCATCGGAGCCACGAATGCGCCTTGCGGCCATTCAGTCGGCGCATCAGGCGAATGCAAAGGATTGCCTCGCCACGCTCACGAATCACGCGGCCACGGAAAGCGAGCGTATTTGCTACTACGCAACCTGGCGGGCGATGCGGGACCTCGGCGGTGAGGTGACCTTGCAAACGCTGCTCGAGGACAAGCGAGGGCCCGTGCGCACCGCCGCATTGCTCGGCCTGCTCGACCTCGGCGCAGTGAAGAACGAAGCTTTGAATGCCTTGGCGAACGATCCGGACAAGACCGTCGCCGCCGTGGCGCATCTGGGACTTGGACGCTCCGCCGTGAAGACCGTGGTGCGTGGGGCCGCGCTGGATGCTTCGCCACCAACGGCCTCTGGCGGCAGCCCCGATGCCACGCGCCTCTCACCGCTCGTCTCCAACCTCCAAGTCGGCAGCAAGCGCGTCTATGAGATCGGGTCGCTGAAAACAGAACAGCGGCCTTACACGGATCGCGGCTTCCTTTTCACGAAAGTGCCCGCAGCGCTCGATGGAGCGGAAATCATCCGCACCGCGAACGAAGACGACCGCACCACGGGCGATGCCTTCCTCACTTTCGACCTCGCTTTGGAGTCCACGATCCACATCGCCTACGATTCGCGGATTTCTGCGCGACCGGAGTGGATGAAGCCGTTCGCCGACTCCGACTTCACCGTGGGCACGAACGATGTTCCGTTCCATCTCTGGTCAAAAGACTTCCCCGCCGGCAAAGTGAGCCTCGGAGGGTGTCTAGTGGCGAATGCCCGCGGTCCGAAGTCCAACTACTTCGTCGTCATCCAGCCGAAACCACTGACGCCGCCCTCTTCGCCTACCACGGCGGAGCCTTCGCTGGTCGCGCTCGCCAAAGCCGATGGCCGCCGCGGCGAAGCACTGTTTTTCAATCTCGCCGCCTGCGCCTCCTGCCATCGCGTGGGCAGTCGCGGCATCAACTTCGGTCCCGACCTGACGAATCTCGGTGCCCGCATGGAGCCGAAGTATGTCGTGCAATCCATCCTCGAACCCAACGCCGTCATCACCGAAGGATTCGCGGCCCACGCCATCGAGGCTGGCGGCAAATCCCATTTCGGCGTGCTGCTCTCGACCGGAAGCACCGTGCGACTCGGAGTCGCTGGCGGAGAAATCGCCGAGATCCCGGAGAAGGACATCACGAAGCACGAAACCCTGCCCGTTTCCCCCATGCCGCCGATGGGTGCCCTGCTCGGCCCGCAGGAGGTGGCGGACATCGCGAAGTGGCTGCTGACCGCCGAACAAAAAGCAGTCGCCGCTGCGCCACCCTCTGCTCCTGCCCCGTCTGCACCCGCGAAACCCGCCGACACTTCTCCCTTGAGCGTCGCTGAGCAACCGGACCGTCTCCTCATCATGCAAAGCGGCGCGATGATCGGCGAGTTCGTCTTCGCCGACGCGAAAACCCGCCGCCCCTTCTTCGCAAATCTCCGCGCTCCTGGTGGCATCCCCGTCACGCGCACCTGGCCGCCGGTGGAAGGCGTGGACGCGACCGACCATGCGGACATGCACCCCGGCGTCTGGCTCGGCTTTGGCGACATCAGCGGCCAGGACTTCTGGCGTAACAAAGCGACGATGAAGCACGAACGATTCATCACCGCGCCCGCATGGAACGAAGGACGCCTTCAGTTCTCAACCCAAAGCACGCTCCTCGACGCCAAGGGCAATAAGATGGCCACGATGCGCTGCGATTTCACCCTCGCCCCGAAAGGCCACGAGCTGCATCTCACCTGGGCCGCTGCCATCACACCGGAGATGGATGGTTTCTATTTCGGCGACCAGGAGGAAATGGGCCTCGGCGTGCGCATGGCCACCCCGCTCACCGAGAAAAACGGCGGCCTCATCACCAGCAGCACCGGCAAGACCACCGCCAAAGCCACCTGGGGCCAACCCGCCGAGTGGTGCGACTACTCAGGCACACTCAACAGCACCCAAGCCGGCATCAAAGTCATCCCCGCCCCATCCAACTTCCGCCCGAGCTGGTGGCACAACCGCGACTACGGCGTCTTCGTCGCCAACCCCTTCGGCCGCGCCGCCATGAAACAAGGCGAACCAAGCCGCGTCGAAGTGAAACGCGGCGAAACCCATCGAATGAAGTTCACCGTCATTCTTCACACCGCCAAGCGATGAAACGGCAACTCTCGAGTCGCTCCGATTTTTTGATCACCCACAGATTCAAGGAGGCCAGCAGATTTCTTTTTTGATTCTGGGAGCTGTTCAGAAATAATCTGTGGGCCTCCCTGAATCTGCTGGAGAAAACCGAACTCAGGAAGTCATCGTGGGTAGGCACCGTTCAGCACCTCTTCACTGTTTTCCCCATGAAGGCTTTCCTTCTCATCTTCATTGATTCACTTCGTTCCCCTGCGGGCAGCCTGCGGCTGTCTGTCTCGATTCTCTCGGCTCTCCTGTCCCCATTCTTCTGTCGATCCTCCGCCGCCTCACCACCCAACGTCCTCATGATCATCGTGGATGACATGAACGACTGGGTGGGCTGCCTCGGCGGGCATCCGCAGGTGAAGACGCCGCACATCGACCGACTCGCGAAGCGCGGGCTGCTCTTCACCAACGCCCATGTCGCCGCGCCGGTGTGCAATCCCTCGCGTGTGGCCACGCTCACCGGACTGCGCCCCTCCACCACCGGCATCTACGGCAATGAAACCAAATGGCTCGAAGCCCTTCCCGACGTGCCCACGATTCCGCAGCACTTCAAAGCCAACGGCTATCATGTGCTCGGCGGCGGCAAGGTGAACCACCACATGCCCGGCTTCAATCGGGGCACGGACTGGCATGACTACTTCGACCAGATCTTCGACAGCCACTACCAAGACCAACTCGCCCGCGGCCTCGACGTGAAGCGCTTCACCTGGCCCACAGGCTTTCCGCTCAACCGCCTCGAAGCCGTGCGCACCTTTTCCAAACCGCCGCAGAACGCCAACGAGTTCGACTGGGGCGCATTCGACAAGCCCGATGCCGAAATGGGCGATGGCAAGATGGTCGAGTGGGCTGTGAAGTTCCTCGCGCAGCCGACGAAGGAGCCCTTTTTCCTCGCCGCAGGCATCTATCGACCGCATCTCCCGTTCTACGCGCCCCGGAAATACTTCGACATGTATCCGCAGGATCAAATCATCCTGCCGCCCATCAAGGACGATGATTGCGATGATCTTCCCGAAGCCGGCAAACAAATGGCCGCCGACCGTCGCGGCGATTACGAACTCGTTTTGCGCGAAAACCGCCATCGCGAACTCGTGCAGGCCTACCTCGCCAGCATCACCTTCGCCGACGCGCTCATCGGACGCTTGCTCGATGCGCTCGATGCCAGTCCCGCCGCGCAGAACACCGTCGTCGTCCTCTGGTCCGACCACGGCTGGCATCTCGGCGAAAAGCAGCACCTGCACAAGTTCACCCTCTGGGAGCGCTCCACGCGCATCCCGATGATCATCGCCGCGCCCGGCGTCACGCAGCCCGATTCACGCACCGCGCGGCCCGTCGGCACGATTGATCTCTTTCCCACGCTCAACGAACTCTGCTCGCTGCCCGCCATCGCCTCGCTCGACGGCACCAGCCTCGTCCCGCTGCTCAAAGAACCATCGCGTGAGTGGTCGCGTCCCGCCCTCACGACTCACGGTGAAGGCAACCACTCCCTCCGCACCGAACGCTGGCGCTACATCCGCTACGCCGACGGCAGCGAGGAACTCTACGACCACACCACCGATCCCAACGAGTGGACAAACCTCGCCACCAAGCCCGAGTTTGCTCCTATCAAAGCCGAACTCGCTCCGAGCCTCCCCAAGACCAACGCCCCGGCCCGAGGCTCGAAGAAGAAGCGCAAAGACTCGGCTGTGGAGTGATTTTCGGATTCGAGTGAAATGATCGTCAACAGCTAGGCGTAGTAGCCAGTGGTCTGACCACTGAAATCTGCTACTTATGCCCTCATCCAAGCCACTCGTTGCCATCATTGACTGGGCCGCTTCACCTTTGGGTGATCCGGCGTCTGCGGTTGAAAAATCTGTCATCGGCGATGCCGCCGAGGTGCGGCGCTTTCTTTGTGCGACTGATGCGGACTTCACGGAGGATATCTGCGAGGCGCAGGCGATCATCGTCTGGCACAACACGCCCATCGGCGCTCCGGGGATGGCGCGGTTGAAGAATTGCAGCGCTTTGATCCGCAATGGCGTGGGCTTTGACTCTGTGGACATCGCGGCGGCGCGCCAGCTCGGCATTCCTGTGTGCAATGTGCCGGACTATGGCACGGAGGAGGTCGCAGACCATGCCATCGCGCTCATCATGGCGCTGTGCAGGCAGTTGTTTCCGCTGGATGCGGAGGCGAAGGTGCTGGGCTGGCACATCAAGGTGGAAACCAAGCTGCGTCGGTTGCGCGAGTTGACGCTCGGTATCGTCGGCCTCGGTCGCATCGGCACGGCGACGGCGCTGCGGGCCAAGGCACTGGGTTTCAAGGTGATCTTCCACGATCCTTACCTGCCCAACGGCGCGGACAAGGCCGTGGGCATCGAGCGTGTGCGCTCGCTTGATGAACTGCTCGTCCGCTGCGATGTGCTGTCGCTGCATTGCCCGCTGAATCAGGAAACGCGTCATCTCATCGCCGAGCGGGAGCTTTCGCTGCTGAAACCCGGTGCCTTCGTGGTGAACACGGCGCGTGGAGCGGTGATCAAGAAAGACGCCATCCTTGCAGCGCTGCGTGAAGCACGCATCGCGGGCGCGGGACTCGATGTGGTGGAGGACGAGCCCCTGAAAACTGCCGAGGAAGCTGCCGCGCCGAACCTCATCGTCACCTGCCACGCGGCTTTTTGCAGTGTGGAATCCAAAATCGAGATGCGTGCCACCTCGGCTCGCATCGCCCTGGCCGCGGTGCGCGGTGAACCGCTCGAAAACATCGTCAACGGACCCCTTTCATGAACCTTCTCTCTCTTGAACGCCCCGTCTCGCTGGTGGAAACCGTCTGCCAGCAGCTCGCGAAGCTGATTCGCGGCAAACACACCGATGACGACAACGATCGCTGGCTGCCCGGCGAGCGATCGCTGGCTGAAAAGCTCGGCGTGAGCCGCAGCGTGGTGCGCGAGGCGACGAAACGCCTGGAGCAGCAGGGCATGCTGGAGATCCAGCATGGCAATGGGATCAAGATCGTGGACCGGCTGCATCGTCCGCTGAATGACTCGCTCTCGCTGCTCATTCCTCATGTGGCCGACCGTCTGCAACAGCTCAACGAGACGCGTCTTTCTGTCAAGCCGGACGCGGCGGCCTACGCGGCGGAACGCGCCACCAAAATCCAACTGCGTGAACTACGCCGCCTTCACGCGGAGCTGGAGCAGACCCCAGACAACGAAACCGCCATCCAATGCGATCTCGCCTTTCATCGCGGTGTCGCCGAAGCCAGCGGAAATCTCATCTATCGGCTCGTGCTGGATTCGCTCGGCGAACTCGGCCTCGCCAGCCGCACACGCACCATTGGTCGCATCGGGAAAGCAACCGCCATCGAGCATCACGAGGCCATCCTGAGCGCCATCGAGCGCCGCGATGCGGATGCCGCCCGCGCCGCCATGCGCAGCCATATCCTCGCCGCCGGTGAGGACATGGACCTGCCCTCACTCAAAACCCGAAAGGCCAAGTGAGATATGAAGACCTCGTTTACTCAGCTCAGCGTCGAACACTCATCCAGATTGCGCGGCATCGAGTTTGCTCATTTTCCCACAGATTCAGGGCTCCACAGATTTCTGTTTTCCATCTGTGGAATCCCGAATCTGTGGGAAGCCTCACGCCGCGCACTGTTCATGGCTTTGAGCCTTCTGCCGCTCCTCAGCGTCACCACGCACGCCGCCGACAGCGCCTTCTTTGACTCCAAGGTCCTGCCGATCCTCCAGCAGCGCTGCTTCGAGTGCCACTCGCACGGCACGAAAATCAAAGGAGGCCTCGCGCTCGACTCCCGCTCCGGCTGGGAGCAGGGCGGCGACAATGGCCCGGCGGTGAAACCCGGCGAACTGGAGGCCAGTTTGCTCATCAAAGCCGTGCGTTATGTCGATGCGGAGTTTGAAATGCCGCCGAAGGGCAAGCTCGCGGCCAGCGAGATCGCGATTCTCGAAGAATGGGTCAAAACCGGCGCCCACGACCCGCGCGTCTCGGGAACCGCCAAAGCGAAAAAAGGCATCGATTTGGCCGCAGGACGCCAATTTTGGGCTTTTCAGCCGATTCGTGATCCATCACCGCCGAAGGTCAAAAACACCTCATGGCCGCTCGATCCGCTGGATCGCTTCATTTTGGCCAAACAAGAGCCCAAAAGCATCCAGCCAGCTTCCGACGCCGCGCCGCTTATTTGGCTTCGGCGTGTCTCACTCGATCTCACCGGCCTGCCGCCTTCGGAGGCCGATGTGCGGGCCTTTCAGCAGGACGGCAGCACTCAGGCCTTTGAGAAGGTGGTAGATCGCTTGCTCAACTCCAAAGCCTACGGCGAGCGCTGGTCACGGCACTGGCTCGATCTCACGGGCTACGCGGACATGATGGGCACCTCGAACAGCGTCTATGCCGAGCACGCGTGGCGCTATCGCGACTACCTCATCAATGCCTTCAACGCGGACAAACCCTTCGACGAGTTTATCCGCGAGCAGATCGCGGGCGATTTGATGCCATCGAAGTCCGTCGAGGATCGTGCGGCAAAGATCACCGCAACCGGCTTCCTCATGGTGGGCGACATTGAGATCGTGAATCCCGACAAGGCGAAGATGGAGGCTGACCACATCGACACGCAGGTCGGCAAGATCGGCCAGGCTTTCCTTGGCATGACGCTCAGTTGCGTGCGGTGTCATGACCACAAGTTCGATCCCATCGGCCTGGAGGATTACTACGGCATCGCTGGCATGTTACGGAGTTCGCCTTCCTCGCACAAAATGCCGGACATGGGCGTGTGGAGTTCCTTGAATAGCACCGCGTTGCCCGAGACGCCCGCACAACTCGCCGCGCGGAAAAAGCTCGAGGCGGAAAACGAACAACGCATCGCCGCCTGGAAAACCGAGCAGAAGAAACTCATCGAGGAAAAAGCCACCGTGACGAAACAACTCGCCGCACTCGGCAAAACAGTCGATCCCACACCTCAAATCGCCGCCGCCACCGACAACGCTGAGCGCAATGTTTCCAAACCTGTTTCTCCCACAGATTCAGGGAGGCCACAGATTAAGACCCAATCTGCTGAACCCCGAATCGGTGGGAATCCTCAGCCCAAATCTGCTGACGACAAGGCTTCCCTCACCAAACGCCGCGACGAACTCGACGCGCAGATCAAGAAGCTCGCCGAAACCATCAAGCACGCCGAGTTCTTCAAGGACAAGACCCCGCGTGCCTTTGCCATGGCCGACAGTCCAAAGCCCGCCGACATGCCCATCTACGTGCGCGGCAATCCGTATGCGCCGAGCACCGTCGTGCCGCGTGGAGTCGTTCGTGTGGCCTCGTGGGACAAAATGCCAGCCATCCCCGCCGGTCAAAGCGGCCGATTGCAACTCGCCAACTGGCTCGCCGATCAACGCAATCCGCTCACCGCCCGCGTCACGGTGAACCGCATCTGGCAAAAGCTCTTCGGCACCGGCATCGTGCCCAGCGTGGATTACTTCGGTGCGCGCGGTGATGTGCCAACGAACCCCGAGTTGCTCGATCACCTCGCCACGCGCTTCATGCAGGGCGGTTGGTCGCAGAAGGCCTTCCTCCGCGCCCTCGTGCTCAGCCGCACCTATCGCCTCAGCAGCGCCAACGAAGCCGCGGCGATGAAGCTCGATCCCGAGAACAAACTCGGGTGGCGCATGAACCGCCAGCGCCTCGATGCCGAGGCCATGCGCGATTCGTTGCTCGCCATCAGCGGCGAACTCACGCGCGACAGCGGCGGCCCCGCGCTCGTCATGGAGAACCCCGACAACTGCGGTGCGCTCGCTTTGAAGGGCGTGAACCCGCCGAGCTACACCCACAGAGCACCGAGACCCGGACAGGAGTTCGAGCGCACCATCTATCTGCCCGTATTCCGCAACAACTTCGCTGGCCCCGACCGCCTGCGCGGCGTTTTCGACTTCATCAATCCCGCGATGACCGCCGGCGAACGCCCCCAGACCATCGTCCCCACGCAGACGCTCTTCCTGCTGAACAACGATCTCATCCGCAAACGCGCCTTCGCCCTCGCCAAGTCCCTGCTCGCCGCCGAGAAGAACGACCTCGCCCGCCTGGAAACCCTCTGGCTGCGCGCCCTCAACCGCCCCATCACCTCCACCGAGCGCGACGAAGCCATCGCCCTCCTCGAAGCCGTCACCCCGCCCGGCAAACCCGCCGGTCCGGTGCAGTGGACCGAACTCTGCCACAGCCTGCTCGCTTCGAATGAATTTGTGTTTCGTCTCTGACCTCCACTTCGAATTTTCGCCATGAACACTCCACGACCAATCTCCCGCCGCCAGATGCTTCAGCGCGCCGCCTGCGGCTTCGGCGCGCTTGCGTTGCACGACATCGCCCGCGCTGCCGCCAACCCGCTCGCCGCCCGCCTCCCTGGCATGATGCCGAAAGCGAAGCGCGTCATCTTTCTCTTCATGCAGGGCGGGCCGTCGCAGATGGACCTCTTCGACCCGAAGCCCTTCATTGAGCGCAAGCACGGGCAGAAGATCGACTCGCCGTTGCGCAAAGAAGTCACGCAGATCGGCACGGAGCAGTTCCTCGCGCTCAAGGCGATGGCTCCGGTGCGTCCGCGTGGACAGAGCGGCATGATGATCTCCGATTTGATGCCGCATCTCGCCACCGTGGCAGATGACCTCTGCCTGCTGCGCGGCATGAACGCCGACAATCCGCAGCACGCGGGCGCGACGTTGCAATTTCACACCGGCACCTTCGCCGAAGTGCGGCCCTCGATGGGCGCGTGGGTCAGCTACGGCCTCGGCACGGAGAACGCGAACCTGCCCAGCTTTGTCAGCATCCAAGGCGGCGGCGTGCGGGAATACGGCTCCGCCTTCCTGCCCGCGATCCATCAGGGCACCAAGCTCACCGTGCCGCTCGACAGCAAATCGTTGCCCGTCGAAAACCTCCGCAACGTCTCCGAGACCGACGCCATCCAGCGCCAGCGCATGGATTTCATGGCCCGCATGAACCGCCGCCTCATCGGCGATCTCGGTGGCGATGCGGCGATGGAGGGCATGATCCAAAACATGGAACTCGCCGCGCGCATGCAGCTCACCACCCCGCAGATCGTGGACCTCTCGAAGGAGAGCAAAGCCACGCTCGACCTCTACGGCGTCGATGGCAAAGATACGAACACCTTTGGCCGCGCCTGCCTGCTCGCGCGGAAAATGAGCGAGGCCGGTGTGCGCTTCGTGCAGGTCAGCACGGGTGGTTGGGATCACCACGGCGACATTCGGGGCAACCTACCCAAGCTCTGCGCCCAGACCGATCAACCCGTCGCCGCGTTGCTCAAAGATCTCAAATCACGCGGCCTGCTCGAAGATACCCTCGTGCTGTGGAGCGGCGAGTTTGGCCGCTCGCCGTGGAGCCAGGACCTCAGCGGCAAATCCCCCATCGAAAAACACGGACGCGAGCACCAGCCCGAGAGCTTCTGCACGTGGATGGCCGGTGGCGGCGTCAAACCCGGCCTCACCTACGGAGACACCGACGACATGGGCTACCGCGTCATCAACGGCAAGATCCACATCCACGACCTCCACGCCACCATGCTTCACCAGCTCGGCATCGATCACCTCAAACTCACCCACCGCCACCTCGGCCGCGACTTCCGCCTCACGGATGTGTATGGCGAAGTGGTGAAGGAGATTCTGGCGTGAGCTTTCATGCCGCGCGCCGCAGGTATTCAGATCCCGCGGGATGACTTTCGCCGAAAGTCTCCCGGGGTCATGCGGTGGCGCTCTTTGAAGGCGGCTTGCAGGTAGTGGCTGTGGGCGAAGCCGGTTTGTTCGGCGATGGCTTCGATGGTGAGGTCGGTCTCGCGGAGGAGGCGTTCGACTTCGCGGAAGCGGATGCGGGTGATTTCTTCCTTCGGTGTGCGTTTCAGCGCGGCTCTCATGCGGCGGTCGAGTGTGCTGCGGGAGGCGTTCAGCTTGCGGCAGAGGTCGTCCACGTTGATGCCGGTCATGGCGTTCTCGCGGATCATGCGTGCGGCCTGGGCCACGAGCGGGTCGTTGATGACCAGTTCATCTGAGGATTCGCGCACAATGATGCCTTTGGGAGGGATGAGAATCTCGCGGCGGCGGGATGACTTGCCTTGCATCAGGCGATCCAGCAGCTCGGCGGCGGCGTAGCCGACGGTCTGGCCATCGAAACGCACGCTGGTGAGCGGCGGTGTGGCGAAGGCGCAGAGTGTTTCCTCGTTCTCGGCTCCCACGACCGCGACTTCCTCGGGCACGGCGACTCCGGCGCGCTGGCAGGCTTCGAGGAGGCGCACGCCGAGTTGGTCGTTCGCGGCGAAAATGCCCACGGGCTTGGGCAGTTGCCCGAGCCAGGCGGTGAGGCGGGCTTGGCTTTGCTCCCAGTCGGTCACGCTGTCGGAAGAGGTCTCGGGAAGCTCCGAGCACTGGCAGTCGAAGGCTTGCACGGTGCTGACAAAATTCCGCACTCTCTCGACGAAGAAGCGTTCGGTTTGCAGGCTGTAGGCGGCGAACTGCCGGTAGCCGCGCTCGAAGAAGTGCTCCGCGACGGCGCGGCCGATGTGGGCGTTGTCCATGCCGACGAAGGGGCGTCCGCCAGAGAGATTCGTGGCGCGGAGTTCCACGGCGGGCAGCCGGGAGGCGGCGATCAAATCGGCCATCTCCTGGGTAAAGGTGCGGGTGAGAATGCCGTCGCCATCCCACCGTCGCAGCCATGCGGGCGGCGCGGAGTCCAGGGCGCGGAGTTCGAGGAAGGTGGACCACGGTCCATGCGCGGCGATGTAGCGCCGCACGCCGGCGAGGAGTTCGCGGGTGTAGGTGCGCGTGGTCTCGACGAGGAGGGCCACGCGCGGGATGCGGCGGTGCTGGCGTTTGCTCATGGGTGGAACCGGGGGTGACAAAAAACCTGAGGTTCTATGCCTCATACTCGCATTGTCGGCAAGGCCACATCAAGCAGATTGGGGCACATGAATCGCCGCCATTTCATCACCACCACCGGCCTCGCTGCCGCGGGAACGGTCTGTCTGCGCGCGGCGCAACCTTCATCTCAAACGCAGTCTCCTAACTCATCCATGAACCCACCCAAAGTCCTCATCATTGTCGGCGACGCCACGGAAACCGTGGACACGCTGTATCCGTTCTACCGCATCATCGAAGCCGGTTTTCAGCCCGTCGTGGCCGCGCCGGAGAAGCGCAAATACCAGATGGTGATGCACGAAAACAAACCCGGCTGGACCATCACGAAGGAATGGGAGGGCTACACGATTGATGCGGACATCGCGTTCAAGGACATCCAGCCCGCGGACTACGCGGCCATCTTCTTCAGCGGCGGGCGTGCGCCGGAATACATCCGCGAGGACGAGGACCTGCTGCGCGTGACGCGCTGGTTTTGGGAGAACAAGAAGCCCATGGCCAGCGTGTGCCACGGTGTCGAGATCCCCGCCCGCGCGGGCATCGTGAAGGGACTGCGCATGGCGACGGTGGCGAAGTGCAAGTTCGACCTCGAAGTGTGCGGCGGCATCTACGTGAATGAGCCATGTGTGATCGATAAGCACATGTTCAGCGGACGCACCTACCACGACAGCGGTCATTTCGTGGGTCCGTGGATCAAGGCCATCGAGGCTTCATTGGCCAAATAACCCACCGCCCCGCGATGCACACCCGCCGGCATTTTCTCCAAACCACGGCAGCAGCGTTGGCGCTGCCTTCACTCTCGCGCAGCGCCGAAGCGACTACTCCGAGCCTCGGTTTCAGCCTCTATGGAATGAAGACGCTGCCGCTCGATACTGCGCTGCAGACCTGTGCGGAGATTGGTTACTCCCATGTGGAGCTTGCGCTCAATGCGGGCTATCCCACGGAGCCGAAAGTCTTCCATGGCGAGGCGCGGAAGGCGGCGGCTGCCAAGTTGAAGGCGTTGAAGCTTGGGCTGCCCTGCCTCATGATCAATGTCAGCCTCACCGCAGACGATCAAGCACACGCGGCGGCGCTGGACCTGATTGCTGCGGCAGGACAAATGGCGCACGACATGATCCCTGCCTCACCTCCGCTGCTGGAGACGATTCTGGGTGGCAAGCCTGCGACTTGGGAAACGCAGAATGCGGGCATGGCGGAGCGGCTTCACGGATGGGCCGCTGCTGCGGAGAAGGCAAAGATCCAGATCGCGTTGAAGGCCCACGTGAGCAGCGCGGTGAACTCTCCGGAGCGCCTGCTCTGGCTGATGGATCAGGTGAAATCACCGTCCATCGTCGCAGCCTATGACTACAGCCACTTTGAGCTGCAAGGCATCGATATGGAGGAAAGCATGGCCGCGCTGCTGCCGCGCACGAAGTTCATCCATGTGAAGGACTCGCAAGGCGAGGTGGGCAGGTTCCAGTTCCTCCTGCCCGGTCAAGGGCGCACGGACTACCGCAAATACTTCGCTCTGCTGCGCAAGTTCCGATACACCGGGCCGGTCTGCGTGGAGGTGAGCGGCCAGATTTTCAACAAGCCGGGATACGATGCCGTGGCTGCCGCAAAGACGAGTTTCACCGCCCTTTCGGAGGCATTGGCAAAGGCATGATGATGATGACCCGATGCTTGTTCGTCAGTGTGGGCCTTATCGGCATCACAGCGCAGGCTGAGCCGCTGGTCACTGCCTTTGACCGGTTCCACGCCGCACAACCTTCAGCCACGGGAGGCCGTCTGCTTTACAACGAGCTGGGCTGCGCCAACTGCCACAGCGGCGTGACCGGCTTGCCCGCCCGCAGCGGTCCGGCCATCGCAGGCATCACGCAGCGGGTGAATGCCGCATGGTTGCAGGCCTATCTCGCCGCGCCCGCGAAGGAGAAGCCTGGCACCACCATGCCGCATTTGCTGAGTGCGGAGGAGGTGGAGCCCGTCCTTCACTACCTGGCTTCCATCGCACCGAAGACGGCGTTCAAACCGTCGTCCGCCAAGTATCTCAATGCCGAGCGTGGGAGTGATGTCTTCCACACGTCTGGCTGCGTGACCTGCCATGCGCCAGGCAAGGACTACCAACCGCCCGCCGGAGTGCCAGCGGCGAGCGAGTTCACCCACCGCTCGGTGGCCTTTCCGAATCTGGCGGAGAAATACAGCCTGGGCAGCATGATTGCCCTCCTCAAGGACCCGCTGAAGACCCGGCCTGATGGTCGGATGCCGCACGTCCATCTGCATGAGAGTGATGCCGCCGATCTCGCCGCGCACCTCCTGGATTTCCAACACAGCGATGGCACCACGGCCAAGCCCGTGCAGCCCTTCAAGGCGGATCAGGTGCTGGCGGCCAAAGGCAAAACCATCGTGGCAAAACAGCAATGCGCCGCTTGCCATGAACTGCCCAAAGACGTGGCCTCGCTGCCCCGCCCCCTGCAATCTGCAGAGGGCGGCTGTCTGTCCGCTGAGGCAAAACCGGGGCGTCCCTTTTATGATCTGAGTGATGTCCAACGTGAAGCGCTGAAGCTGCATCTCGCCTTGCCTGTCGCTGCCCTGGATGCCAGGGCCCAGGCCTCGCTCACCTTGCAGGCGCTCAACTGCACCGCCTGCCATAGTCGCGATGGTCTGGGCGGCCCCGATGCCGCGAGGAAGGCCTATTTCACCGGCGACCACAATCTTGGCGATACCGGCCTGTTGCCCCCAGGCCTGACGGATGTTGGCCGAAAACTGCAACCCGCTTGGTTGAAGGAAGTGCTGCTCGGCAAAGGTCGCATGCGCCCCTACCTTCACACCCAAATGCCACACTTTGGGAAAGCCGCCGATGCCCTGCCCACGCTGCTGGCCAAGGCCGATGCCAGACCGGAGAAGCCACTGCCCGCAGGTGATGCCGTGCCGGGGCAAAAGCTCCTGGGCATCCTCGGCGGCAATGGCTGCATCACCTGCCACCGTTGGGACAAACGACCCTCACTCGGCATCCAAGCGCTGGACCTCAGCACGCTGGCAAAGCGGTATCAGCCAGGCTGGTTGCGGGACTATCTCATCGATCCGGCAGCCTCACGGCCCGGCACCTTGATGCCTTCGTTCTGGCCCAAGGGGATCGCTGGCAATCAAACCATCCTGGGCGGAGACACGGATCAGCAGATCGCCGCGCTCATCGCATTCTCTGCCCTCGGCAAAGGAGAGCCCGAGGGCTTTCCCTCGACCGCAGGAGGCGAGTTTGAACTTGTCCCGAAGGACCGGCCCATCATCCAGCGCACCTTTTTGGAGAAAGGCGGCACCCATGCCATTCTGGTCGGTTTCCCGGCTGGCATACACCTGGCTTATGACGGCAAAACAGCGCGTCCGGTGATGGTTTGGAAAGGCCGCTTCTTTGATGCCTACAACACCTGGTTCACCCGTGCCGCACCCTTTGAGAATCCACTCGGCGAGGTCCTCGGCCAATGGCCCGTGACAAAGGCAGCGGCAGATGGAGCCGTGCAGTTCCGGGGCTATCGACTCGATGCCGCAGGAGTGCCCAGCTTTATTTACGACGTGGGCAGCACGCGGGTGGAGGAGCGCTTTGAGCCCACAGATGGAGCCCTGCATCGCACGCTAGTGTGGCGGCCCGGCAGCCAGCCCGCGCCTGACGTTGATCACCCCGAAGGCCTCACCCTGCGGGAGCAACCCGCACCGCAAAACCAGGAACAAGGAACCAAGCACTACATCTACACCTGGAAATGAAAGCTTCGTTTGCCTCACTCATCCTCGCCTTGGCAGCTTCGATCCCTGCGGCCGCAGATACGGATTACCAGATCGTGGACCTCCTCACTGCCAGCACCACGGCCAACTCCCGCAGCACCGATTGGAAACCAGGGCAAGGGATCACGATGGAAGTCAGCGGCATGGACTGGCTGCCGGATGGCCGATTGGCCGTGGTTATCCGCAAAGGCGAAGTCTGGATGCTCTCCAATCCGCACGCGGAAAAGGCGGCGGACATCGGCTTCAAACTCTTCGCCTCCGGCCTGCATGAGCCGCTCGGCCTGCGTGTGGAGGGAGACAGCCTGCTGGTCATGCAGCGAGCGGAACTGACCCGACTGCGTGACACTAACAACGATGGCTTGGCCGATGAATACCTGACCGAGGCCAGCGGCTGGAATGTCTCCGGTGCTTACCACGCCTATGCCTATGGTCCAAAACGCGATGCCCGAGGCCACGATTGGATGACGCTGAATCTGGACATGGGCGACCACAGCGACAACAGCATCGGCTGGCGTGGCTGGGCCGTGATCAAGGGCGCAAACGGTGGCATCACCCCCATGATGGCCGGACTTCGCAGCCCCTGCGGCCTCGGAGCCAACGCCGAGGGAGACATGTTCTGCGTGGACCAGCAGGGAACCTGGGTGCCAGCCACGCCCGTGTTTCATCTGCAGAAGGGCGCCTTTGCGCTCAATCCTGAAGGCATCGGCTCGCAGACTCTGCCTGGCTCTCCTTTGAAGCTAAGCGCCGAGGTGCCCAACAAAGTCCCGTATCCCGAGGCCCTCGCAGCAGTGAAGGAAATGCGTCCGCCAGCCGTGTGGCTGCCCTACAACAAGATCGGCCGCAGCGGCACCGACCTCGCGGTGGTCAACGCAGGCGGCAAGTTCGGCCCCTTCGACGGGCAGATGCTCGTTGCCGAGTTCACCGATGCGAAGATCAGCCGCGCCTTTCTGGAGAAGGTGGATGGAGCCTACCAGGGTGCCGTGTTTCCCTTTCTCAAAGGCTTTGCCTCCGGCATCGTGCGCCTCAGCTTCAGCCCTGCGGGTGATCTGTTTGTCGGCATGACGAGTCGCGGCTGGTCATCGCTCGGCACCCGGGCCTACGGGCTGCAGCGCGTGCATTGGAACGGTCGCACCGCCTTCGCCATCCAGGAGATGCGGGCCATGCCAGACGGCTTCGAACTGCGCTTCACCGAGCCCGTGGACGCCGCCAGCGCTGGGACTGTGAAATCCTACCAGATGAGTAGCTACACTTACCTCTACTCCAGCACCTACGGCAGCGACGAGATCGACACCAAGGCCCTCACGATCACCTCCGCTGCGGTCAGCACCGATGGCCTCGGGGTGCGCTTGAAAGTGGAAGGTCTGCGCCCGGTCTATGTGCATGAACTGCATGCCACCGGAGTGCGCAGCGCTAAGGGCGGCCTTCTGGAACACAGCGACGCCTACTACACCCTGAACCGCATCCCGAAGGCGCACTGAACCCAGCCGTGCCGGGCCGGAGCTGTGGCAGGCATTTCCCGAAAAGCCTTAACCTCACAACACCATGCGCCCGAATCTTCTTCTCCTGTTCTTCGCCCTGCTGCTCGCGCCGCACGCCGCTTCCGCGAAGCAACCCAACGTCCTTCTCATCATCACCGATGACCAGGGTTACGGCGACTTCTCCATCCATGGCAACACGCACCTGCAAACGCCGCATATCGACAGGCTGGGCGCGGAGGGCGTGCGGTTTGATCGGTTTTATGTGAACTCGTTCTGCGCTCCCACGCGCGCGGCTTTGCTCACGGGGCGCTGGCCGCTGCGCACGGGGTGCCACGGCGTCACGCACAACAGGGAGGCGATGAAGCCTGCCGAGGTCACGATGGCGGAGGCGCTGCACGATGGCGGCTATCGCACGGCTTGCATCGGCAAATGGCACAATGGCGAGCAGTATCCGTTCACGCCGCAGGGGCAGGGCTTTGATGAGTTCTTCGGCTTCAACAACGGGCATTGGAACAACTACTTTGATCCCGTGCTCCTGCGCGGCTCGAAGCCGGAGCAGACCAAGGGTTACATCACCGACGTGCTTACCGATGAGGCGATGAAGTTCATCACCGCGAATCAGGCCAAGCCGTTCTTCTGTTACCTCGCCTACAATGCGCCGCACTCGCCGTATCAGGTGCCGGACAAATACTTCGACAAGTTCAAGGCCAAGGGCTTCGACAACACCGTGGCCGCCTTCTACGGCATGTGTGAGAACCTCGATGACAACGTGGGCCGACTGCTCGCGCATTTGGAGTCGCTGAAGCTCGCGGATGACACCATCGTGCTCTTCCTCACTGACAACGGTGGCACGGCAGGCGTGAAGACTTACAACGCCGGAATGCGCGGCGGTAAAACGAGCGTGCATGAGGGTGGGACGCGCGTGCCGCTCTTCGTGCGCTGGCCGTCGGCGAAATGGCAGCCGCATGTGGTCAGGCCCATTGTCTCCCACATCGATCTCTTTCCCACGCTTCTCGATCTTTGCGGCGTGAAGGCCCCCGCAGGTCCACAGGTGGACGGCATCACGCTTCGCCCGCTTTTGGAAAAAGCCGACTCCGGCACTTGGCCGGAGCGCACCTTGTTCACGCACAATCCCATCGACGAGACCAACAAGTTCCCCGGAGCCGTGCGCACGCAACGCTATCGCCTTGTCCGCGAGATCAAAGGCCCGGCAGGAGGCTCCAAAGCAAAGTCCAACGACGCCAGCGCCACTCCCTGGCAGCTCTACGACATGGAGAGCGATCCTGGCGAGACAAAGGACATCGCCGCTGACCACCCCGACATCGTGAAGCAACTCAGTGACCGATACGATGCGTGGTTCGCCGACATCTCACGCGATGGCTTGCAGCGATTCCCATTGCCCATCGGCCATGCTGAACACAACCCCGTCGAACTCCATGCACCCCAGGCTTACCTCGACAAGCCGCTGAAGTTCGCCAACGGCCCCGGCTTTGCCAACGATTGGCTCACCGGCTGGACGGATGCGAAAGCAAAAGTGTGGTTCGACATCGAAACGGTCACCGCTGGTGATTATGAGATTGAAATCGCTCTAGCCTGTCCACCCGCAGATGCAGGTTCACGGCTGCGTATCCGTGTTGGCAGCAAGTCAATCGAGACCATCGTGCCCGCAGCGTCCGCCCAGGAAATCCCGCTGCCCCACCGCGAGGAAGAAGGCAAGGCTAGATACCGCAACCGCCAGTGGACGACACTGAAAGCCGGCACACTCAGGCTCCCCAAAGGCCCGGCCAAACTCACGCTCGAACCACTCAGCATGCCCGGCACGCAGGTGATGGATTTGAAGCAGGTGAAACTCAAACTTCGATCAGCGCAATGAGACCCACCCTCACACTCCTCATCGCCCTGCTGCTCGCGCCGTTGGGCGCGCTGCATGCGGCTGAGCCCGCATCGAAACCCAACATCCTCTTCATCCTCGCCGATGATCTCGGCTGGGGGGACCTGCGATGCTACGGCAATCCGCAAATCGACACGCCGGTGCTCGATGCGCTCGCGAAGGAAGGTGCGCGGCTCACGGCGCATTACACACCTTCGCCGCTCTGCTCGCCGGCGCGTGCCGGGTATTTGACGGGGCGTTTCAATCACCGCACGGGCGCGGTGGATGTGCCGAGCAATCGCGGGCTGGACCGGCTCGACTTGTCCGAAAAGACCTTCGGCGACTACTTTCGTCATGCGGGCTACGCCACCGCGCTCATCGGCAAATGGCACAACGGGCTTTATAGCCGCGACCTCCTGCCGCACCGGCGCGGATTTCATCTGTTCTACGGCTTCCCCAATGGCGGACAGGATTACTGGAAGTGGAACCTGCTGCGCAACGATGCCGACGCGCCGCACGACGGTCGCTACCTGACGGACGTGCTCAATGACGAGGCCATTCGCTTCATCCGGGAGCAGAAGGCCAGACCTTTCGCTCTCTTTCTCGCGCATCACGCGCCCCACAGCCCATTGCAGGCTCCTGAGCCATTGGTGAGGAAATACCGCCAGCGCCTTGGCAAAGACGCCAGCGAGGCGGTGGCCCTGACCTATGCGATGATCGAGGCCATGGACAGCGGACTGGGCCGCGTGTTTCAGACGCTCAAGGACGAAGCCCAGTGGGAGAAGACCATCATCGTGTTCACCAGCGACAATGGTCCAGTGCTGGGGCGCGACCCCCGGCATGGCTCGCAACGGCGCTTCAATGGTGGATTCGCCGGCGAAAAGCAGGATGTGCTCGAAGGCGGCGTCCGTGTGCCCGGCATCGTCGCCTGGCCAGGCCACATCCCGGGCGGTCAGGTCATCGCCACCCCGGTGCATGGATGCGACTGGCTGCCGACGCTCTTTGGTCTCACGGGTCAGTCCGCACCGGCGGGAGCCAAAGCCTTTGACGGGCTCAATATCATGCCGCTTCTCCTCGGCAAACCCACGCCAGCACTCACGCAGCGAGCGCTGCCCTTCCAGCGCAACCGCTACGCGCCTGTGTCGCACTGCAACGCCGCTGTTCGCGAGGGACGTTGGAAGCTCCACTGGCCCGGCGACGAAGGCTCCCTTCGCAAGGACTCAGCCCGGGACAATCCCTCGTATGTCCGCGGAGTCACGCAGCCGCATTGGGAAATGCCGCTCGACCGCCAGCTCGACGCGCCCACCACGTCAACGCAGCCGTCTCCACGCCTCTACGATCTCGATGCCGATCCCGCCGAGAAGCATGACCTTGCTGCGCAACATCCCGAGATCGTGCAATCGCTCACGGAGAAGCAGGACGCGTGGTTCGCCCAAATGAACCGCGAGTGGCAGCGGTCCCGCGCCAGCATCCTTGAGCATGATCGTGCCTATTGGAAAGGCCGCGCCACACCCGACCCCGCCGCGCTCTTCAAAGATTTCTGGCAATGGAAATCCGCCCCCCAAAGCACCGATCCGGAAACCGCCAGCCCCCTCCAGGTGTTCCGAGGCTTTTGGAACGACGGAGAAGACGACCAATGAAAATCTCGTTCACCATGAAAGCCACCCTCCTCACCGTTGCCTGCATCTCTTTGAAATCATTATGGCAGGCTGTCTTCCTTCGGTCGACTCTCACCGCCCTGCTGCTCGCTCCGCTGTGCGTGCTCGATGCCGCTGATGCACCAGAGCCCGCCGCAAAACCCAACCTCGTTATTATCTTCACCGACGACATGGGCTATGCCGACATCGGCGCATACGGTTGCAAGGATATCCCCACACCTCATCTCGACCGGCTCGCCGCCGAGGGCACCCGGTTCACCAGCGCTTACACCGTCGCACCCATCTGCGTGCCCTCTCGCATGGGCCTCATGAGCGGGAAATTCCCGGCCCGCTTCGGTGTGTTCAACAACGTGTATACGCCGGAGGAAAACCAACTCTGGATGCAGCAGACCACGCTGGCCGACGTGCTCAAGGCGCGCGGCTATCGCACCGCCAATATCGGCAAATGGCATCTCAGCGGCAACAGCAGCGGGCACAGCGGGAATGACCTCGGCGGCTTCCAGTTCAAACCGCCGCACGAACGCGGCTTCGACGAGTTCGTCGGCATCACCGGCGGCATGAACACTTTCTGGAAAGGCACCGAACTGGCACGGCTGAAGAACGGGAAGTATGAGCGTTTCAAGTCGCCCGACTACCTCACTGACTTCTTCGGCACCGAAGCCTGCGAGTTCATCCAGCGGCAGAAAGACGGCCCCTTCTTCCTCTACCTCGCCTTCAACGCGCCGCACGCGCCGCTGGACGGACTTGATGAGGATCAGGCCGCCATCGGGGCGAAGGACATCAGTCCCGATCGTCGCAAATATGCCGCGATGGTCCGCGCTGTGGACCGCAACGTCGGCCGCGTGATGGACAAGCTGCGCGAACTCGGCCTCGCGGACAACACCCTCACCGTCTTCTCCAACGACAACGGCGGCGGCGGCAACAACGCCGCTGTGCACACGCGCAACACCGCGATCAATCGACCGTATCGCGGCCACAAGTTCGACATCTTGGAAGGCGGCGTGCGGGTGCCTTTCATCATGAGATGGCCCGGCCAGGTGCCCGCCGGCAAAACCTTCGATGGCATCGTCAGCACGGTGGATGTGTTCCCGACCTTTGCCAAAGTCGCCAACGCCTCTGTGCCCGGCAACCTCGACGGCGTGGACCTCATGCATTACCTCAAGGGCGAAAAGACCGGCCACCCGCACGAAACCCTCTGCTGGCAGCAGCGAGTCTGGGTCAGACCCAACGAACGCAAACCCAGCGGCCCCGGCTACCCGGCGCTTTTTTACAACCTCGCCATCCGCAGCGGTAAATGGAAAGCCATCAAGCTCGACCAACCCTTCGACGGCACCGACGACTCCCGCGCTCAGGAACTCTACCCCAACAAGGTTTACCCCACGCAGGCCAGCGTCGAAAAAGCGGGTCCCGGGGACTCGCGCCCCTGGGAACTCTACGACCTGAGTCGCGACCCCGCCGAACTGAACGACCTCGCCACCGAGTTCCCTGAAAAGATTAAGGAACTCAGCACAGCCTTCTTCGCCTGGCAGAAACAGATGCCCCAGCCCGTGCTCACGCCCGCAGCGACTAAAACCGCGGAGAAGCAGAAATAGCCAAGCAATGAAGCCCATCCTCCTCACCGCCCTCAAAATGAACCCACCGACCATGAAAACCACACGCACATTGAGAACCTGGATCGCAGTCTTAACCGTTACCGGAAGCGCCCTGCTCGCTGCGGAGCCGCCCGCCGGGAATACCACCAGCCGGCCCGCGCCCCATGGGGCAAAGAACGTCGTTGTCTTCGCCGAGCCGGGCTCGTTTGCAGGCTGGCCTGCCAACAACGGCGCTTGGACGTGGGACGATGGAAAAGAAATCTTGGTTGGCTTCACCAAAGGACCGTTTGTGGAACAAGAGGGCCACAACATCGGAAAAACGGACCGCAAAAACCTGCTGGCTCGAAGCACCGACGGCGGCATGACCTGGAGCACGGAAGAACCGGCGAATTATGTTGGGAATAGCGCTCAGCCCGTCGCATCGCCGGGAGGCTTCCACTTTGAAGCCCCGGGTTTTGCGATGAAGGTGATGGGCAATGCGTATCATGGTTCGACTGACAAGGTCGGCTCCTTCTTTGTGTCCGACGACAAGGGCAGGAACTGGCGTGGCCCGTATCGGTTCAACGGTCTGATGGAAGACCCGAATCTTGTCGGCACGGAGTGCACCTCCCGCACCGGCTATCTGGTGACCGGACCCGAGTCCTGTCTCATCTTCATGGCCGCCCGCCCCAAGGGTTTCAAAAAGGTGAGGGGGCAAGCTACCGGCACGGTCGATGGCGGCAAACCCTCCCAGTGGGTGGATCAGTGGGACAAATCCTATGTGGCCGAAACCACCGATGGCGGGAAGTCCTTCCATTTCGTCTCCTGGATCGCGCCGCTCAGCGGTTCCTTCCGCGCCGTCATGCCTGCGATATGCCGTCTGAAGGATGGTTCCATCGTGGCCACCGTGCGTGCCAACCGGGTGGAACGGGATGCCAAGGGCGAGGGTTACATGGCCGGCCATGTGGATGCTTATGGTTCCGCCGACAATGGCAGGACGTGGAGTTTTCTGAGCCGTGTGGGTGAAACCGGCGGCAAGGAGCAGAATGGAAATCCTCCGGCCTTGGTGGCGCTCAAGGACGGCAGGATTGCCTGTGCTTATGGAGACCGAAGGACGGCCCAAATCAAGGCGCGCATGAGTGCCGATGGAGGCAGGACCTGGGGCGAGGAGCGGGTGTTGCGTGACGATTTTCAACGAGGCAAGGACCACAGTGCGGACCTCGGCTATCCCCGTCTGGTGATTAACCATCAAAACCAAATCGTGGTCACGTATTACTGGGCCACCAAAGACCACCCCCAAGGTCATATCGCTGCAACGATTTTTGAATGAACCCACAAGCCAGCATGAACCGAAGACACTTCATTCAAACCCTCGGCGGCACAGCGCTGACCTTTCCCTGGTTCTCCAACCTCGCGCTGCACGGCGCGGAAGCTGCGAAGGCTCCTCGTCGGCTGGTTTGCATCGGACTGGATTTCGGCTTGCGGCCTGAATCGTTCTTTCCGGTGGGTCACGGGCCGGAATTGGAGCTGACTCCTTTGCTGAAGCCTCTGGAGCGATGGCGGCAGAAGATGACCGTCTTCTCGCAACTGGAGCATCCCGGTGTGCAGGGCGGGCACTATGGTGTCCACGCCTTTCTCAGCGGCGTGCGGCGGGAACAGGCGGCGGGATTTTCAGACGGCTCCGTATCGCTCGACCAACTCGCGGAGGAGCACCTTGGCGGGATGACGCGCTTCCCCTCGCTCTGCCTCGGAGTGGGCGGCGGCGATGCGATTTCGTGGACACGCTCGGGCATCGCGGTGCCGAAGCTGGAGGACCCAGGCGCGGCGTTTGACCTGCTCTTCAAGCCGCAACGCCAGTCGGCTGTGGCAGCCCGGCGCACCGAATTGTCTGAGAATGAATCCGTGCTGGCGCTCATCGCCCAAGATGCCAAGCGCGTGGCGCCGCATCTGGATCGCTGGGATCGCGAAAAAATGGACGAGTTCATCGGCGCGATGCGTGACTTCGAGCGGGCGAATGCCTCCAACATGGCCTGGCTCGACAAACCGCTGCCAGTGACGGATGGCAAAGAGCCGGAGTTCGATGGCGAAGGCTGTCTGGATCGCGTGCGGGCGAACTTCGATCTCGCGGCGCTGGCGCTGCAAGCCGACGCCACGCGCATCATCACGCTGAACATCGGTGGCGCACTGCCCGTGACGAACATCCCTGGCATCAATCGCGGTTATCACGATCTCTCGCACAGCGGTCAGGACCCGGACAAGCTGCGGCAGCTCCATCTCATTGAGTCCGCGCTGATGGCCGAGCTGGATCATTTCCTGGAGCGGCTCGCCGCCATGAAGGACATCGGCGGCGGCTCGTTGCTGGACAACACCACCGTGGTATTCGGCAGCGGCATGGGCAATGCCAGCTCGCACGCGAACACAAACCTCCCCGTGGTGCTCGCGGGCGGCGGCTTCAAGCACGGACGGCATCTCTTCTTCCCCAAACAAGGCCGCCAGCAGACCCCGCTCTGCAATCTCTTCGTCACCCTGCTCCAGCAAATGGGCATCGAGCGCGACCAGTTCGGCTCCAGCACCGGAAACCTCAATCAACTGCTCGTGTAGGATGTGGCGATCTTATCCAGATTTGAGGCAGGAGAATGGGGGCAGAAGAATGTCTCAGATTCTCCTGCCCCCATTCTTCTGCCTACTCTTCATCTTCTGCTCCACGCTCCACGCCGCAGACAACGCTTCGCTCAAACCCGACGCCTTCCTCTCCCGCTACTGCCTCGACTGCCACGATGCCGATGTGCAAAAAGGCGACCGGCGGCTCGATGACCTGCCTTTATCCGTCGGCACGGACCTCGCCACCGCGGAACGCTGGCAGGAGGTGCTGCACCAGCTTCAGCTCGGCGAGATGCCACCGGCGAAGAAGAAACAACCCACCGATGACGAGCGTCGCGCCTTGCTCGCGTGGATTGAGGAGCAGCTCATTCAAGCCCAATCCGCCGCCCGCACCCTTGGCGGCCAGGTGGTGCATCGTCGTCTGAGCCGTGCGGAGTATCTGCACACCATGCAGGACCTCTTTGGGTTCGAGGGAGATTTTGATCCCACCACCAGCTTCCCCGGCGACGAGGAGTTGGAAGGCTTCCGCAACATCGGCTCCGCCTTGCGCACGTCGCGACATCACCTGGAGCAGTATCTCAAAGCCGCCGATGCGGTGCTCGATCACGCTTACGATCTCGCCGAGGTGAACGGCAAACCGGAGGTGAGGCAATGGAAGGACAGCGCGGAGGAGATGCGCCCGCTCAACGACGCCTTCGGCCTCGGCGTCATCAGCGCGGAGAAGGCGAAAGGCCCCGCCTACATCCATCTCAGCCACGGCCTGCGAAATCAGGAACTCATCTTCGACAGCAAACTCTTCCTCAGCGAACTGGGCGACATCGGAGTGCCGCACTCCGGTTGGTATGAGGTGGAAGTGGAGGCCACCGCCGCGAACCGTCATCATCCGTATGGCAAGGACCTCATGCTCGGCGGCCTCGTGCCGTATTTCAAAGACCTGAAATCCTACTATGACGAATCGAAGCGGATGCAGCTCGGCATCGGTCGCCAAGGCGAAGGCATGCAGGGCAATGGCTGGCGGCTCATCCCGCCGAACATCATTCACGCCACCGTGCTGCCCGACGAACGCTACACCACCGTCCGCGCCCGCATCTGGCTGGATCGCGGCACGGTGCCCTATCTCTCCTGGATCGACGGCCCGCCCAAGGGCACACGCGGCCAATTCATCTCCACCAAGCTCTACA
>Ga0169931_10002639_pt1 | contig 29041 bp, 23 predicted proteins | sample Kivu_15m_20L_FD_129675 | JGI IMG/M metagenome (GOLD analysis project Ga0169931, IMG submission 129675) | Freshwater microbial communities from Lake Kivu, Western Province, Rwanda to study Microbial Dark Matter (Phase II) - Kivu_15m_20L... | ecosystem: Environmental > Aquatic > Freshwater > Lake...
AGACTCAAAATCTTGTGGGCATCCCCCGTGTCGGTTCGAGTCCGACCACCGGCACCATCGCAGACATTTCGAAGCGAATGCGGCCAAGGATGCGTGAGAAGTGAGCTCCTCACGTTTCGGATGATATCATTTGGCTCAGAGCCAGCGCGTTCATGACGGCTTTCGGCACGAAGCTGCCGGGATCGACGTATTCGGGCAGTTTGGAGCCGTCTGCGGAGCGTTCGGAGCAGTGAGCGTTGCCGCCAAAGGGCCCGAGACCATCAAGGGGCGGGGCGAGCCGCCAGAGATGGTTCGCATCGCTCAAACCGCCGCGTGGCACCGAAACGGCCTTGAAGTTCATTGCTGCGGCGGCCTGATGCCAGAGGTGGAAGAGGGCTGCGGACTCAATGCTTCCAGGCCATGCGGCCGTGTGACCGGTGCGGGTGGCACTGAGTTTGGTGCCGTTGGGCGCAGTGCCGCTAAGTGAGGCGAAAAAGTCATCCGCGTGCTGCAACGCGGCGGGGGCTGTGGCCCGGCATTCCCACTCGGCGCACGCTGCATGTGGCACACGATTCACCACCGTACCACCTTGAATAAAGCCGATGTTCACCGTGCGCTCTTCAGCGGCGCTGGTCAGCGCGGCGATGTCAGGAAGGACGCCGGCGAGCGCGTCGATGGCGTTGATGCCCTCGTGATGCTTGCTGCCCGCATGCGCGGCCTTCCCCTCGGCGGTGAGCTTCCAGGTGCTGCGGCCTTTGCGAGAGGTGACGATGTGCCAGCCGCCTTCGTCCACCGGACCGCCTTCAAACACGAGCACGGCCCTCGCTTTGCCATGACATCTCGCGTGAGTGACATGACCGAAGTCGTCGCTGGTCACTTCCTCGGCGGCGTTGGCGGCGACGAGCCAATGCGTTTTCGCGAAGGCCTCCGGCTCGCAATCACGCAGGATTTGGAGCATGAGCCAGATCAAGGCGGTGCCGCCTTTGTTATCGACGGTGCCGGGACCGTAAACACGGCCTTCATCGGGGCGCTCGTCCCATTGGAAATGGTTACGCTGTTCTTCCTCGGGAGGGAAAACGGTGTCTGAATGCGTCACCAGCACGATGGGGTCGCCACCCGTGCCGCGATGGGTCAGAAACAGATGCGGTCCGGTCCCTGGATCGCCGCAGGGGACCAACTCGGCCTCGAACCCGAGCGGTGCGAAGGCTTCCATGGTGAGTCGGGCCACTGCTTCAACACCAGCCGCATTCGCTGTGAAGCTGTTGATGGCAACGAGCCGTTTCAAGAAAGCCAGTGTCGCCGGCAAATGCCGAGTTGCTGAGTCATGGAAATCCGGTGGCATGGAATGACAGTTCAGAAGCAGTTTGGAGGATGAGCGGATGTCGAAATCCAGATGACCGAAAAAGAAAGGGCTTTTTTCGACAAAAAGAACGGAGAGACTGCGCCCCCGAGGCATGATGGCGCTTTCAGAAGGGGCATCTGGCCATCTTCGACCACCAGAGGCTTGTTCTCCGTTTGCAGAAACAACCGCCGCGTGCCAGAAAACCACTGCATGAACAAACTTGTCATCATCACCGGAGCTTCCTCCGGCATCGGAGCGGCCACCGCCCGGGCTTTTGCCACGGCTGGTCATCCGCTGTTGCTCCTCGCGCGTCGTTTGGAGCCGATGGAGGCGCTGAATCTGCCGCACACGCTCTGCCGCGCCGTGGATGTGCTCGAGGCCGCTTCTTTTAAGGCTGCCATTGACGAGGCCGAGGCTCAGTTCGGCCCCGCCGAGATCCTCGTGAACAATGCCGGCGTCATGCTGAACTCCCCGGCCACCGAGGGCGATTCCGCCCAGTGGGACGCGATGATCGACATCAACATCAAAGGCGTGCTGACTGGCATCCGCCTCGTGCTCAACGCCATGGTGGGGCGCGGCAGCGGCACCATTGTGAACATCGGCTCCATCGCCGGGGTGAAGACTTTCGGCAACCACGCGGTGTATTGCGGCACGAAGTTTGCCGTGCATGCCATCACCGAAACGATCCGCGAGGAGGTGAGCAGCAAAAACGTCCGCCTCATCACCATCGCCCCCGGCATGGTCGAGACTGATCTCGTCAACCACACCACGCACGATGCCTCCCGCGACGGCTGGTGGAGCTATGCGAAGCAGATCGGCGGTGCCTTGAAGCCGTCTGACATCGCCGAGGCCATCGTCTGGTCCGCAAAACTGCCGCAGGGCGTCTGCGTGCGCGAGATGGTGATTTGTCCGACCAAGCAGGAACCCTGAGCGTAATCCGCCACACCACTATCCAGGCCATGACCACGAACGAACTCACCTCCGCGCTCAACTGGCGTTACGCCTGTAAAGTCTTCGATCCCTCGAAAAGGATCCCCACCGACACCTGGGCCGCTTTGGAGGAGTCCCTCGTGCTTACGCCTTCGAGTTTCGGCCTGCAGCCGTGGAGATTCCTCATCGTGCAGGATCAGGAACTGCGTGAAAAGCTCGTGCCACACACCTGGAAGCAGCGTCAGGTCGCTGAGTGCTCGCATTTGGTCGTCATGGCCGTGAAGAAAGCCTACAGCCTCGATGACCTTGATGCGTTCATCGCTCGCATGGTGGAGGTTCGTGGCGGGAGCGCTGAATCACTCGCTGGCTTCCGCAAGATGGTGGCCGGCACCCAGGAGCAGGGTTACATGACCAAGGAGTGGGCGAAAATGCAGGCCTACATCGCCCTCGGACAGTTCATGGCGTCCTGCGCACTACTTGGCGTGGATACCTGCCCGATGGAGGGCTTCGTTGCTGCCAAATACGACGAGCTACTCGGTCTCGAGGCCCAAGGTCTCACCACCGCCGTGTTATGCCCAACAGGCTATCGCCACCCGGATGATCGCTACGCGGCACTGCCAAAGATCCGCTTCAAAGCAAGTGATGTGATCGAGCATCGCTGACTCGTCTCATTCCGGTCGTTGCACCAGTTGCACGAGCCGTGGATCCTTCTTCGGGTCCAGCCACATGAGGATGGAGCGCAGATGTTTCTCGCTCATCGCCGTGCAGCCGGAGGTGGGCACATGCTCGCCCTGCCAGAGGTGCAGGAAAATGCAGGAGCCACGTCCGAGGAGATTCTGCGGATTGTGGGCGATCACCGCTCCCAGCTTGTAACAACCACCGCCGGGAACCATCGTCTCGGGGCTGGTCCAGTCACAGGCGACCTCACGATCATCGACGATCTGGTTGTAGTAACGCGAGCGCACATCGTCGATGCCGAAATGATGCGAGGTGCAGCGGAGGTAGGACAGCTTGATCCAGTTCGGCCTCGGTTCGGAGCCAAACGCCTGCGTGATCTGGAAAATGCCCGCGGGAGTGCAGCCATCGCCTTCCTTTTTGACACGAAATCCAGCAGGCTGCGGCAAAGAAGGCTCGCCCAGTCCCCACGCCAATCCGTGACGGCCGATCCGGACGGGAATCCCGACGCTGAAACTCTTCCAGCCCCCCTCTGTAGTACGCTGAAGCATGCGTAGTTCAGCAGCCGTGGTTTTGTCGTCAGCGGCAGTGACATAGAGCACCTGCTGACAACTTGTGGGCAAAACAGCGGCGATTTCCGGCGGCAGCATGGCGCGGGTGGGCATGCGCGCACATGAGGCGAGCGCGAGGAGCATGACAAGCAGGCGATGCATGCGTTCTGAGGTGGAAATGAAAACGCCGCAGAGTTTCCTCCGCGGCGTTTTGAAGGCGCTTGAAACTTACCAGCCGTGCGCGTTGCGCACTTTGATCATCGTGTCGAGGATCGTGTTCCAGGTCTTCGGCGTTTCGAGCACGGCGTTCGGGAACATGCAACCATCCCAGCAGATGTGCTGGATGCCACGAGCGGCGGCGTCTTTGAGCCAGTAGCCTGCGCATTTCACGACGTCGAGTTTACCGTTGGGATCGTCGGCTTGGCAGTGCTTGCCCGTCTTGTCATGTGAACCGGCGCCGTGCACGGTGCCGTCGTTCTGAGCGACGTGGAAGTCGATGGTCCATGGACGCAGCGCGTCGGTCATCTTCTCGTAAGCTGCGTAGAATTCCGCGTCGCTGTAGCCTTCCTTCACCAGCGCATGCTCAGGAGCGTTGTAGCCGAGGGTGTAGAGGTAGGTGTGGGCGAGGTCGGCTTGGAAGCCGAGCGCGTTCGGCATACCGACGCCTTCGAGCACGTCGAGCATGTCCTTCCACGAATGCATGCCGGCCCAGCAGATTTCGCCTTCGGCGGCGAGACGCTCGCCGTTGTCGGCGGCGATGGCGGCGGCCTTCTTGAAGGTGTCGATGATGCGGGAGGTGTTCGCCTTCGGATTCTCACGCCACTTGGCGATGCCGAATTCGGCGGAGTCGATGCGGATGACGCCGTATTTGCGAATGCCGGTGCTGTTGAACACCTTGGCGATGCGGCAGGCCATCTTCACCGCGTCGAGGAACTTCGCCTGCTGGGCGTCGTCACCCATCGCGGAATCGCCGACGGTGCCGGGCCACACGGGGGCCACCAGCGAACCCACGGCAAAGCCACGGCTGGCGATCTGGTCGGCGATCTTCTTGATCTCATCATCGCTCGCATTCGGATCGGTGTGCGGCAGGAACAGGAAGTAATCGATGCCCTCGAATTTCTGGCCGTTCACATTGGCGGCGGCGGTGAGGTCGAGCATGCGCTCAAGGCTGATCGGGGGTTCCTGACCTTCGCCTGTGCCTTTGCCGACGAGGCCGGGCCACATCGCGTTATGAAGTTTGGGTGCGGATTTGCTCATATGATGGATTGGTTTCTGAAACGGGAAGCGCGAGGTTAGCGGGTGCGGTTTGGAACGCACGCGGAAAATGAGAGGAATTGACCCCGTGGAATCAGGTTCGCCATTTCAAGGACATCCTCTGCCCATTCCACGCGTGATCCGCCTGATGCGTGTGCGTCGTCACCTCCGCGCCGCCCGCCGTCAGGCGCAACATCGTCCAGCCGGTGGTGCTCTGCGTCGGATTGGAGACAAATGAAGTCGCGGGCGTGTTGAGGATGTGAATGCCCTCGTGGTGGTAGAAATCGCGGTGATGAATGTGACCGTGGATGTAGGCTTTCACATGAGGTCTTGGAACGAGAACCTTCCAAAGAGGCTCGGAGTCCTCAAGTCCGCCTGGGTAATGCTTGGGATCACCGCCGAGGCGCGGATTATGGTGGGCAAAGACGAGGGCCGGCCTTTCAGCATGTGCGTCGAGCATTTTGGCCAGCCAATCCTGTTGCTCTTCACCCAATAGCCCTTGTGGCACATTAGGCGCTTTGAGAGAATCCAACAGAATGAGATTCGCCCGTGCTGTCTGAACGAGGCCGACATGCTTGGAAGCCATTGGGGGCGAGTCATGCTTTTCCGAACTTAGAGTCTCGTAAAAAACATCGCGATCATCGTGGTTCCCCATGGTGAGATGAACTGAAATCCCTGTGGCTCGAAGTGGTGCGATCAGTTTCGCGAAGTGGGCATAGTCTCCGGGGGTGCCTTTGTTAAGGGCCAGATCGCCGTTGATCACCACGGCGGCGGGACGTTTGGGAAGCCTGACGAGAAACTCGACGGCCTCGCGAAGATGGGTTGGGACGGATGAGGTTTCGGGCTGCTGACCTCCGATGTGCGTGTCGTTCAAAATGGCGATCAAGTCCGCGTCCACCTCGGCGGCAGATGATTCGACCTGCGCCAGCGCGACGGCGGTTCCGAGTTGTGTGATGAACTGGCGGCGGCTGGTGAGGTGCAGAGGCATGGCAGGAGGACCTATTTCCAGAGAATACGCACCGCATGCACGCGGTTGTTCGCGCCGAGTGGATGACCGGGCTTGATGACCACATTAGGGGACCACGTCTGCATCCATTCGGCCACGGTGACCCAGGTTTCGTTCTCGCTGACCTCGCACACGCCGAAATTGCCCAGCCGTGCGCCACGATCCGGCACGAGCACGACTTCCGTGTCGCGTTTCACACGCAGGGTGTCCTGGTTCACCTCCGCCATGAAGAGCGGCGCACGATGGCGGAAGACGTGGTCGTTGTGCGCGCCCTTGCGTGTGTAAACGAGGAACAAGCGCCCGCCGTGCGTCACCCAGTGCTGCTGCGTGTTGTAGTTGCCCAGCTCGCTGCCGTCTTCCCAGCACCACATCGCTGGCTTGGTGAAATGCAGGCCGTCATCGCTCACGCAGACATAACCCGCCGTGTCGTTGCGCAGGGTGAGGTAAAACCTGCCGTCACAGCGCATCAGCGATGGTTCATACACGCCGCGTCCCGATTCCAAGGCCAGCACATCGCCATGCTCGCGATACGTGAGCTTGGTGCCGTCAAAAGCGCAGCGCAGCACGGTCACGGAGTAGTACTTGTCGGCCTTTCCTTTGAAATAAACCGGCAGGAGGATGTCGCCGTTGCCGAGATCGACACGCTGCACGCTGCCCGCACCCGCGCTGTGAAACTGCGGCTCGTCCGGCATCTCCAGCGTCGTCCACGCGCTCCACTGGCGTGTTTGGTCATCATACACCGACCATGAAGTTTCGCGTTTGCGCTCGTGGATGACCTTGTCGCCGCTGTAGCGCACGGTTTGACCGATGCCGAGCAGCTTGCCGCTTTTCGCGTGCCATTTCGGTGTGAAGTCACAGGTGGCCACCACCACGCCCTCGGGCTCGTTTCGCCGGCCGAGCGTGTCGCCATGCTCTGTGATCGTGCTCCACGTTTTTCCGAGATCATCGCTGCGAGTGTCATTTAGAGCGAAAAACACATCGCTGCCGGTCAGTAGCAGTTTTTGCATCGTGAGCACCACGCTCGCCGGGTTTCCTGGAATCGCACCCGCACGCGGATGTACCCAGCAAGTTTTGCCATCGTAGCCTTCGGAGACGATGCTGCGGTCCAGATCAAACGGCACACCTTTCGGCATCGGCGGCAGCAATTGCAGATGTGGGCGCAGCTCCGGCACCTTCCGTTCCAGACCCTCGGCGACCAGTCGTGCGATCATGCGAGCGCCGACCGTGGAAAAGTGCGATTTGTCTTCCAGCGACGGCCCGTAGAGCTGGCAGAACTTCTCTCCCATCTGGTCAAACAACGCGAAACTGGCGCTGTGGAGGTCGATCACCGGCACCTGCATCTCCGTGCCCACGGCCTTTGCCGCCTCGACATACGGCGTGAGCGAAGTGGTCATCTTTTCATCCACATACACGCGGCGCGCCACGGAGGTGATGAGCACCGGCTTCCTGCCGCCCTCGCGCACCTCGCGGATGAAGGTCTTCAAGTTCTCTCGGTAAGTCGTGGCCGGATCGGTGTGGCGCTTCGGGTCGTCCTTCTGGTCATTGTGGCCGAACTGGATCAGCACCCACTGCGGCTTCTCCTGGAGCACACGCTGCCACAAGCCGAGATCACGAAAGCTCTTCGTGCTCGTGCCGGAGCGCGCGTAGTTGATCACCTGTGCCTGCGGCATGAACTCGCCAAGCATTTGCCCCCAGCCCGCGAGCGTGGGCCGGTCCTTGGGAGGCTGGGGGACGCTCGCCATCGTGGAATCGCCCACCAGCACGACTTTGATCGGTGTTTGGGCCTCCACGGCCACGGAGGAGCAAAAGACGAGAAGATAGAGAGCCCGAAGCATGACCAGCAAACGACGCGACGTTGGTTTCCCCATCATGGACCGCCGCGATTTTCTCAAGACCACCACTGCCGCCGCAGCTGCGACAGGAGCGCGGACACTCTTGTCCGCTCCTTCTTCCAAAGCCCAGCCTGATCTCATCAAGACCGAGAACGCCAAGCCCGGTGCTAGCTTCCAGCTCACCCGCATGCGGCCCGATGACGCGAAGTCCTACCGCACCTCCTTGATCGAAGGCTACTGCTCCCGCCAGTCGGTCAAAGCGGGTGAAAAGCTCGACATCTTCGTCAGCACAAAGCCAGTGGCAAAATTCACCCTCGAGATCTTACGCATGGGCTACTACGACGGCGCGGGATCGCGTTCGATGGCCTCGCTCGGCCCATTCGAGGGCAAAACACAGCCTGTGCCCGAGATGGGCGAGAAGCGCTTGCGCGAATGCCAATGGGACGTCTCCACCTCGATCACCATTCCCACCGACTGGCCCAGCGGTGTGTATCTCGGACGTCTCACCACGGTGCCGGAAGCCGCCGACAAACCGTATTGGCAGAGCTACGTCATCTTCATCGTCAAAGACGACCGCCCCGCCGACATTCTCTTCCAGTGCAGCGACAACACCTGGCAGGCCTACAATCAATGGCCGGTGAAGGAGTCGCTTTACACCGATCCACGTGCCGCGCATGCGCCGGACGTCAGTGTGAGCTTTGACCGGCCTTACGGCAAATACGTCCAGATCTTCGACAATCCGCTCAGCATGGGTAGCGGCGAGTTCCTGCTGTGGGAATACCCACTGTGCTACTGGCTGGAAAAAGAAGGCTACGACGTGACCTACTGCTCGAATGTGGACAATCTCGATGCGGCCAATCTGGCACGCGTCAAATCGATGATCAGCATCGGCCACGATGAGTATTGGGACGTGCGCCAGTTCCACAATGTCAAGCAGGCCATCGCCGACGGCCTCAGCGTGCTCTGGCTCTCTGCAAATGACGTTTACATGGTCACGCCCTTCACGCCGAACGCGAAAGGCGACGCAAATCGCCGCCTCACCCGCGAAACCTGCTTCGGTGAGTTCCGCGAGGAGGAAAAAGAGGCCTACTCGAAGGTTCTCGGCCCCTTCGAGAATCCCGGCCCCGACGAGCGCGAAATCATCGGCGCACGCACCATCGTTCCCTTCAACGGCGGCGGCGACTGGACATGCGCGAAGCCGGATCACTGGCTCTTTGAAGGCACAGGCATGAAAAAAGGCGACAGCATCCCCGGCCTCGTCGGCTGGGAATTTCACGGAGATCCTGACACCGCCCGCGCAGGTCTCGAGGTCATCGCGGAAGGCAACGTCTGGGCCGGCGGCACCCGTCTCGGCAAATACGCCGCCACGATTTTCGAGGGTAAGGACGTGCTGCGTCGCGTCTCTGGAATGGACGAGCCACAGCGAGTCCGCCCCATCGTCTTCAACGCCACCACGATCTTCTGGAGCCAGGGATTGAGCGATCCTCCCGGCCACATGATCCCGTGGAGCCACTTCTCCCGCCCGCATGGTCCTGACGAGCGCGTGCAGCGCATCACGAGAAACGCGCTGAAGCGGGCCATCGGGTGAAAAGGGCGCACCACATGCCTTGAGGGGCATTTTACCATTCGTGGAGGCTGAATCTTGGTCGTCTCGGGCGTATGTATCAGACACATGATTCGTCCCGCCGTCCTTTTTATCGGTCTCGCCGTCGCTGTTGCCGCGGAGGAACCGCTCAGCTTCAACCAGCACATCCGCCCAATCCTCTCGGAGAATTGCTTCGCCTGCCACGGCTTTGATTCGAAGAAGCGCGAGGCCGAGCTGCGGCTCGACACACCGGAAGGTGCCTACACGGCCAAAGACGGCGCGTTTCCCATCAAGCCGGGCGATCTGGCGAAGAGCGAGGTCTGGCAGCGCATCATCACGACGGACGAGGACGACCTCATGCCGCCGCCGAAGTCGCACAAGAAGCTCACGCAGAAGCAGAAGGACACGCTGAAGCTCTGGATCGAGCAAGGTGCGCCGTATCAGAAGCACTGGGCGTTCGAAAAGCCGCTCGAAACATCCGTCGCGAGCATCGATGCGCTGCTCGCCGCGCGTCAGGCGAAGGACAAGCTCGCCTTCGCCGATGAGGCGGACAAAGAGACGCTCATCCGCCGCGTGTCGTTCACGCTCACCGGCCTGCCGCCGACGCTGGCGGAGGTCGATGCCTATTTAAAAGACGGCAACTACGAGGCGATGGTGGATCGCTACATGAAGTCGCCGCGCTTTGGCGAGGAGATGGCGCGGCATTGGCTGGATGTGGCGCGGTATGCGGACACGCACGGCCTGCATCTCGACAACGAGCGCAACATGTGGGCCTATCGCGACTGGGTGGTGCGGGCCTTCAACGAGAACTTGCCCTTCGATCAATTCACCGTGTGGCAGATCGCGGGAGATCAGCTCCCGAATGCCACGCGCGATCAACTCATCGCCACCGGCTTCTCGCGCTGCAATGTGACCACCAGCGAAGGCGGCGCAATCGACGAGGAATACCGCCATCTCTATGCGGTGGACCGCGCGGCGACGCTCACCACCGCGTGGCTCGGCCTCACGGGCGGCTGCGCGCAGTGTCACGATCACAAATACGATCCGCTGACCACGGCCGAGTTTTATTCGCTCTACGCCTTCTTCTACAGCAGCGCCGATCCGCCGATGGACAAGAACATCAACACCACGGAGCCCTACCTGCGCTTACCGACGCCCGAGCAGCAAAAAGCACTCGATGCGGCCACCGCGACCGAAAGTGCCACCCTGAAGGCTCTCGATGTCGTGGCGCAAAAAGCGGTCTTCACGGAAAATGCGGCCGCAGAGGCTCAAAACTTCACGCAGGTCATCTTCGACGATGTTTTCGCCTACGGCGCGGAAACGCGGAACACCACCCGCAATGCCAGCGCTTGGCTGAACGAGCCCGAATTCGGCGCAAAGACCGGCAAACGCGTGCTTCAACTCAGCAACGGCCAGTTCAGCGAGGAAAACATCACGCCCACGCTCACGCCAGTCGTGCTCGGCGACGCACCGCGCTTCAGCGTGTGGGTGCGGCTCGATCCGCTGAACACGCCGCGCACCGTGAGCGTCGAGCTGAACAACAAACGCGTCGTCTGGGGCGATGGCAGCGTCTTCACCGGCACCGCCTATGCGCAGGAGGGCGATGTGGTCGGCGGGCCGCTGCCCAAACGCGGCGAGTGGACGCAGCTCAGCTTTGATCCGGCTGTGCTCGGCTTCAAAGCGGGCACGCGCATCAATATCGTCAGTGTGCAGCAATTCGGCGGCACTGCGGTGTTTGATCGCTGCGAAGTCAGCGGCCAGTCGCGTCCCGATAAGCATGCGCTGACCTCGTTTGCCACCTGGTGGAAGCTCATGAACGGCGCGAAGAAAAATCCACCCGAACTGCCTGCCGCGCTCGCCAAAACACTCGCCACCGCGCCGGAGAAGGTCACGGATGCGAAACAGCGCGAGGCCTTGCTGCGCTTCTACCTCGCCCGCATCGCGCAGCCGGTGAATGACGAGCTCGCGAAGCATCGCACGGCCTGGCAAAACGCGCTCGCGGCCCGTTCCGCGGCCGATTTGGCCATTCCAGGCACCTTCACCTTCCGCGATGAAGAAAAACCGCGCGACACCTTCATCGCCATGCGCGGCGCTTACAACAAACTTGGCGACAAAGTCGAGCCCACCACGCCCGCCGCCTTTCATCCGCTGAAGAAATCCGGTGCTCGCGCCACTCGACTCGATCTCGCGCAGTGGCTCGTGGCTCCTGAAAACCCGATGACGGCCCGTGTGACGGTGAATCGCTTCTGGCAGCAGGTTTTCGGCATCGGTTTGGTGAAGACGAGTCACGATTTCGGCTCCCAGGGCGAGCCTCCGAGCCATCCTGAGCTGCTCGATCATCTCGCGGTCACCTTTCAAAAGAGCGGCTGGAATGTGAAGCAGCTCCTCAAGCAGTTTTTGATGACGAAAGCCTTCAAACAGGCCTCTCCGGTCGAATCAAACCTCCTCAGCCTCGATCCCGAAAACCGTCTGCTCGCCCGCGGGCCGCGTGTGCGCCTCGACGCCGAGCAGATCCGTGACAACGCGCTCTTCGTCAGCGGCCTCATCAATCTCGACATGGGCGGTCGCGGTGTGCGCACCTACCAGCCGCCGAACATCTGGGAACCCGTCGGCTACGGCGACAGCAACACGCGCTACTACCTGCAAGACCACGGCCCCGCACTCTATCGCCGCAGTCTTTACAGCTTCCTCAAGCGCACCGCCCCGCCGCCCTTCATGAGCAACTTCGACGCGCCGAATCGCGAACAAAGCTGCACCCGCCGCGAACGCAGCAACACGCCGATGCAAGCCCTCCAGCTCCTGAACGACGTCCAGCACTTCGAAGCCGCGAGAGCCCTCGCAGAGCGTGTGATCGCCGAAGGCGGCCAAGATGACGAAAAACGCCTCCACTGGCTCTTCCGCACCGTTTTGAGCCGCAAACCGGACGCGAAGGAGTTTTCGATGCTCACCACTGCTTTGGCCAAACAACGAGCCCTTTATCAAAACGATTCAAAAGCTGCCGAGAAGGCAATTTGGGTCGGTGAATCGACTCCAAAGAAAATCGCCGCACCTGCTGAGACTGCTGCGTGGACATTGATCTCGAATTTGGTGCTGAACCTCGATGAAACCGTCACCCGAAACTAACGCCACTGACTCACCACAGAGGTCACGGAGGAACACAGAGTTCTGATCTCTGTGCCTCTCTGTGAACTCTGTGGTTATTCCCAGCTCCCTTTTCTTATGAACCCTCTCTTCGAATCCAATCTCCTCCAAACCCGCCGCCAATTCTTCGGGCATAGCGGTCTGCGCCTTGGCGGGCTCGGTTTGACGTATGCGATGGGCCGGGAGGCTTTTGCGGCTTCCAAAACGCAGGTGCATGAGCCGTTGCCGGGGCTGCCGCACTTTGCAGCGAAGGCGAAGGCGGTCATTTACCTGCACATGAACGGCGGGCCGTCGCAGCTCGATACTTGGGACTACAAACCGGGGCTGCAGCAGTGGTATGACAAGGACTTGCCGCCGAGCGTGCAGGGTGGGCAGCGACTGACGGGCATGACGAGCAAACAGGCGCGGTTTCCAGTGGCGCCGAGCCTGTTCAAGTTCGCGCAGCATGGGCAGTGCGGGCGCTGGGTGAGCGAGTTGCTGCCGCACACGGCGAAGCACGTCGATGACATCGCCTTGATCAAAACGGTGCACACGAACGCGATCAACCACGACCCGGCGTGTACCTTTGTGATGACGGGACGCGAGGTGCCGGGCTTTGCGAGCCTCGGCTCGTGGCTGGCCTACGGTCTCGGCAGCGAGAGCAATGACTTGCCTGCTTTTGTGGTGCTGACGCCGACGTGGAGCGCGAAGGCGATGGCCCAGGCGCTTTTCACCCGCATGTGGAGCAGCGGCTTTTTGCCGAGCCAGTTCAGCGGCGTGGCGCTGCGTGCCGTGGGCGATCCCGTGCTCTACATTCAGAATCCCGATGGTGTCTCGCCGGCCAATCGCCGCGCGATGCTCGACACGCTGGCGCAGATGAATGCGCACAGCTTTGAGAAATTCGGCGATCCGGAGATCCAAGCGCGCATCTCGCAGTATGAGATGGCCTTTCGCATGCAGACGAGCGTGCCGGAGCTCGTCGATCTGAAGTCCGAGAGCCAGGCCACGCTGGAAATGTATGGCCCCGAGGTGCAGAAGCCGGGCACCTTTGCCGCCAGCGCCCTCCTCGCGCGACGTCTCGTCGAGCGCGGCACGCGCGTGGTGCAGGTGCTGCATCGCGGCTGGGACCAGCACGGCAATTTGCCGGGCGAAATCCGCCTCCAATGCCGCGACACCGATCAGCCCATCGGCGCGCTTTTGACCGATCTGAAGCAGCGTGGCCTGCTCGACAGCACGCTCGTCATCTGGGGTGGTGAATTTGGCCGCACGGTCTATTCGCAGGGTGGACTCACCCAGACGAACTACGGTCGCGATCATCATCCGCGGAATTTCTGCATGTGGATGGCCGGCGGCGGCATCAAAGGCGGCACCAGCTACGGCGAGAGCGATGACTTCAGCTACAACATCGCCACCGACCCCGCTCACCTGAACGACATCAACGCCACCATCCTCAACCAGTGCGGCATTGACCACGAGCGCCTGAGCTACAAGTTCCAGGGCCTCGACGCCCGGCTGACCGGCGTGGAGAGGCAGCATCCGATCAAGGAGATCATCGGGTGATCAGTCAAACACGATCAAACTCCGCGCCACCTCGCCGCGCTGGAGCGCGTCGTAGGCGTCGTTGATGCCCGCCAGCGGGTAACGCTGGGTGATGAGCTCGTCGAGCATCAGACGGCCGGATTGATGCATGCCGATGAGCAGAAGGAGGTCTTTGCGAGGCTGCGTGCTGCCGTAGAGGCTGCCGCGCAACGTTTTCTCGGCATAGACGAGCTGGTTGACGTTGATGGATGCGCGATCCGCGCCGCTGGTGATGCCGACCATCACGCAGGTGCCACCCTTCTTGGTCGCGTCGAAGGCCTGCTCGGCCGTCTTGCCGGAACCGTAGGCTTCGATGGCGTAATCAACGCCTTTGCCATCCGTGAGCGCCTTGATCGCCTCCACGGGATCACCCGCGTTCACATCCACGTAGTCCGTCGCGCCGAACAGGCGTGCATCGGCCTCTTTGCGCGGAAATTTGTCCACAGCGATGATCTGTTTCGCCCCGGCCATGCGGGCGGCCTGCACGGCGTTCAAACCGATGCCGCCGCAGCCGATCACGGCCACCGTGCTGCCTTGGTACACTTTCGCGGCCTTTTCCACCGCACCCACACCCGTGATGACCCCGCAGCCGATGAGCGCGGCGTGCTCGAAGGAAACGTCGTCCGGAATCTTCACCACCGAGGCCTCTGGCATCGTTGAGAGCGAGGAGAAGGCCGAGACACCCGCGTAGTGACGGACGCTCTCTCCGGCGGAGTTTTGGAAGCGCGTCGTTCCATCGGGCATCAGGCCCGTGAAGCGCATCGCGGTTCCCATGTCGCACAGCGCGGGTCGTCCGCTTGTGCAGTACTCGCATTTTCCACAGGAACCGCGCCAGACGAGGATCACATGATCGCCGACGGCCACGGAGGTGACGCTTTCTCCCACGGCCTCGATCACGCCGCTGCCCTCGTGGCCGAGGATGATCGGCATGGGCATGGAGAGATCGGCTTTCATCACATGCAGGTCGCTGTGGCAGACACCCGCGGCCTTCATGCGCACCGTGACCTCGCCTTTTTGCGGCGGCAGGACGCGCACGTCCTCGATTTTCAGCGGTTTCTTCGCTTCATACAAAACGGCGGCAGGGGCGAGTGTGGACATGGCGGGAAGTTAAAAGAGGAACGCGACGATCAAGCCCCAGATCAGGTGCAGGGCGACAAACCAGCCCATGATCTTCAGCGTGGTGCGGGTGGAGTAGCCGCAGAACTTGTCCAGTGCGAGATAAAGCACCATGCCCTGCGGAAAAAGGCCCAGAAGGGTCAGGTGTTCCGGCAGTGCGAGCCTGATCAGCATCCCGGTGAAGGCGACGATCAGCGTGATGGTGATGGCCTGCTGCTCCTGAATCTCGAAGTTCGAGCCTTCGTGAAACGCCACGAGGAGGAACCACAGAATGGCCGCGCTGAGGGTGAATGACAGCATGCGTTGCATTGATCCACGGCGACAGGCGCTGCGCAAGGCGGCTCTTGCCGGCAGGCAATCGACTTGAGGCCGCTGGGATGAATCAATGATTGAGGCGAATCGGCAGCATTTGGATTTACCACAGAGAGCACGGAGAGGCACAGAGATGGAGATTCAGGTTTTGATCTCCGGCTGTTCTTCGCGTTTCACGAGCTTCCACACGGAGCCGGTGCGGCGGAAGGTGTGGCGGACTTGGGTGAGGTTCGGGGCTTGATGGCCGATCCAGAGCGTGGTCGTGATCGTGTCCGCCGTGGCGGTGTCGAAACCGCCATGGGAATTGCCCAAACTCCACCCCGGAGTGCCCGTGATCCTACGCTGGATGGTCCGATCCCCTGGCTAGGGTCGCCCGGTATCCGACCCCGGAAATGTGAAATCCGACCTCGGTATGCCCACACACCCATCTCAGGGTGCCCACAAACCTGCCCCGGCGCCGATGTCTGGTCACAAGGATCGTGACGGAATGAACCGCTGATAAGACGCTAACGAGACGCTGATATTCTGATCTCTGAATTAGCGTCAAATCAGCGTCTTATCAGCGGTTCCAATCCCGTCGCTCGTCCTTCCGGCATCAAATCTTGATCTCCGGGCGTTCTTCGCGTTTCACGAGCTTCCAGGTGGAGCCGGTGCGGCGGAAGGTGTGGTGCACTTGGGTGAGGTTCGGGGCTTGATGGCCGATCCAGAGCGTGGTCGTGATCGTGTCCGCCGTGGCGGTGTCGATGTCTCGAATCTCACGAAAATGCCCCTTGCCATAAACTGGCTAAACACGCATCCCTGTGAGCACAGGCTTATGTTGCTAACACCACAACAAATTTCAGGAACACTTGATGACATTGCTGAGAGTGTTAGTCGTGCAAGCGAGAGCTTTGATAGAGCCAACAATGGGCCGGATGATGGCTATTCCGACTGGTCGGAGTGTAATGTTGCTTGGCGTTTAGAGCTTGCTTACGCTCAGTTGCTAACCCTCGCGGAGGCATTGGGGCTTCCGTTGCTGCGATCTGATATCGCTCAGGATTTGGCGGCCGCGAAAGCAGAGGGCTTTTCAGCCTTGGAACACGATCCAGGCGGTGATCCTCATTTGAAATGGCAGTTTCCTGTTCGGCGGCACATTCACACCATACAAACTGTCTTTGCTAACGAGCCCTCTCGGACCGTCACCAAAGATTTGGAGTCCATACTGAGAGCTGCCGCATACTCTATTACAGATCGGAAAGTTTTTGGTGAACCTCCTCAGGATGAAGCCTCCCTTCATCTGCGGCTGGAGGCTGTTTTGAAATGCGTATTTACCGATCTCAAGCACAAACCAAGCATTACCAAGCCAATCAAGAACTTCGAGCCAGATACCGGCATTGCATCGATTCGGACACTGATTGAATACAAATATTTATCCAGTGAAGTTGCTGTTTCACGAATTGCCGATGAACTGCTTGCCGATACGCGTGGCTACATCTCGCCGGAATGGTCGTCTTTTGTTTATGTGATTTACGAGACTCAACGGTTCAAACCTGAATCGGAGTGGCGACACATGTTGAGGGAAGCGGGTGTCGGGGGCAATACCCTTGTTATCGTAATTTCGGGAGAGCCTCGGGAAAAAAATGCTTTGGCTGCAGCGGGTGTTGCGCCAACCAAGCAGCATTCGCCTTAGCCACTCTTGTGTGTAGCTTATGCAATTGTTATTCGTGCTACCACCCGCTCTTCACATTCCACACCTCGACCAAGTCCTTCGGCAGATCGGTGATGAAGCGGCTCGGGCGCATCATGGTGTCGCCATCGTCACCTTCGTCGATGGCACGTTTGTGGGGGATCATCGGCGCTTGTCACCAAAGGCTGGACTGCGCTTCTGGTGCCTGACGACGAGAACTTTGACTCGTTCAGGCTCGACGCGGTAGAGCAGCTTGTAGGGGAAGCGGGAGAACAGAGCCACCCGCCGACCTTTGTCGGTTGGCGGTCAGTGATTGGGATTGCGCTGGATGCTGGCGATGACGGAGGTGAACTCGTCAAAGAACTGGTCGCCGAGGCCTTCGGAGGCGCTCTCGTAGTAGCGCCATGCGTCATCAAGGTCCCTCTGGACCAGTGTGTGATACACCACGTTCACCGACGGCGGCTTTGAATGAAGGCCAGCATGTCTTCATGGGAGATCGTGGCCGCTGGATCGCGGTCCATCTCGGCTTCACGGGCGTCAGCAAGGGCGGTGAGCTCGGCGTCGCTCGTGTTGGGGAGCGTTGTCGAGAGTTCTCCAAGCAGTCGGGTGACCAAAACGCCCAAGTCGGGCAAGGCGAGGGAACGAGCGGAGGAATAGACTTGGTCGATGGTCGCTGGCATGGCGCTAGAATAGGGAATCGAGCGGAAATGGTCAATTCGGTAGTTTTTGGCGCTTCAGCGTCGTGGAGTGCGGTGGCAAGCCTTGGCGCGACACCGCTGTCGTGTGCCGGAGGGCTCAAAGGCGGGTAAACGTTTTGCCACCGCTCGACAGCGGTGCCGACGGGGCAGGCCTGCGCCTTGCCCCTTTGTCACCGCACTCCACGACGCTGGCGCGGTGGCGGAGGACGATGAGGCAACTCCACACGATTGATTGAGCGGTTCGGGTTCAAGGAGCGGGACTTGCCAAGTCCCGTGGGGAGTGCGGCACTTGGCAAGTGCCTCTCCTTGGGTGGCGTCTTGAAACTTGGAACGTGAAACGACGCTCTTCGCGATCCGGGAGGAGGAGTAAGAGTAGGAGGACGAGTAGGATTGGCCGACTCTACGCTCTTTGCCCTTCGCTCTACGCTTTCCCTACCACCCGCTCTTCACATTCCAAACCTCGACGAGATCCTTCGGCAAATCCGTCAGGAAGCGGCTCGGACGCATCATGATGTCGCCATCGCGGACTTGGTGGTTGATGACGGGATAAGTGAGATACAGCTCGTCCTTGGCGCGAGTGACGGTGACGTAGAAGAGGCGGCGTTCTTCTTCGAGAGCGGTGTCGCCGCCTTCGTCGATGGCGCGTTTGTGGGGGAACATGCCGTCGGCTAGCCAGACGGCGAAGACGACCTTCCATTCGAGGCCTTTGGCCTGATGACCGGTGGTGAGCGTGACGGCGTCGCGGTCCTGGGCCTGCTGGTCGGGTTTGTTGTCGGTATCGACGCCGCTGAGGAGCGAGAGCTGGCTGAGGAACTCCAGGGCATCGGTGAAGCGGTCGCTGAAGTTGCTGAGCTGTTCGAGGTCCTGCTGGCGCTGCTCGTAGTTTTTGAACTTGGCCTTCATGTAGTCCTCATACACGCCTTCGACGATGCTGCGGATCATCATGGCGGGTGCGACGACTTTGCCTTCCTTGTCGAGCAGCTCATCGAGCGTGTAGGCGAACTGTTCCCAGGTCGTTTTGGCCTTCTTCGGCACTTTGAGGCCCAGCAGCACCTCGGAGAAGGTGCCGGTCATCGTTTCGGCCTTGGCGGCATCGCTTTGCAGCCAGTCGTTCCAGAGCTTCATGGCGCTGACGTTGCCGATGCCGTCGCAGAGACGCACCATGCGCATGAAGCTGACCTCGTCCTGGCGGTTCACGGCGAACTTCATGAAGGCGGCGACGTCTTTGACATGTGCCTGCTCGAAGAAGCGCAGCCCGCTGGTGATCTGAAACGGGATGCCGCGCTGCGTGAGCTCCATCTGGATCTCCATGCTGTGAAAGTGCGCGCGGTAGAGGATGGCGATGTCGTTGAGGTCGCAGCCCTCGTCCTGCAGCTCCAAGATGCGCTGCGCGACGAAGGCGGCCTGCGCGGAGGAATTGTCGAGCGCGACGAGCGCGGGCAGCACGCCTTTGGATTCACGCGCAGGCTGCAAATTCTTCGGAATCTGCCCGCGGTTCATGGCGATGGCCGCATTGGCGAGGTTCAGCACCTCGGGAACGCTGCGGTAATTCACCTCGATTTTGTGCGTGCGTGCTTTCGGCCAGTGCTCGTCGAAGTTGAGGATGTTCGACACATCGGCGCCGCGCCAGGAGTAGATGCTCTGCGCGTCATCGCCCACGACCATCAGATTCCCCTGCGGTCCGGTGAGCAGCTCGACGAGGCGGCACTGGAGGCCATTGGTGTCCTGATACTCATCGACGAGGATGAACTCGAACTGGCGACGGTAGCGCTCGAGCAGGTCTTCGTTTTCCTCCAGCAGCGCGACGGTCTGCGTGAGGAGGTCGTCGAAGTCGAAGCAGTTTGTCTCGCGCTTTTTGTCCTGGTAGAGCTTTCGCGCCTTCAGGATGCCCTCGGCGACGTTGTCGAAGTAGGGATAGCGCGTGTCGATGATCTCTTTGAGATCGCAGAGCGTGTTGTCGGCGAGCGAGAAGATGTCGCCGAGCACCTCGGCCTTCGGGAAGCGATAGGTGGTGGTGTCGATGCCGCTGGAGCCGAGCACGGTTTCCAGCAGGTCCTTCTGGTCCTCGCGATCCATGATGGAGAAGCCTTTGCGGTAGCCGAGGCGTTCGGCGTTGTAGCGCAGGAGGCGGTTCCCGATGCTATGGAAGGTGCCGCCCCAGATGCGGCTGGCATCGAGCGAAACGAGCGCCTGCACGCGCTCCAGCATCTCGCGAGCGGCTTTGTTGGTAAACGTGAGCAGCAGGATGGACTCCGGCTGGATGCCATTGTCCAGCAACCACGCCACGCGATACGTCAGCGTCCGCGTCTTCCCCGATCCCGCCCCCGCGATGACCAGCGACTGCCCCGGCGGACTCACGACGGCAGCGTATTGCTGCTCATTGAGCTCCGCCTTGTAGTCGATGCGGTGGGAGGGTTCGTGCGCGTGATGCAGCGTGTATTCGCGGGGCATTCTGGGACGTAGAACGGTGCGGAGTGCTGGGCAAGAATGAATGACGAAACCAGAATGGCGAATGACGAATCAATGACCAATGACGAAGTGCGAAGCTGAGGATTCGCGCTTCATTCGTCATTCCTCATTCTGGTTTCGTCATTTTAGACGGGATACTTCCACTCTCCGCGATACTCGCGGCGCATGAGCTTGGTGGCTTCGGGATCGCCAATGATCTGTTCTTTCTCGGCGTCCCACTGGATGCTGCGGCCGGCTTTGTAGCTGAGCATGCCGAGCAGGGGAAGGCAGGAGGAGCGGTGGGCGCTTTCGATGTCGGCGACGGGTTTGCGCTTCTTCTCAATGGCGTCGATGAAGTCGGCCCAGAGGAGGGCGATGTTGTGGCCGTCGGGCTCCTGAAGCTGATGGTTGCCGTGTTTTTCACCATCCTTCGTATTCACAGGGTAGAAAGTCCAGCCGTCGCGCCAGCCGATGTGGAGCACGCCTTTCTCGCCGTAGAAGTAGCAGCCGATCTTGTGCTTCTCGTTGTTGTTGTCGGCGAATTTGCGGTGCTCCCAGGTGGCGGTGAACTGCTCAAACTCGAACGTGGCCATCTGATGATCGGGCGAGTCGGTGGTCTGCTCCGTGTCATTGAGCACGGCGGGGCCGGCGATTTCGCGGCCGCCAGTGCAGAAGACTTTCTTTGGGCCTTTCTCGCCGCTCCACCAGAGGATCTGGTCGAGCCAATGCACGCCCCAGTCGCCCATGGTGCCGTTCGCGTAGTCGAGGAAGTTTCGCCAGCCGCCGGGATGCATCTTGGTGTTGAAGGGCCGCATCGGAGCGGGGCCGCACCACAGGTCCCAGTCCATGCCTTCGGGCACTTTGCTGTTCGGTTTTGGCTGTTCGGGGCCGCCCTTGCTGATGGCAAAAGCGCGCACCATGCCGACCTTGCCCACGGCTCCGGACTTGAGGAAATTCATCGCCTCGACGTGGTGCGGACCGATGCGACGGTGTAGACCGACCTGCACGACGACTCCGGCCTCGCGTGCGGCCTTCACCATGGCCTGGCTCTCGCCAATCGTGTGCCCGGTGGGTTTTTCGACGAGTACATGCGCCCCGGCCTGGCAGGCGGCGATGGTTTGCAACGCGTGCCAGTGGTCCGGCGTGGCGATGATGACGATCTCGGGCTTCTCTTTCGCCAGCAGCTCGCGGAAGTCCTTGTAGAGCTTCGGGTCATCGCCGTTGAGGCCGTTCACATCGTCGGCGGCGTTGGAGGCGACGTCCTCGCTGGCGTCGCAGAGGGCGCAGACCTTCACGCGCTGCGAGGCGATGGCTTCGCGCAGGATGTTCATGCCCCACCAGCCGGAACCAATCAATGCGGTGCGATATTTCTTCGCTGGATCAGCGCCGAAGATGTGAAACGACGAGGCGGCAAACGCGGCGCTGGTGGCGGAAAGGAAGTGGCGGCGGGAGGTCATGGTCGGCGGCGATGAAAGCATGCGCGACACAAAACGCCATCAGATCGAGATGCTTTGCGTGATTAGCAGCCTGATCTTTGGGAGGCGACGCTTTCGTCCATCCACCCAGTTGGGCAGCGACAGGGAAACATTAAGCAAACACGTCCATCACCGGCTTGCCTTTGTCACCGACGGTGAAGGGGCGGTTGCTGGGGGACATGACGACTTCATCGACTGGAAGGCCGAGGCTCCAGCCGATGGTACTGAGGAAATCCTGCGGGCTGGTCTGCTTGTCGGCCACGGCCATGCCTTCCTTGTCGCTGGCTCCGTAGATGAAGCCGCCCTTGATGCCGCCACCGGCGAGCAAGGTGGAAAACACCTTCGGGTGATGGTCTCGACCGCCGTTGCCATTGATCTTCGGCCCACGGCCGAATTCGGAGCAGAGGACGACGAGTGTGGTTTCGAGGAGACCGCGTTCCTTGAGGTCATCGAGCAGCGCGGAGAGGGCGACATCGAGTTCCGCACCGTGTTCTTCGAGGGCTTCCTCGATGTTGTTGTGCATGTCCCAGCCGCCTTTGGCGACTTCGATGTAACGAATGCCTTTTTCGACGAGACGACGGGCGAGCAGGCAGCCCTGGCCGAATTTGTTGCGGCCGTATTTTTCCTTCAAAGCCTCGGGCTCGGAGTCGAGCTGGAAGGCCTCGAGGTCCGTGCTGGACATGATGCTGACGGTCTTGTCGTAGAACTCCGTGTAGCTCTTCACCTCGGAGGTTTTGAAGCGCTCGCGGAAGCCCGCATCGAGCTGGTCGAGCATGACGAGGCGCTTGATGAGGGCCTCGGGGGTGGCGTCGCTCTCCGCGTATTGCAGACCGGCATCAGGATCGAGAATGGGCAGCGGCGAGAAGCTGGAAGGGAAGAAACCGTTGCCGTTGTTCGGCTGGCGGTTGACGCAGACGCTTGAAGGCAGCGTCTTGTGGCTGTTGCCTTTGAAATGCTGGGCCCAGGCGCCGATGTTCGGGTGCTTGATGGTGCCGCGTTGCTCGTAACCACTGCGGATGACGTATTGTCCGGCGGCATGCACGCCTGTCTTCGAGGTCATGCTGCGAATGATCGAGATCTTGTCCGCGTGATTCGCGAGGTTTTCCATTGTGCCACCGAGCTGAAAGCCTGCCTTCGTGCCAACCGGCTTCTTGGGTCCCTGAGTCGCGCCTTCCTTCGGGTCGAGCGTGTCGATGTGCGTCATGCCGCCGATCATCTGGAGGAAGATGACATTCTTCGCCTTGCCGAAGCCAGGGCCGCTGACAGGGGCCGCGGCGGCTGTTTCAGCGGCAAGTCCATGACGGGCTGCTCCATTCAAGACCGTGACGCCGAGCGCGGCTTTCGCCCAGCGTTCGCAAAACACACGGCGGGTGAGGTCGCAAAGGGCAGAGGGCGAAGGGCTAAGGGATGAGTTCATGTTGTTCTAGCGGGTGAGGTGAGCGTGAGTCCGATTGCGAAGCGGGGAATCCATTTTTGAACCACTAATGAGCACTCATTTTCACTGAGGTCGGAATGATCGGAATCTGCGTTGGATTGGTGGACATGAGTGGTTGGTAAATCCGGGCTGCTGATGGCATCCATCATTCCACAAACATGAACTCACGGGTGTTGAAGAGCACCCACGTCAGATCACGCATGGTCATGCCGGATTCGAGGCCGGCGACGGCGGTTTTGATCTCGTCGGCACGTGGTTTGCGGCTGAAGAAGCTGAGGTAGAGGCTCTCAACCTGCTGCGCGGGCATGGACTGCGCGGTGGCGGTTTTGACCACGAGGGAATCGTTTTGGCCGATGACGCGCTGCGCCTCGCCATTCATGAGCATCATGACCTGCGGGATGCTGCCCTCCTCGCTGCTGCTGTCAGCGATCTGGCGGTCGCTTTGGCCGAACATGCGGAGGAAATGCTGGTCGCGCTCCGGCTGCGGGAGTTCGGAGGCGCGGGCGAGCACGAGACCGTCGCGCACGGGCGGATTGATGGCGAGATCCTCCTCGCTGTCCGCGGACTGTGCGCGCATGCGCTTCTTTTTGGCATTGTTCTTCGGGTTCCCGCCATTCTGGCCGCCATACTTGCGCATGTTGGTGAGAGCCGTTTCGATCTGCGTTTTGATCGTGTCGGGGCTGGCGTCTTTGCCGAAATCAATGGTCAGGGCCTTGGCATAATCAGAACCGCGGTGGGCCTTGAATTTGTCCACATCGGCTCCGACGACGAGAGTGGCGCAGGAGTCCCAGGCCTGCTCGGCGCTCATGCGGCGTAGAATCGGGCCTGAGAAGAGGTAGGGGCCGCTTTCGGCCATCTCATGGCTGGTGGCCTCGCGCTGGTAGGTCTGCGTGTTGTAAAGCAGGCGCATGAACTGTTTGAGGTCGAACTTCACGCGCACCATCTCGGCACCGAGATGTCGGAGGAGCGCCGGATTCACCGCCGCCTCGACATCATCAAGATCGGTGACGGGCTCGCGCACGCCGAGGCCGAAGGCACGCTTCCACAAGCGGTTGGCGATGGTCATGGCAAAGCGCGGATTGTCCGGCGAGGTCATCCATTTGGCAAACTGAGCGCGAAGGTCCTCTTCGCTCTTCGTTTGCACGCCCTGGTAGGCCTTGGTGTTCTTGTTGTCGCTCCAGGTGGCGAGCTTGGGGCTCACGGGGTCGCCGGGCTTGCCGTCTGGATACTTGTAGTCATCCGGCAGCTTGAGGTCGTTTTCATTGCCGTCATCCACGGCCATGGCGTTGATGCGGACGAGGTTCTTCGCCTGCTGCTGCATACGCTTGTCATCGAGGGAGGCGAGCACCTTCCGCATCTCCTGCATGCCGTAGCCTCCTTTGGAACCGCGGGTGCCGAAGGTCTCCGTGGCGCCGAAGAACGCGGCCATTTCAAAGAACTGCCGCTGCGTCCAGTCGGCGAAGGGATGATCGTGGCACTGGGCGCAGGAGACGTTCGCGCCGAGGAAGGTGCTGAGCGTGAGACTGAGGTTGTCGAGGCGCATGCCCGCATCGCGGAGGAGGTAGCCGGTGGCCCCGTTTTCCAGGAGGCGGCCGTCCGCAGTCATCATCGCGTAAACGACTTTGTCCCAAGACACGTTGTCAGCGATCTGGCCCTTCAACCAGTCCTGATAGGTGTAGAAACGCGCCTTCTGGGCCTGGTCGGCCACGCGCATCATGTCGGCGAAGTAGTTGAAGAGGTGGCTGTTGTAGCCATCGGAGTTGAGCAGCTTGTCGATGACCTTCGCACGCTTCGAGAGGCTGGTGTCATTGATGAACTCGAGCGTCTCCTCACGCGTCGGGATGCGTCCGGCAATGTCGAGATAGACGCGGCGGACGAACTGCTCGTCAGAGGCGAGCGGGTTGGGCTTTTGTTCTGCTTTTTTCAGGCCTCCCTCCACCAGCATGTCGATGCGGGCTGCGGCTTGGGCGAGGTTTGGATCTGCGGGGATGCCGAGTCCTTCGGGTTTGAGCGTCTTCGCGGCCTGCTGATCGGCGGCGGAGAGCTTGTCGAGCGGGAGGCGGTAAACGTAGCCGTTTCGCACCTGCAGGAAGACGTTGCCGTTTTCGATGCCGCGGAAGGTCGCCTCCAGCTTGCGGCCTTGGGAGTCCGTCCAGGTGCGGTAAACCTCGTTTTCGGCAAGCAGGCCGTTTGTGAGCAAAGCACAAGCGAGAGGGAGGAGAAGGCGCGTTTTCATGGGCGGATTGTCCGGTGTTCCGGTCGGATTCGCAATCTAACGATGAGGGGTCCGGGAAGTTTCAGGTCATTTTTGGGCAGCATGGAGCGCACGCGTCCCGCGTACTGTTTTCCGCGTCCCGCGGAAAACCGTATGAAGACAATCGCTGCTCGTTTGAGCGCTCTGTGGCGTCAGCGCATCCTGGGACGGCATGCGGCGGGACACCGCATGCAGCACGCGAGACGCGTGCGCTCCAACTGCGACTGAGCCATGCATGCCTGCCTGCGGCTTGACCTCCGGCGACTTTTTCGCTTCCATCGGCATATTCATCAAAGCCTGCGTTTTTGTTCGTGGAGCCTCTTTTTCCCAATCCACCTCTGAAAAACCACAAAAAACTGTGGGCGAATCTGATTCGTCCACAGTTAAGTGTGGATAAACAACGTTCGCAAAAAATATGAAGTCGTTCTTTTCAAAAATCGCTTTTAGGCGCTTCTTTTGGTTTCTGGTGGGTATGATCACCCTTCCGATCCTGTCTTGGACATGGTCTCTGGTGTTCCCTACTGCCAAGGACGCAATGGGGTTTGTAGGATTCTATGAAGAGCACATATCACTGTATACTTTTCTAGGAGACCATTCATATTCCTTAGCGTTTCCTGGAGATGAACAACGATTCCATGCCTTTGCGAAGAGACTAGGCTTCGCGAGCCACAAAAAGTCGGAGAATGAATATGAGGAAGTGGGCAAGGACTGGAAACGAGGTGTTGCATTTAATCCTGACGACAGCCTTCGAAACATCACCTTCACGTCCTCAAGTTATTAACAACATATAAATGCGAACAAGGCGGTCCACCCAACGGCTACCCGCGTCACGCCCCATGCTTAGTCGCTTCGCTCCTGGCATGGGTCGCGGCACGTGCAGCCGTGGGTGACCTTTGACGTTCGTCTGAGAACTCCCGACGATGAACCGCACCGTTTACGTTACTGCCATCGCCTGCCTGCTCGTTGGTGCCTCCACTGGCCACCTAGTGACCCGATTGTGGATGCACACGTCAGTGGAGGACATTTCCATGGCGCTTCAGGAGCGCGACCCTTCTACACAGACATTCAGCAGAGAATCACCCCAACCCACCTACAAGATGGAAAGAATCACTGGAATTGGAGGCTTCTTCTTTCGCGTCAAGAACGCCGCCGCTCTCAATGAATGGTATGAGCAGCAATTGGGCGTCCGGAAAGTCGGAGAAAAAGACGAGGATGGATCTTGGTGGCAGGATGCGGGACCGACGGTCTTTGCGTCAGAGTCGGCGTCTGATCAGGCGGGCGGGCCAGAATACGCCTGGCGAATCAATTTTCGCGTCAGGGATCTTGATGCGATGGTGGCACAGCTCAGAGCCGCAGGAGCCGCGGTAGAGGTTGATAACACGATCTACCCGAATGGGCGCTTTGCTCATCTTCGTGACCCGGAAGGCAACAGAATCGAACTGTGGGAGCCGGCAGGAGCCGATTTGGTTAGGCCACTCGATAAGCAATGAAGCAGCCAAGCAGCCGAAACGGATGCAGGCCTGATCCGGGACGTTAAGCATTCCTACTTCGTGTGCAGCCTCGCCTTTGAGCCGCCGCCTTTCCAGATGTCGTATTTCGGGTCCGCGTGGGTGGTGAAAAAGGTGTCGAGTTGTCTGTTGAGGTTGGCTTTGACCTCGTCGGTGCCGGGTTGGCCGAATTGATTGAAGCGTTCCTGCGGGTCGGTTTGCATGTCGTAGAGCTCGAAGGGGCCGTCGGGGAAGCGGGCGACATATTTCCAGCGGTCGGTGCGGATGGCCCGAGTGGTTTCCATCTCGTAGAAGATTGTGTTGTCCCAATTCGTGAGGTTTTCACCGCGCAGGGCGGGGGAGAAGTCGCGGCCGGGGGACTTGGGTTGCTGGGGCATTTTTTCGGCCAAGCCGAGGTGGCCGAGGACACTGGGGAGGAAGTCGTAATTGCTGACGAGGGCGTCGCAGGTCTTGCCGGAGGGGATGCGGCTAGGCTGGCGGAAAAGGAGCGGGATCTGCATCATCAGTTCATGGGCACCCGTCGGGCGAAAGTGGTCGCCCATGCCCCACATGCCGTTCTGGCCGCCCATCCAGCCCTGGTCGGCGGCATAGACGACGAGGGTATTCTCATCGAGGCCGTTCGCCTTCAGCGCGGACATGATTTCGCCCACACCATCGTCCACACCGGAGGTTTCGGCAGCGCAGCGTTCCATGGCGATCTGGGTATTGTGGAACTGCTTGTTCGCCCACTGCCAGGGGTGCATGGCGTCGCGGGGGAAACTGCTGAACGGCTTGTCCTTGTAGTAGGCCGCATGGCGGTTCTGCGGCGGGTTGGTCATGAGTTTGCCGAGGTTGTAGGGACCATTGTAAGCCAGGAAGAGGAAGAAGGGCCGGTCCTTGTTTGCTTGGATGAACTCGAGGCCTTTCCGGGTCCAAAGATCGGTCGTGTAGCCAGCTTCGGTGCGTAGTTGGCCATTCTCGATGACCTTTTGATCGTAGAACTCCTGCGTGCTGCCGTCCGGCTTCGTCGTCCAGGTGGTGAAGCCTTCGCTGGGTGTCATGTTCGCGCCGAGGTGCCATTTGCCGCTCAAGCCGCAGGTGTAGCCGGCATCGCGCAGCACCTCGCCGAGGGAGGTGAATTCCTGGAGTGTGTTGTAAGCCTCCGGCCCCATCATAAACTTCGGATCGAGGAAGGAATGCACGCCATGCTGGGACGGGATCAATCCGGTCAGGAAGGTGGCGCGGGTGGGAGAGCACACCGGGTTGCTGCTGAGTGCCCGGGTGAAGCGGATGCCCTCGGCGGCCATGCGGTCGATGTGCGGCGTGCGGATGTCGGGATTGCCATAGCAGCCGAGGGTCCAGGCTCCTTGGTTGTCAGTCAGGATGAAGACGAGATTCACCGGCTTCGCAGCCCAGGCAGGGAGCAGAGGGCAGAGGGAGACAAGGAGAGGCAGCAGGGCGTAGCGCATGCATGACAAACGGCGTCAGTAGGGGCGATTGCAGGGCCAAAACCCGGCAAATGCCAATAATTAACTAGAAGTACCATATTAAAGGAGGTTAATTATGGTCTATTGGCCGCTTTTCAGCGGCTTCGCCCGGCCATGTCCGCCCATTCCCCTCAGCAGCAACCTCCGCAAAAGCCAGTGCGCATCGCACCTTGGCGCGGACCGTTGCATTTTGTGCTGCTGGTGATTTCAGCCGTCATTTCGCTGGCTTTGCAGTTCAGCTATCTCCTCCTGGTGATCGGGCTGTTTGGGTGGATGTGCTGGCAGGTGTGCCAGATCACCGGCAGCATGGTGCGGGTAGGATTGCTGCAGTGGCGCATCATTCCGGAGTTGCTGAAGTTCGGCTTCATGGGCGTCACCTGGATTTTCATGCTGCGTCCTCTGCGTCCGAGGCCAAAGCACGCGAAGGTCGCCATCCAGATCACCGCCGCCACGCAGCCGCAGCTTTTTGAGCTCATCCACATGCTCTGCTGGCACTTGCGCGCCGTGCCACCAGCTCAGGTATGGCTGGACACGACGATTTCCGTCCGCAGCTCCATGTTTGGTGGTCTTTACGGCATTTTGACCGGGCAAACCATGCTGCACCTCGGCCTGCCGGTTGTTTCAGTCATCACCGCCCGCGAGCTGGCCGGACTGCTGGCGCATGAACTCAGCCACAACGCCGGTGGCCTCAGCACGATTTTCGTACATGCGGTGCGCGAGATGAACGCGTGGTTCTTCCGCGCCGTGATGGAACGCGACGAGTGGGAGTCGAAGATGCGTGAAGCGCCGAAAAAAGAGAGTGAGTGGCGCA
>Ga0169931_10002640_pt1 | contig 29037 bp, 16 predicted proteins | sample Kivu_15m_20L_FD_129675 | JGI IMG/M metagenome (GOLD analysis project Ga0169931, IMG submission 129675) | Freshwater microbial communities from Lake Kivu, Western Province, Rwanda to study Microbial Dark Matter (Phase II) - Kivu_15m_20L... | ecosystem: Environmental > Aquatic > Freshwater > Lake...
ATCGCGCCCGTTGCAACCCATGTCGCTCCCGGCGCCAATCCTCGCTCAAAGGTGGCTGGTTTTGACCCGTTCCCTACTGGCTGGTTTTACCCGACCGCTGACACGCAAGCATGAGCAACAGACCTGTTTGAATGGTAATAGTTTGGACCGGCTCTTGAGCAATAACGGTCTTTTGCCCTCTGCCGAGAATCACACGCTTATTCTCCGCAGAGAAAGCGGAGAACGTCATTTGCTGTGCGAAGCAGGTGGACGAAGTTCACCGCACAAAATTACGGAGGGTAACAACCCACGCGTTTTTGGCATACGGCCCGCGCTCCGCTATGGTTGGCTCGTAGGTTGATACTCGGCATCCCGCCTTGGTGGCCCATCCAAAAAACGCGGAACGGGTAAGGCGAGATGCGGAAACAAAACACTCTTGGGTATTGAGAGGGTGGAGGGCGGACTCATCTTCTGGCCCTCTCCAAACGCCCTGCTGCCGCCATGTTTACCGTCAATCAACGCACCTACAACCCCACCTCCAGTCCGGTCGCCGTCATCTGCCTCGATGGCTCGGCGGACGAGTATTTCGATGCGGCGCTCGTGCGCGGGTTGATGCCGCACGTGGCAAAGATGTGCGTGTCCGGCTGGCGGGGGCTGGCGCGGGCGGCGATGCCGACGTTCACCAACGTTAACAACAGCTGCATCGTCACCGGGGTGCCGCCGAGCGTGCACGGCATCGGGGGGAATTTCTTTTTCGACACTGCGAGCGGCCAGGAAGTGATGATGAACTCCGCGAAGTTCCTGCGCGTGGAGACGATCTTTCCGCATGCGCAGCGCGCCGGGCGCAAGGTGGCCGTCGTGACCGCGAAGGAAAAGCTGCGCGACATCTTCGCCAGCGGGCTCATCGGGGTGGGCGGTATCGCGTTTTCCTCGGAAAAGGCGAAGCATGCCCAGGTCGCGACCCACGGCATCGGCGATGTGGAGGCCCTCGTCGGCCCGACGCCGGAGATCTACAGCGCCGACGCCAGCCTCTACGTCCTCAAGGCGGGTGTCGCGCTGCTCGAACGCGGACGCGCTGATTTCCTCTACCTCAGCACGACCGATTACATGCAGCACAAGCACGCGCCGACCGATCCGCAGGCGCTGGCCTTCTACGCGGCGATCGACGCGGAAGTCGGGCGGCTGCTCGCGCTCGGTGCAGTCGTCGGCATCACCGCCGACCACGGGATGAACGCCAAGCAGCGCGCCGACGGCTCGCCCAACGTCATCTACCTCGAGAGCGAACTTGTGCAGCAGTTCGGCGACGGCTTCCGCGTGATCCTGCCGATCACGGACCCGTATGTTGCGCATCATGGGTCGCTCGGCTCGTTCGCGCAGGTGCATCTGCCGCCGGGGCTCGGCGCCGCGCAGGTGCGCGACTGGCTGCTCCTGCGCTCGGGCATTGTCGAATGCCACGACCGGGCCACGGCCGCGCGGCTCATGGAGCTGCCGCCCGACCGCATGGGCGACCTCGTGGTCGTGAGCGGGCGCGATGTCGTGCTCGGCCGCACGCCCGCCTATCACGATCTCGGCGCGCTGGCGGGCCGGTTGCGCAGCCACGGCGGGCGCGCCGAAGAGATGGTGCCGCTGATTTTCAGCCGGCCGTTGAACGCCGCCTACGCCGCGCGCGCGATCGGCGATGTGCGCAACTTCGACATCTTCGAATTCATCTGCAACGCCACCCACTGAGCGCATGGCCCCGATCCTCTCGCTCCCCAGCTACATCGCCGGCACCGCCACGAGCGGCGACCGCTGGCTCGAGGTTACCAATCCGTGGGACAACTCGCGCGCCGGTCGCGTGGCCTGCATTGATCGCGCGCAGCTCGAGGCCGCCATCGCCGCGCACCTCGCGCCGCACCCGACGCTCTCCCGCTATGAACGCAGCCGCATCCTGAACAAGACGCGCGACCTCATCGAGGCGCGGCGCGAGGAGTTTGCCCGGCTCATCACGAGCGAGTCCGGCCTGTGCCTGCGCGAGAGCCGCTACGAGGTCGGGCGGGCGGGCGATGTGTTCACGTTCGCCGCGATCGAGGCGCTGCGCGACGACGGACAGATCTTCTCCTGCGATATTTCGCCCGGCGGCAAGGCGAGGAAGATTTTCACCCTGCGCGAACCGCTGCCGCTGATTGGTGCCATCACCCCGTTCAACCATCCGCTCAACCAGGTCGCCCACAAGCTCGCCCCCGCGATCGCCGCGGGCTCGCCGGTGATCCTCAAGCCGTCGGAAAAGACGCCGCTCACCGCCGTGCGCGCCGTCGAGGCGCTCTACGAGGCCGGGCTGCCGGGCTGGATGCTGAGCTGTGTGCACGGCAGCCTCGACGAGGTGGCGCGGCCGCTCATCCGCGACGAACGCGTCTCGCTCATCACGTTCACCGGCAGCGTCGCGGTCGGCAAGGAGATCGCCGCCACGGCCGGGTTCAAGAAGACCTGCCTCGAGCTCGGCGGCCACGCGCCGCTCATCGTGCTCGACGACGCTGACCTCGATCTCGCGGCGAAGCTCGCGTGCGAGGGCTGCTATCGCAACAGCGGCCAGCGCTGCACCGCGGTGCGCCGCATCCTGGTGCAGCAAAGCGTCGTCGAGGAGTTCACGCGGCGCTTCCTCGCGCTCGCGAAAACCTACGTCTGCGGCAATCCCACCGACGAAGCGACGCTCGTCGGCACCGTGATTGACGAGCGCGCCGCGATTGCGCTGGAGGCGGCCATCCAGGACGCGCTGCAACACGGCGCCACGCTCCTCCTCGGCGGCAAACGTCGCGGCGCGGTGATCGAGCCGACGATTCTCGCCGGAGTTTCGCGCGACTCGGCGCTCGCCACGCGCGAGTGCTTCGGCCCCATCGCGCCGATCATTCCCGTGCGCGATCTCGACGACGCCATCGCCTGCGCCAACTCCACGCCCTACGGCCTGAGCAGCAGCGTCGCCACGCGCTCGCTCGAGTCCGCCATCAAGGCGGTGAAGGGCCTCCAGGCCGGCACGGTCAACGTGAACGAGATTCCCGGCTTCCGCCTCGAGCTCACGCCGTTTGGCGGGATCAAGAACAGCGGCGTCGGCATCAAGGAAGGCGTCCTCGAAGCGATCAAGATCATGACCAACGTGAAGACCTACTCGCTGCCGTGGTGACGGCGCGCGGGAATGGGAGGTAAGCTCGAGGCAACCCCGTGCTGGGTCTTGAGATTGAGGCTCTATTTTGTCGACGTCGCGGCTAGGCCGCGCGCTTCGAGCTGCCGCAGGAATGCGTCGGTGCGTCGCGGGAAATACTCGTTGAGCAGGCGCCGAACCTCGGGGCGCCAGTGGTCGTCGCGGGTGTAGCGTTCATAGGGGCCTTCCTTGTAGCGATGGATGTCGTGGCGGTAGCTGCCCCAGCGCGCGGACTCGGCGACGATCGCGAGGTCGATGGTGTCGGCGAGGCGGCGGTAGCGCTCCGCGGCTGGGTGCGGCGACAGCGCGCCATTTCCCGCGCAATGGAGGCGGACGCGGTCGGCAAACAGCGCGCGAAACTCGGCGTTCGTCTTGAGACGGTGGAAGAGGCGCGACGGGCTCAGGTCGTCGTCGAACTCCATCCGATCGTCGCCGACCTGCTCGAGGGTCCGCTCGCCGTCCCACACGAAAAAGCGGAACGGTCCGGACGGCGTTCGCCGCCGGCCCGCATACCAGTTCGAGCCGCGATCCCAGTCGGCGTTCGCCCCGTAGAAATTCAGCAGCATGTAGTCGGCGAAGGCCGTCACATCGAGCAGACGCTTGATTTCGGACCACGCGGCCGCGTCCGCTGCGCCGGCGTTGGCGAGCGCGAACAGCCGGTCCCACGCCGCGCCGTCGCCCTCCAGAATTTTGTCGGCGTTGCGCGAATCGTAGTCTCCCGGTTTGCCGCCTTCCCGCGCGGCGAGGAAGGGCGCGCTTGGGCGTTCCGTGACGTTGTAGAGTCCCCAGTAGAGCCCGTTGAGATAGAGATGAACGAAGCGCCCGCGTGCGGCCGGCTGCCCCATCGCCGCGGCCGTGTCGCGCATCCACTGGTCGCGCAGGTAGTCTCCCTGGTGCCGTTCCTTGGCGCTCCAATGCAGCCAGGTGTTGTTGCAGCCGGCGCGCAGGATGATGGTCTCGAATTCCCCGGTCCCGCCCGTGCCGAACAGCGGAAATGCGAGCCGCGGGGCCCCGTATTGCTTCTTGAAGATCAGGCGCAGGGAGTGCTTCGGGGATTCTTCGGGCCGGCGATTCCAGCCGCCCTGCACGCGCAGGCCGCAGTCGATTTGAAAGCCCGGCTGGCCGTCGGGGAAAAGCAGCTCCGCGGACGCCGCGCGCTCCCACTCCGGGCCGTTCTTGGTCGGATGGCTGTAGATTCCGTGCGCCGCGTCGAAGAGCGACCGGACATCGGTGACAATCGAGAGGCTCGGCAGGGCGCGCAGCCCCGCGACAAAATCCGCCGCATACGCCGGCGCGTCGGTCACGCGGCGGTCAAGGGCGTAAGCGGCCGCCGCCGGCTGGCTTTTGGTGTCGTGGCCCCACGTCGGCGGAAGACCCGCGCCGGATTGCCACGCGACTTGCTCGGGAAACACGAAGGAGCGCGTCAGGATTTCCGTCGGCGCGAGCCCGTCGCCAAATGCCGCCGCCCGCACCACCGTCGTCTGCTCGATGCGCAGCGCGTGCCGATAGGGCAGCCCGTTAGTGTCGGTCGGCGCGGAGCCGTCGATCGTGTAGACAATCCGCGCGCCGGGAGTGCGGGTCGCGAACGTGAGCATGAACGGCTGCGCGACCACGCCGCCCGCGCGATTCGCGGTGAGCCCGGAGACGAGGCCGCGGATTGCCCCCGCGTTTGGCGCACCCGGTGTCGCTCGCTCGAAGAAAACGTGCGCGCCGGCGGGGAGTCCGGCTCCGGCCCCGCGTGCGAGGTCTTCGCGCAGGCCGAAGGTCACGGCCCCGCGCTGCCGCGGATATTTCGGCAGGAATTCATGCGCGATGGTGCGACCGTCGGGCCGCAACAGGGCGAGATATTCCCCACGCTCATCGAGCTTGAAGTTCGCATGCAGCGGTCGCGTGGGGTCTCTGCGATCCTTTTGCGAGGCGTAGACCACGAGGCGTTGCCCGGCCGCGAGGGTGACGGCCGGAAACACCCACCGGTTTGGTTTCCGCACACTGTCGGTCAGGCTCCAGCCGGCCAGCGAGACGGCGCGAGCGCCGAGGTTGGCGATCTCGAGCCAGTCGACGCGGTCGCCGTCGTCATCGGTGATGCTCGCCGCGCCGGAAGCGCCCAGCTCGGTGATGTAAACGTGGTCCGCGACGTCGGCGGCGGGGCGCGACCCGGACGCCCAAACCAGGCTGGCGATGGTGCCCAGCGCGAGCGCGGCGACGAACGCCCATTCGGGCCAGCCTTGTCGTTTCTCGTTTGGGACGGACATGCGCGCGAACTTAGCCGAGGCCGACCGCGTCGACGCCGACGACGTATTTGGACATCCGCGTCATCCGAAACGGCAGCCGGTTCGAGACCTCGACGGCGAGGTCCGACGCTGCCGCCGCGTATTTCAACTCGACGACGACGACCTCCGGCAGGGTGACGCGCACGAGCAAGGTTCCGCTCGTGCGCTGGTAGCGGCAGAACGTCAGTTCCGAATCCACGGTCAGGCGGATGCGGCGATCCGCCGATCGGTAGTAGCTGCGACGATAGCGGTTCACGAGCGTGGGCGCGGTCATTTGGCTCTCGCGGCGGAGATCCTCCGGCAGCGGGCTGGCCGCGAGCCAGTCGCGCACGGCGTGGGCCGCGGTGCCGGGCCGAAATTCGAACGGGCGCAGCACCGCGGTCCGTTTCGTGCCCAGGAGGCCGAGCTTTTTCTTTTGCTCGAGCACGGCCTTGGGCAAGGCGCCGAACAGCGCGCCATACCACCGGACTCGCAACTTGGCGCGCACCCGGTCGCCCTCGACGTTCTGGTGGTAGTTCCGCAGGTCGGGCGTGTCGAAATAGATGTTGTTGATCGTGCGGGGCGCGAACTCGGGGAAGAAAAGGGCCGGATGATGGCGCACCGTCGCGGTCACTTCGCTGGCCGTCAGGCCGCGGATCGCGAATTTCCGCTCGTGCCGGAACTGCGGTGCCTCGTCCGCCATGGTCGCGCTCAGAGGCCTGCCGGGGTTTGCTCCAGGTAACTGACGCGCACGCCCTCGCCGAGCTGGCGGAGTTCGCGGGTGCAGGCGGCGAGTCGCTCCGTGTCCTCGAACTGCACTTGAAACGAAGCCTCGGTGAGCTCCGGGGTCTCGTCGATGCGCCGGAGTCCCGCGGCGGAGGCGTGGGCCCGGAGAATCCGCAGTATCTCCGGCAGGCCCGCCGCCGTCGGCGCGGGGGTCGTGATCGTGAGGTAGAAATTGGGCTGCTCCTCGCGGCGGCGCAGCCGGTGGCGCACCGCGAGCACCACGAGGATGGCGGCAAACGCGAGGACCGTGATGGGCGCCTGCTCCGCGCCGAAGCCCAGGCCGAGCGAGATCGCAAGGAACAGGTAGGTGAGTTCCTCGGGTTCCTTGATCGCGGCGCGAAAACGGATGATGGACAGCGCGCCGACGAGTCCGAGCGAAAGCGCGAGCGACGACTTCACGATCGTAATGATGAGCATCGTCGTGGTCGTCAGCAGGAGGAAGTTGCGGGCGAAGTGCTCGCGGTTGGACAGCGTCGTGCCGAATGCGATGTAGAACCGGCCGAGAGCCCACGCGAGCAACGCGGCCAGCAGGAAATTGGCGGCGAAGTGCGGCAGGGAAACATGCGTGCCCTGGCTTTGGAAGAGGTCGAGGAGCGTCTGGCCTTTGGTCATGGGAAGAGGAGGAGGGCCGGTGGACGGGCCCGGGAGTCACACGCGAATGAAATGTTTTTTCCGATAGAGGTAGCCCGCGAAGGCCACCGCCAGCAGCAGGCCGACCAGCGCTTGGACGAGATGTCCGGCGCCGACCGCCAGCCGGGCGTCGAGGAACTTTGCGATGTCGCCGCCGACGAGTCGGCCGGCAAGAACCTCCCAGTTGAAAATTTTGTCCGCGAAGTAGAGCGCGATGGCGTTGCCACCGATCCACACCAGCGGCGCGGTCCAGCCGCGCACGCCGCGCACATCGATCGCGTGGTAGAACGCGCCCAGCAAAATGGCGCTCCAGCCGCCGGCCACGAGGACGAACGAGGAGGTCCAGATCTTCTTCACCAGCGGGAACTGCACGCTCCAGAGCAGACCGGCTGCGAGCAGCGCGAGTCCGCCGCCGATCAGCCACCGGGTCTTCGCCCGCGACCCGAGATCCTCGCGCCGCAGCAGCTGGCCGGCGAGCACGCCGAGCAAGCAGGTGGCGATCGCCGGCAAGGTGCTGAGCAGCCCCTCCGGATCCCACGCGCCGTCCCAGCGCTTGCCCGGGAGAAAACGGGAGTCGATCCAGTTGGCGAGGTTGGCGCCCTCCGCATACGAGCCCGCGCCGTGGCCCGGCACGGGCACGAACGTCAGCAGCGCCCAGTAGCCCGCGAGCAGCCCGACGCAAGTGGCGATCAGGCTGCGCCGGCCGCAGTGCATGAACAGCAACGCCGCCGCGAGGTAGCAGAGCGCGATGCGATTGAGCACGCCGACGAGCCGCACGCCCGGCCACTCGTTGGCAGCGCCGCCGTAGTAGAGGATGCCGAGCACGTAGAGCAGCACGAAGCGACGCAGCACCCGGCGATGCGTGGCGGCGGTGCCCTCCCGGGCCACCGCGGCCGGCAGCGAATAAACCAGCGAGACCCCCACGATGAAAAGGAAGAGCGGGAAAACGAGGTCGTAGAAGTGGAATCCGGCCCACGCCGCGTGGTCGAGTTGTTCGCCGAGAAACGCGCCGGTCGCGGCCAACGGCCCGTGGCCTCCCGCGGAAACTTTCTTCAGGGCCTGCGCGATCGAATCGCCACCCACAATCCAGAACATCGCGAAGCCCCGCAGGGCATCCACGGAGCCGATGCGTGACGGTGCGACGCCGGCCGCGTGGACCGGCGAAGCGGACGGGTGGACGTCGGGAGAGGTCGCCATATCACCTCGCTCCGTTCCGCGCGCACGGGACGCGAGCGGCCCGATGCCGCCGCGTCCGGTGCGGAGTGGGCCCGGAGGAGAAGGGGCTGCGATTGGGGGTGGTGCGTTGCATCTCGCGCTGCGGACGGGGTGGGTCTCCGGCGACGGGCCGGGACTACGAGCGTGCCTCGGACGCGACACGCGGCAACGGCGGCGGACCTTCGATTTCCGGCAAAGGCCGGGAGCGGTTGGCGCTTTCCTGCGATGTGCGCCGCAAAGGCACCTCCGGCGCGACGCTGTCAATTTCCGCGCCTGGAATTAGCCGATCTGATCCGCGTGCTGGAGACGGTAGTCCTGCGGGGTCATGCCGAAGTGCCGGCGGAAGCTCACGATGAAGTGGCTGCTGGTCTTGAAACCCAGCTCGAAGCTGATCGCCTTCACGGCGACCCGCGGATCCATCAGCAGCTCGCGGCCGCGCTCCATCAGCAACTCGTTGTAGAAATGCGCGGGCGTGGCGCGGGCCGCGGTGAGGAACAGACGCGTGAAGCGCTCCTCGCTGCTACCGAGGAAGTGGCAGAGGTGCTGCAGCCGGAACGAGTCCTTCTTGCACCACCGCATGAACTCGTAGGCGCGCACGAAATCCCGGCGCGGGAGGCGCGGCGCGAGATCGAGGCGGCCGCGCTCGACGTGGGTGCGCGGCCAGGCGCGGAGCGTCTCGACGAGGATGCGCGTCGCGAGGCCCTCGATGACGATCTCGTGCCCGAGATCGCGGCGGTTAATCTCGCGGACGATGTCGAGGGCGGAGTCGTGCAGCACGCGGCTGGCGAACTTGCCGGTGAACACGGGGCCGGCCTCGTCGGTGAGCAGGGGCAGCCGGAAACCGCCGAGCAGGTGCGCGAGCGCACGGCGCTCCACGGTGATGCAGACGGCCTCGTAGCCTTTCGGGCCGGCGAGGTAGCCGCTGGCATGGTCGATGCCGGAGTTGCTCATCACGACCTCGCCGGGGCCGATGACCGTGGTGCTGCCGAGCTGGGCCTTCGACACCTCGCCCTCGAGGCAGATGACGATGCCGTATTCGGAGTGCGAGTGCGGCCGGTAGATCGCGCTGCGGTGCGATTTCACGTGCTGCACGCACACCTGCCCATCGAGGCGCGTCCAGAATTGGCACGAGTCCTCCGCGTGGCCAACGCGGCGCTCGTCGAGATGCGCCTTCATCGAGGATGCGACCGATTCGTCGAACATGGGGATTGGGGTTGGGCGGAGACTGCGCGCCGAGGACGGAAAAGCGAGATCAAGCCGGCGCGGGGGCGCGGCGCGCGACGGGGAGCGGGGCGACGGCGGGCTTCATGGCGGGGTTCCCCGGGTCGCTTCCCAGCGGGTGGCATCGGGCGCCGTCTTGTCGGGCCAGGAGCGGCGGCCATTGACGAGTTCATCGGCCCGCAGGTTGAACGGGCGCCAGACGGAGCGGCCGTCGGTGTTGAAGAGGCGGTAGGTCAGCGCGGGTTCCGCGGTGAGATCGAATTCGAGCAGGCCGAAGTTGGGCGCAGAGTCGTAGGGCAGACGGACGCGACGCTCGACCGCGCGAGGAATCCAGTTGTTGTTGGGCTCCTGCGCGAGGGGCGAACTCGTGAAGTCGTAGAAGTCGTAGCCGCCGCGGTCGGACCACGGGATGACGTTGAGCTCCGCGCTGTGGGTGTCGCCCGACAGCAGAATCACGCCGCCGATGCCGTGGTCACGGATCCAGTCGAAGAGCGCGTTGCGCTCGTGGAGGAAGGAGCCCCAGGAGTCGGGCTTGGGGTTCGCGCCGCCGGGCCAGATGCTGCCGGAGATCAGGACCTTGAACGGCGCGCGGCTCGCGGCGAGTCCGGCTTTGAGCCACGCGAGCTGGCCGGCGCCGAGCATGGTCTTGGCGGGGCCGTCCGGATCGCGGTTGGGATCGCGGTGCGTGCGGTCGTCGAGGAAGAAGAAGTCCACGCCGCCATAGCGGTAGGAGAAGAAAATCCCCGGCGTGTCGGCCAGGCCGGCGGCGGGATTGGGCCAGTAGTGGCGGAAGGCGCGCCGGGCGCCGGCGGCGCCGGGAAACGTGCGGTCGGAATCGTTGCTGCCGAAGTCGTGGTCGTCCCAGGTCGCGAGCTGCGGGATGCCGGTCATGTGCGCGCGGTAGGCGGGCACGTCGCGCTGCCGGCGGTATTCCTCCGCGAGTATCATCGGATCGAGGGCGTCGCCGTAGATGTTGTCGCCGAGCCAGAGGAAAAGGTCCGGCTGGCGCTCCGCGATCGCGCGCCAGATGGGCTGGTGGGGATCGCGCGCCCAGCGGGCGCAGGAGCCGAAGGCCACGCGGAAGCGCCCGCGCGACTCCGCCGCCGGCGCGGCGCGCGCGACGAACGGCGGTTGATCCTCAAGGTAGGATGGCACACGGCCGTTCACGAGCACGCGGTAGTGGACGGTCGCGCCCGGGGCGAGGCCCTCGAGGGGGACGACGACGCAATAGTCGTCGTCCTTGCGCGCGGTCCGCGGCGGCGTGGTGGTGACGAGCCGGTCCGGGGCGGGCCCGTGCTGCAGCGCCACGGGATACTCGCCGCTCACGCGCACCCACACGAGCACGTGTTCGGGAAAAACCGCGCCGAGCATCGGCCCCTGCATCACGCGCGGGGATCCCTGCCCGCGCGAAGCCGGCGCAATCGCGACGAGCGCGAGAACGAGGACGGCGAAGGCGCGCGGGCAGGGGTAAGGAATCCGGCGCAGGAGGGTCATGCCGGAGACTTCCGGGCGGTCGCTGGCACCGCATTCCACGACGGGGCGAGGAGGATGACGGCGAGCGTGATGAAGCAACCCATGCCGATGAACAGGGCATCCCAACCGTAGCGCACGGAGATGAAACCGGGGAGCGAGAGGCCGAGGATCTGTCCGATGGAGCCCATGCCGTTGATGAATCCGGTCGCGGAGCCCGCGCCGTCCTTGCCGGCGAAATCGACGGCCGAGGTCGAGACGATCAGGGCGTCGGGCCCGAAGAGACAGCAGCCGATGCCGGCGAGCATGAGCATCATGGCGACTTTGCTCTGGGTCGCGGCCACAGCGTTGAACGAAAACAGGATGATCGCGAGACCCGCGAGGCCGATCACGATCACGGGGATGCGCCGCGCGCCGAAGAGGCGGTCCGAGGCCCAGCCCGCGAGCACCACGCCCACCGGTCCGGCGGCCTCGAAGAACGCGCTGATGAAGGCGGTCTGGCCGATGTCGGTCTTGATGCGCTCGTGGATGATCAGCGGCCCCCAGAAGAGCAGGACGTAGCGGATCGGCTTGAGCAGAAAATAGATCATGCCGAGCCGGAGGATCATCGGGTTGGCGAGGATGGCGCGGAAGAAGGCAAAGGCACTGGATCCGGCGGACGCGGCAGGACGAGCGACGGCGGCCTCGGCCGGCTCGCCGTGATATTCCTCCACCGACGGCAGGCCGGCGTCCTCGGGGCGGTTGCGTTGCCAAAGGAAAAACGCGAGCGCGATGAGCCCGAGCACGGCTGGCGGCACGAGGAACGCATACCGCCATCCGCCGAACTGCAACGCGGCAAAGCCCGCCGTCGCGCTCGCGAGCACGCCGCCGATCGCGTAGTTCGTGGACCACCAGCCGAAGACCCGCCCGCGCTCGCGCCGCGAGAACCAATTGCTCACGTTTTTCGTCAGCGGCGCCCAGCCTGTCGACTGGCAGAGCCCCTGCGCGAAGAAGAGCACGCCGAACAAAACGCGGTCGGTCGAGAACCCCATCGCGATCGCCACGGCGATCGAGGCGATCATCCCGCCGAGGACGACGCGCCGCGATCCGAAGCGATCGCACCACATGCCGCAGAGGAACTGCCCGATCGCGTAGGCGACGCCGTAGCCGAGGTCGATCACGCCCATCGTGCCCTTGTCGATGCCCATCGTCGGGTCGTCGAGCAGGCCGACTTTGGCGACGGCAAACGACTTCCGCGTGAAGTAGAAGCCGACGTAGGCGAACCACGTGACGATCAGAATCGTCCATCGCATCCGCTCATAGCGGGCGTCGCGATGCACGGCGAGGGAGGGGAGGGGCATGGGTGTGAACTCAGAGGGACCGGATGCAACGCAGGCCGACGCGGTGCGCCCCGGAGGTCACCCCGTAGGCGAAGGCCTCGTCGACCGCGCTGAGGTCGAACTTGTCGTGCACCAGGGAGCCGAACGGATAGTCCGCGTGGTGCCGCTCAATGAATTCCACGGCGGCCACGAAGTCCTGCTCGTTGTAGTTGTGGAGTCCGCGGATCGTATGGACGTTGCGGACGAGTTGCTCCGCGTTGATCGCGAGCGGACGCGCCGGGTAGGTCGCGCCGATGAACACGAGCGTGCCGCCAATGCCCAGCGCCGCGAGCAGCGCCTCCATGGTGTCGGGCACGCCGCTGTAGTCGAGCGCCACGGTCACGGACTCGCCGGGCAGCGCCGCCGTGAGCTGCTGCTTGAGCGTGGGACCGCCGGGGACGAGCTTGATGGTGTGGCCGACGCCGAAGTCGCGCGCGGTGGCGAGACGGGCGTCGTCGATGTCGACGGCGATCACGTTGCGAGCTCCGGAGCTGCGGCAGAGCGCGCAGGCGATGATGCCCAGCATGCCGGCGCCGGCGACGAGGACGTTGCGATCCTTCACCTCGCCCGCGAGGCGGAGCGAGCCGGTCACGGTGGCGACGGAGCAGTTGATGAGCGCGATCACCGGGAGCGGGATCGGTCTGTCGATGCGGATGACCGGGGTGTTCTTGCGCAGCACGCAGTGCTCGGCGAGGCCGCCGTGCAGCGTGCTCGCGGGCGTGAGCAGCTCGTGGCCGTATTTGAAGAGGTCCGAGCCTTTCTGGGGAATCCCCATGCGCGCCATGCAGGAGCACGGATCGGAAGCGTAGATCGCCCACGTCACGCGGTCGCCCACGCGAAGCGGCGCGCCGCGCGTATCGGTGGCGGGCGCGGAGGGGCCGAGGGCCTCGATGACGCCCACAATCTCGTGACCGAGAACCGTGGGCGTTTTCTCGGTGCGTTTGCCGGTGAAGGTGTTGAGGTCGCTGCGGCAGAGCGTGGTGTATTCGTTGCGCACGAGGATTTCGCCGGCGCCGAGCGCGGGCACCGGCACGGTCTCGTAGGTGAAGGGCTGGCTCTTCCCGTGGAAGACCGCCTGCAGGCTCTGTTTCATCGGCTCAGGAGAACTCCGTCTCGATGAGTTTCGGCAGGTCCTTCACGCTCGGAATGACGTGCGTGTGGCGGTAGCAGCCCCACGCCGTGACCGGGCGCGGGCCGCTGAGCACGCCGACGACGCCGCGGCAGCCGGCGTTGGTGCCCTCGAGCATGTCGGCGGGCGTGTCGCCGATCTTCAGGACTTCGTTCACGCTCTGGATGTCCAGTTTCGTCATCGCGTGGAAGATCATGAACGGTGCGGGGCGGCCGCGCTCGCCGGGGATGTCCTCGACGTCGACCGATAGATCCACGAGCCCGTCGCGCAGCCAGCCGAGGCCGACCATGATGGCCATCGTGACCTGCCTGTGAAAGCCGGTGTCGGTCGCGGCCTTGATGCCATTGGCGTGGCACCAGCGAAACGTGTCGGCGGCGCCGGCCACCTCGCGCACCTCGGTGCGATAGTGGTTGATCATGATCTCCTCGTAGCGGTGGAAGACCTTGGTCGCGAGGTCGAGGGTCTCGGGGCTCTCGAACTTCTCGAAGTCACGAAAATCGATCTTCCGGCCCTGCGAGCGGGCGATCAGAAACTGATAGAGGCGGATCTTGTTCGTCCCCATGTGGAGGAGAATTTCGTCCGGCGTCGTGTTGAGTTTGAACTCCACGGCGGCCTTGTAGAGGCAGTCGCGCACGCCGGTGTCGTCGTGCACGGTCGTTCCGGAGAGATCGAACATGACCATCTTGATTTTGCTCATGGTGAAATGGGGGGCGGGATCAGGGTTGGGCCGGCACACTCCAGCCGACGGGTTGGGTCCAGGCCCGCTTGTGCGGCGCCTCGACGCTCTCGATCGCCGGTGCGCCGCTGGAGGTGACGATGGCGCGCACGTAGAGCTCGTCGCCCTTTAACGTGTAGCTCGGCGCGAGGCCCGGCACTTCGGCGAACACCTCGCCGATCTGCGGACCGGAGCCGGAGCGGTAGTCGAGTGTGGTCTCGACGATCCTGCCCTGCTGGTCGCGGCGCGGCTTGCCCGCGAGACTTACGCCGCGGCGCGTGCCCACGAAACGCGTGACAAACGTCTCGGTGCCGTGGGCCTGGATCGCGAGCGAGAGCCGGCGCGCGGCGGCATCGTAGGTCACCTCGTCGAGCGTGACGCCGGTCGAGGCGTAGAAATCGCCGGCGCGCATCGCGCGGATGAGCGTCTCCGGCGAAAGGTGGCGGGCCCGCACCATGATCCAGGCGCGGCCAGGCAGCGCGCGGCGCTTGTTGCCCTGATAGTCGTGCGAGTCGTCGGTGGCGACGGCGAAGAGCGGGGCGGCCTTGGCGCCGGCGAGCCGGAGCGTGTTGGCGATGTCCCAGATCTCGTCGGTGGACGGATGGTCGACGTCGCCGGGATCGTTGTCGCCTTCGACGCCGTTCCAGACTTCGAAGAAGTTCTCGCGTACGACGGCGGCCAAGTCCTCGGCGGTGACGCCCCACTTGTAATTGGGGTGGTTGACGTGGACGAGGATCTCGCGGCCCGTGCGGACGGCGGACTCGGCGACGGCGGTGAGATGGGCATTCATCACGTCGCGCACCGTCGGGCCGTCGATCGGCTTGATGATCTCGACGAGGTTGGTCGCGTTCATGTGGATGTCCTTCTTGTCGGCGGCCCGGTGCGTGATCTCCTCGGAGGAGATCAGGAGAAAGCGGCCGGCCTCGTCGAGCAGCGCGCGGTACTCGTCGAACGGCTTGAGCCGGACCTCGGTGGTGCCGGCGACCCGGCCAGGACGGGTCTCGACCCAGTGCGGCCCAAAGCGCTTGACGTAGTCGGCGTAGGCGTCGCGCGGCACGTAGGCGGCGCCGCGCCAGGGCTCGCCCTTCGTCTTGGCACGCACCGCCTCGATCGCCATCCAGCGCTGGCCCTGGCTCAGGAGGTTGTGGTCCGAAAAGGCGAGGAAGTGATAGCCCGCGTCGCGATACCACTGAGCGATCATCTCCGGGAATCCGTCGCCGTCGGACCAGAGCGTGTGGGTGTGGAGGTTGCCCCGCCACCAGCGCGGCTCGGGGTTGGAGGGGATCTCCGCGCCGGTACCTGGTGCGGCGAGCGCGAGAGCGGCAAGGAGCGGAGCGGGGAATCGCATGGGGGGGAAGATGGTGGCGGTGGCAGAGTGGCCGCAAGGCCGGGAGGTGTTACGTTTCCGCAAACGGCGGGGGGCCGCGGCGGTTTTTGACGATGCCGCTCAGAACGTGCGTCTGAGCTCGAAGGTGAACTGCCGGCCGCGGGTGTTGGCGCTGCCGCCGAAGTAGCCGTAGGTCTCGTCGGCCAGCGGAGGCTCGAGGTCAAAGACGTTGTTCACGCCGAGGCGCGCGCGCACGCCGCGAAGCCAGCGCGGCGCGTCGCCGCGGAACTGGTGCGCGAGGTAGGCATTGTGCATGATCACGGGCTCGACGCGCAGCCAGTAGCGCATCGTGCCGGCGTCGTTCACGACGTTGATGTAGTCGGGGCGGCCGAGCGCGTTGTAGATGATGTCGGTCGTGGCGGCGGAGGTGTCGGAATACGGACCGAAGTAGCTCGTGAACCAGCCCGCAGCCCAGGCGTCGCGGCGCCAGGTGAGCGTGCCGTTGGCGCGCCAGCGCGGGCGGCCGTTGCGGTCGAGCGAGTAGCTGGGGCGCGCGCCGGCCTGCGCCTGCGTCTCGCGCACGGTGTTGCGCGTGGCCTCGGCCTTGAAGGTGAACTGGCCGAGGGGGAACTTCGGCAGGCGATACTGCAGGCCGATTTCGTAGCCCTGGCGCTCGCGGGCGCTCAGGTTGACGTAGTCGTTGATCACGCGGACGACCTTGCCGACCGGGGCGCGGCGCGTGGCGTCGGTGAGCTGGCGGGCGTTGAAGGCGTTGTAGAAATCGATGTCCTCCTGCGTGACGGGGGCGCGGACGACGTTTTCGTAGCCCTGGTAGTTCGCGGTGCCGGAGCCGAGATCGATGCGGTCGATCGGCGTGCCCGCAGCGAGGGCGTCGCGCACGGCGCGGTCGAGGATGTCCTCGTCGGTGCGGAGCGTGCCGCCGATGCCAATGTCCTCGATCACGTCGCGCAACCGGATGGCCCAGTAATCGAACGTGAGCGAGAGGCCGCGGACCTTGGGCACATCGAGGACGAGCCCGGCGCGCCAGCTCTTCGACTGCTCGGGCTTCAGTTTCTCGCTGCCCTGCTTCAGCGAAAGCCGCAGGCCGGTGGCGTCGGTCTCGAGCCCGGTGACCTCGGAGCGGTAGGGATCGTTGGCGTTGCCGTTGCGCTGCACGGGCTGGGTGTTCTGCTGGACGAGATTGGGGATGCGGAACGACTCGTTGTAGGAGCTGCGCAGCTTCAGGAACGAAACGGGTTTCCAGTAGAGGCTGGCTTTCGGTTTCGTGGTGTTGCCGCCGATGGAGAAGCGTTCGTGGCGTCCCGCGAGATTCAACTCGAGCGCCTGCACGAGCGGCAGACGGTTCTCCCGGCCGACGAACGGCAGCGAGGTTTCGGCGAAGACCGAGGTGACGGTGCGCTGCGAGTCGAGGGAGCGGTTGGGGCTGAGGGCGATGAAGTCGTCGTCGTTGTCGCGCAGGAAGGGGAGATTCTGCGAGCCGGGCGGATTGAGGCCGTGGAACACGGGCCGCTTGTCGTCGTAGCTCTCCCAGCGCAACTCGGCGCCGGTGGCGAAGCCCACGTGACCGCCGCGGCCGAGGCGCCAGAGTTCGCCGCTGAGGTTGGCGTCCCAGGTGAAGAGCTTCGTGTGCGCGTAGCGCTCGTTGGTGTCGAGGATCGGCCCGAGGACGCTCGCGGGATTTTCGTAGGGCTGGTCGGCGACGATCTGGTTGTTGACGATGCGGAAGCTGGTGCGGAAAGGGTTGAACGCGGTGTTGTCGGTGCGGCCGAGCGCTTCGCGCAGGCGCGACTCGCGGGCGTGGTTGTGCTCGAACTCGTGGGTCTGCGCCGCGGAATACATCAGCGCGCTCTCCCATTTCCAGTCGCGCGCGAGCGTGCCGCGCAGGCCGGCGAGCGCGCGGAGCTGGTGGCTGAGCACTTCGATCACGCGCGGTGAGGGCCCGAGCAGGATCTCGCCGGAGGCGGAAACGTCGGCGGGCGTGCCGGTGAGGCGCGGCGTACCGTCGGCATTGGGCGCGCCAGTCGGGTGATAGAAGCGCGTGCCGAAGGGATTCCACGGATTCGAGGCAGGCACGTAGATCCCAATCTCGGTGTCGCGATCGAAGTTGGGCGGCTCGCGGCCCGTAATGCTCTTGGCGCGGTAGACCATCAGGTCGCCGAACGCCGAGGTCCGCGGAGTAAGCGGATGATCAACGAAGGCAGCCAGGTTGACGCGATCAGTCCGCGGGGAGAGCACGCGCCACTTGAGCACGTTGAGATAGTGGAAGCGCTCGCCGGGATCGAAGGCGCCCGTGCCGGAGATGCTGCGCGACGGCGCGGTGGTCTTGAAGCCGAGGCCGCCCGCCGCGCGCGGATAGAGGAAGAACGTCCCGTTCGTGCTCATCGTGGCGACGCTGCCGTCCGGCTGGGCGGACGTGGAGATGCCGACGTTGCCAGCGGGGCGCGAGCCGATGAACGTGCGAAAGTCGCTCTGGATGAAACCGCGCTGCCACTGGCCGTAGGCGCTAACGGCGCTGCCGTTGTGGAAATCGTTGTCGCGATTCTGCTGCACGCCGGTGACAGGATCGACGATCGGCACGCCGTCCCACGGCGCGGGGAGCTGCCGCGTGTTGCGCAGGTCGCTGTCGCGCGACCAGGCGCGATCGGTGGCGCTCAGCGCGTCACGGTGAAACACATCGAGCGCGACCGAGACGTGGGTCTTTCCAAACAGCCGCCCCTCGGCGATCGTGAAGCGGAACTCGTTTCCTCCGCCGTGCTGCGTGAGCGCGGTCTTGGCGGTGACGGTGCGGCCGCGAAAGCTGCGCGTGGTGCGATTGTTGATCACGCCGGCGGCGGCGTCGGTGCCGTAGATGGCGGACGCGCCGTCGGGCAGCACCTCGACCTGGTTGAGCAGCGCGGTGGGGATGGCGTTGATGTTGGGCGCGAGCGAGGGGATGCCGTTCTCGGACATCGAGACGGGAAACGGCGCCACGCGCCGGCCGTTGACGAGCGTGAGCGTGTTGCCGGAGCCGAGGCCGCGGAGATCAACGGAGTTCACGTCGCCGCGCGCGCGCTGTGAATCGACCTGCAGCTCGCTGATGACCGCGGGATCGGCCATCGTGAGGGTCTCCGAGAAGTCGGCCATGGTGGAGTCGAAACGCAGGCTCATGTCCTCCCTGTCGATGACGACGACCGGGAGGGCGGTCTCGGCGTCGACGCGCTTGATGTTGGTGCCGGTGACGACGTAGGCCTCGAGTTGGAGCGTCTCGGGCGTCTTCGGCGATTGGGAGGCGGGAGAAGGCGGCAGCGACTGGGCGGCGACGACGGTGGCGGAGCAAAGACCAAGCACGGCGAGGTGAAGCCGGTGGAAGCGGGCAGCAAACGGCGCGGCGGGGCTCATGGTGCGACCGTGAAGCGCCGGCCGTTGTCGCTCAAAGAGCGACGATGCCCACTTTCCGGCAAAGCGTATCGCAAGGGCGCGGTTTTCGACAATCGAGGTGCCGAAGCGACGACATCGTTTATGGTCAGGCGTCGGTCCCGCGGAACTCCGCCGGGGCCAGGAGCGATCCGCTCATCGCGTCCAACTGACGCCGGCGACGAAGCTCGTGCCGACTTCCGTGTAGTCCTTCACGTTGGTGATCTTGCGGCCGTGCGTTGCCCAATAGACCGGCTCGTTCGTCAGGTTCTGGATCTCGAAATAGGCGCGCCACCCCGCACCGATCCGGCGACTCAGTTTGAAGTCGTATTGCGTGCGCGCCTGGATCCACTTGTCCACCGCGTGGGCCCGCAGGTCCTCGATGTAGGCGCCGTTGAAACTCGCCGCAAAGCGCGCCTCCCATCCCGCCTTCTCATAGAAGAGAGCGGCATTCCAGAGTTGCTCGGGCGAATTCATGAACTCCACCCGGCGACCTTGCCGGAAAGGAATTCCGGTTTCGGCTGCCGAGGTCTGGAGCGTCAGGTTCATCGCAACGCCCAATCCGTCGAACGGCGCGGGCAACGTGCGCAACTGTTGCTGGAACGCCAGTTCCACGCCGGTGATCTCGGCGGCCGAACCGTTCTTCGGCTGGGTGACCGGCACGGGCAGGTTGTCCACCGCGCCTTCCACCGTCTCGCTCGTGCCGTTGTCCCCGAGGATGAAGTTGCGGATCCGCTTGTGGTAGACGCCGAGGGAGACGAGGCCGCCGTCCCGGGTGTAGTATTCGAAACCCAGGTCGAAATTGCGCGCCTCCGCCGGCTTGAGCGCCGGATTCCCGCGGGTGATCGAGGTGATCTCCCCGTTGGCGTTGAAATTATACGTCTCACCAGCTTCGAGGTAGCGATACTCCGGTCGGGCAATGGAACTCCAAGCCGCGGCCCGGAACACCATGCGCTCGCTCTGACGGTAGCTGAGGTGGGCGCTCGGCGTCACGTTGCGGTAGCTCGCACGCGTGTCGGCAAAACCCGAGGTGCCCGTGGCGGCGTCGTAGCGCGACTGCGCTGTCGCCACCGCCGGATTGAGACGCCCGGTCCGCCAGACCGTGTTGTCCACCCGCGTGCCCTCCGCCCGTGCCCCAGCGAGGAATTCCCAACGCCGGACCGTCAGTCCCGCCATAAGATATCCGGCGGTGACCTCCTCCCGACCGGTCCGATCCGAACGCAGATTCGTCAGCGCCGCGACCTCGGGCGAGGCCGAGAAGTATCTCGAATCCCCGCTCCGAATCGCACGCGTCAGGGCCGGGCCGTTGCCGATCGGGCCGTAATTGTAGGTGCCGAGCAGCGAGGACTCCCGAAACGCGAAGAGGTCGCTCACGTCCGCCAGACGGATCGCACGCCGCGTCGGACTCGCGAGCGTGTTCACGTCGATATCGCGCGTGTCGCGCCGGAACTTGCCGCCGAGTTTCACAAAGGCTGGCAGCCCGCCGGCGCGGAAATCGCGGCGCAGGTTGGCCTGCAGCAGCTCCATCGTGTTCGTCGCCCAAGTCTGGGTCGCCCCTGCCCCGGTGAAATCGTAGAGAGTCTCGTCGTAAACCGCCGCCGCGGCCGTGGCCGGTAGATGCCACAACGGACGTTCCGGTTCGGGATTCGTGAAACTCATCCGGGTCGTGGTGAAGGGCGCCGTGTTCGCCGAGGTGAAACCCAGCGACGCGGAAACCGGCGTATTTCTGCGCGCGCGGGAGTAGGCCGCGTTGCCGTCCAGCCGGTAGTCGCCCCAGCGCAGGCTGCCGCCCAAGTCGATCTGGGTGGTGGCGGATTCGAACTCGCGGTAGGCGAGACTGCGCGTGACGAGGAAGCCGCGCGGATCCCAAATCCCCGAGGCCCCGCCGAGCGAGTAGAGTCCGTCCGTCGCGCCGCGCCCACCCGTGACACGCGCGGGACCGTTGTTGGCGGCGTTGCGCCGGTCGCGATCCGTGATCAAGCCGTCGCGATCCTGATCCACCACCTGACCCGGACCATACTGGTAGACGTTGCCCTTGATCGGATCGACTCCCACGATCCTGGGTTGGGGCAAGGTCGCGTCGGTCGGCACCGTCTGGACCAAGGTGCCGAAACCGAGTGGCTCCGGAAGCATTCGGACCACCATCGCGCCGAAATTGTCCGACTGGCGGTAGGCCGAGTGTTGGACACGGAGGTGCAGCTTGAGCGCGTCGCGCGACTTCCAATCGATGGATCCGTTCACGCTTTTCCGTTCGATGCGATCTTCAAAGCGGACGAGTTCCACGCCCTGCATCTGGAACGTATCGGGGTCGACGAACACGCTGGTGGTGGGAAAATAGCGGTATGGCTCCCATTGGCTGTTGCCGCCGTTGGCGACTTCCTCCGCCAAGGTATGCTTCCGATCGTAGCCGGCGCCGAGGTAGATGCCGAGCCGTCCGCCAGCGACCACATCCGCAAATCCCGCCGTGAACGCCGGGTTGAATTCCCGGGCGAACGTATTGTAGCCCATGCTGGCGGAAGCCCGCACCGTTCGCCGCCCGAAATCGAATCCGGTCGGTGTCCGCAGATCGATCGTGCCGCCAATGGCGTCGGCGTCGTAGTCCGGGGTCAGCGTCTTCGCCACCGTGACCCCTTGCAGGCCCTCCGTGGTCATCGTGTTGAGCGACACGTCGCGGTTGCCGGTGTTGGGCGTCGCAGCGCGCACGCCGTTCACCGTATAGACGTTGAGCCCACTGCTGAGCCCGCGCACCGCCACGGTTTCGCCCTCGCCTGTCTGCTGGTTGAACACGAGGGAGATCGCGCTGATGCGCTTCAACGCCTCCGCGACATTGCTGTCCGGCAACCGGCCCATCGTGTCCGCCGCCACTTCGTTCGTCACGTTCAACGCGGCGCGCTGGACGCTGAGCGCCTTCGCCTGCGCCCCCGCGGCCCCTTCGACGGTGAACGCGGACATCCGCACGATGTCGGCGCCGAGCGCGAAGTTCTGCACCGTCGGCCGGCCGGCCACCACCCGCACCTTCAGTGTCTGGCTGCCGCGGCCGAGAAACGACGCCTGCAATTCGATTTCGCCCTCCGGCACACCGGAAAATGAATAGCTTCCGTCGCGCGCCGAGAAGACTTCGCGCGCGGTGCCGGCGATCACGAGCCGCGCGCCGGCCAGCGGAGCCGAGGTTCCGGCTTCGGTGACCGCGCCGGTGACGCTGCCGGAGTTCTGGGCCAACGTGACCTGCGGCAGCCCCGCGGCAATTCCAAGGACAAGCGCAAGGCGCGCGGTGAAAGAGCGGAACGGTCTGGCAAGAAGATGAATCGACATGGTGGCGGAAGGAGTTGACGGTGACGATGCGGGCAGAGTGCCGATCGGACACCGGATACACCTCGGGGAGAAACCGGAGGGAACCGAGCCGCCCTGGCACGGGCCGACAGTGGAGCGCTCGCCTGCTACGCCAATCGGCGACGATGCCCGTTTCCCGTGAAAGCGGAACGTGGCCGTCCGGTTTCCGACGATCTCGGCGACGGATCAGCGACGCAGGTTGCGAACGAGCGTCGGTCCCGTGGAAATTGGGTGACGCGAACAGCGAGGCACGACCGCGCTGCGACCACGGAGACCGACCCGAAGCTGCGCCTCAATACTCCACCGTCACGCTCGTGATCCAGGTGCGCGGGTCGGTGTAGCGGGGCCAGCCCCAGTTGTTGCCCTGCTCGGAGTGGAGGCCGAGCGCGTTGTTCACGTTGAGCTGGAAGGTGGTGGCGCGGCCGAGGATTTTCCGGCGGTAGGACGCAAACGGATTCACCAGCACGGTGTCGTCGGTGCGGATCGCGGGTCGCACCTGGACGCCGGCGGAGGTGGAGGCCGCGCGGAGGCGTCCGAGGGTGTAGCGCACGGAAGTGCCGATAGCCAGGCCGCGGAAGGTGCCCTCGTTGACGCTGTAGCGGGTGACCAGGCTCGCGGTCTCGCGGCGCACGGCGCGCACCGCGCCTTCGGACTGCTCGATGAGACCGGTCGTGACCTGGGTGGCGACATCGGGGTCGAGACCCTGCGCGCGGGCGGCCTCGCGGGCGGCGGCGAGGTAGGGACCGACCATGGGGTAGAAGCGCGTAAACACGACGTTGTTGGTCGAGTAGTTGGCGCGCACGGTCCAGTTGCGCGTGACGCTGCCCTGAATCTCGAACTCCCAGCCTTTGGTAAGCTGGTCGCGGTAGTCGCCGGTGCCGATGACCTGGTTGTTGGCGGGGAGCAGCGCGTTGAGTTCGGTGACGGCGGCGGTGCTGAGGCCGAGCGAATTGTTTTCCGCGCGCGTCTCGAAGCGTGTGAGGGTCGCGTTGAGGCGTTCGTCGAGAGCGAAGAAGCGCAGGCTGAAATCGTGGCCCTCGCCGGTGCGCGGCAGGCGCGGTTGGCCGCGCAGGTCGGTGCCGGCGCTGTCGGTGAAGAGCGCGGACTCGAAGTAGCCGGCGCCGAGTCCGAGCCAGGGGCGCACGCGCCAGACACCGCCGTAGGACTGGTTGCTCACGTAGCCGCGGCGGAAGGGCTCGACGGGAACGTTGCGATTGCGGGGGCCCGGGTCGGCGATGACGTTGCCCGCCAGATCGTAGAGTTCCCGCGCGCCGGTCTCGAGGCCGAGGATGGCGTTGCGGGTCTTGTTCTGACGGAAGTAGTCGCGGCTGACGCCGGCGGTGAGGTGAAGCCGCTCCTTGAAGAGACCGGCGAGCGTGTTGAGCGAGCCGGAGCCGAGCGTCTGATCGTAGCGGGCGTTGGTGGTGGCGCCGGCGCGGTAGAAATCGGTGACGCCGGGCTCGACGCGGAGCTTGAGCGTCTCGTGCCCGTTGCCGTCGGCGAGGTAGTGGATCGGGTTGACGAGATTGCGGCCGAGATCGAACGGCGTGTTGACGGGCAGGCCGCGGCGGATGGCTTCCTCGCGGGTGAAGGCGAACTGGTAGTTGTCGTTGAAGATGCGTTCGCGGCGGTAGTTGGCGTTGGCCACGGCACGGATGCGGCCGTCGAGGAACGGCAGGCGCGAATCCCACAGCGCGGTGCCGCGCCAGCCCTGGGCGTCGTTGCCATCGCGCGTCATGGTCGGCGCGTAGGCGACGAAGAGCTGCTCGAAGCGGGGATTGGGAATCGTCGCGCCGGGGATGGTCGGGTGCGGCAGCACGCGATTCACGTCGATGAACACCGTGCGGGTGTTGGAGCCGAGCGCGGAGGCGGAGGAGTAGCTCTGGACGCGCGAGGTGGTGTCGCGCTGGCCATTGTGCGCGACTAGCACCCGGAAGTGCCGCGAGAAGGCGTGCGAGAACTCGATGTTGTAGGCATGGAAATCGGAGTCGTGGCGATTGTCCGGCCCGCCCCAGTCCTCGCCGTCGGGGAAGACGTGGTAGGGCGTGGTGATGCGGCCGAGGCGCAGCGGGTTCTGCGGATCGGTGCCGCTGGCCGCGGTGGCGCCGGTATTGAGGATGGAGGCGCGGTAGGTGGTGGTCGCGGTCGAGGTCAGGTCGTAGTAGGTGCCGTTGTGCAGGACCCACGTGCGCGTGACGCTGCCCGGGGCGCGGAGGCGCGTCATGCCGACGCCGTTGACCTGCACGCCGGGCGCGAGCGGATTGGCGTCGGCCTCGATGGTGCCGGAGCCGCGCACGTAGGCGTTGGAACCATCCTGCAGGCGCAGGTGGCCCACTTGGTTGCGGGTGGTGCCGCGCTCGTAGTTGAGCTGCAGGCTGGAGCGTCCGTGCTGGAAAGGATCCCAGCGCACGGCGCCGGCGAGGCCGCGCCAGGTGCGTTCGGTGCGCTGGCGGAACTGCTCGACCTCGGAGTTGAGCGCGTTGAGGCGGACCGCGAGGCGCGGGGCGAGGCGCTGGTTGAGGTCGATGGAATAGCGCTGCGTGCCGAGCGTGTCGTAGCGCACGGTGGCCGAGGCGCGTTGGCGGAAGTGGGCGCGCTTGGACGCGATGTTGATGATGCCGGCGGGATCGACGTCGCCGTAGGCCAGGCCGCCGGGGCCGCGGGCGAACTCGATGCGCTCGGTGTTGTAGCTGTCCGCCGGCATGAACCACGGGAAACCGTCGCGGAGCTGGCGGACAGAAGGGATGCCGCGGAAACTGATCTGGTTGCCCGAGCGCGTGCCGACGGGTGCGCCGACGGTGCCGGTGTCGTTGTAGATGTTCTCCGCGCCGGCGGCGAATTCCACCGCCCCGAAGAAATCGGTGAGCGCGAGATCGCTCATCAGGTCGGCGGTGAAGACCGAGATGGTGTTGGGGAGATTGGCGAGTTTCTCGTTGGTGCGCGTGCCGGAGAGCGCGGTGAGGGCGACGTAGCCCTTTTCCTCGTCGGCGTTGACCTGGAAGGGCGAGAGCACGACGGCTTCTTCCTTCGCGGCGGCCGCGGCCGCAGCGGGAGCGGGCGGGGAAACCGCCGGGGCTTTCTGCGCCGAAGTGAAGGCAGGGAGGAACGCGAACAGGGAGACGAGACCGCCGCGGACGCCGGCACGGCGGCGGAAAGGGCGCCGCGCAACTGGGGAAGAGGTCATGCCCGAGTGGAGCGTTCCGGCCCCGCCGGAGCGACGCGCCATGATATCCGAATCGCGGCATTCTTCACCGCGCGGCGGCTCGATCCGACAATCGGCGGCGCAGCGCATTCGTCCTATCTACGGTTACTGGGGAGCGGTGCCGCCCACAGCGACGCCAGGCCCAGCCAGCGGGCGTGGTGGCTCTCGTCGGTGATCCGCCATTCCTTCGCGGTGAATTCGTCGGCGGTCGTGTCCATCAGCAGCCAGACAAGAAAGCGTGCAGTGGTTTCGGGTGCGATGAAGCGGCCCGCGGCAGCGAGTTCCCGGTAGTCGGCCGCATCCGGGTAAGCCGCGGGATCGGCGGCGAGCTGCGCTTCGACCATCGGAGTGAGTGTCGGGCTCGGAATCGCGCTCCCGACGAGCGCGCCGCGGGGCGCCAGCTCGGCCTTCAGGCACTCGTGCAGCATGAACGACGCGGCCTGCGCCACGCAGTAGGCCGTGCCGCCGATCCGCGCCCGCGTGGCGGAGCGCGAGCCGAGGAAGAGCACGCGCGCACCGGGCGCGAGACACGGCAGCAGCTCGCGCGTGAGCCAAAGCCGCGCCTCGACATTGGTGGCCATCGTCTGGCGCCACGCGTCGGCTGTCATGCCGTCGAACGGCTCGATCGGGTGGATGCCGGCGCAATGGACGAGGAACTGCAGCGGAGGGCCGGAGCGCGCGGCCGCGAGGATCGCGGCGCGTCCGGTCGGTTCGGCGACGTCGGCCGGGCAAACGGTTGTGCCCGGGCCGCAGGTCCGGGCGGTGGCGACCAGCGGAGCGCCGCGGCGCCCGACGAGCAGCACTCGCACTCCGCGCGCAGCGAGAGCGACCGCGATGGCCCGGCCGAGTCCCGAGCCTGCGCCCGTCACAACCGCGCCGGCGTGGCTGATTTCAGGACACAAGGGAGGGGGCACGATTACGGTCATCAGGGAAGCGATCGGATTCCCGTCGATTGCCGCGGGCGAGCCAAACCCGAGGGATGTCCGAATCCCGTCAATCCGCACCGGCCCATGGCTGCAAGACGCGCTCCGCTCCCGTTTTCACCCTGCCACCGGGCCCGAGGTTGCGCTTGCCGAGCGGGCTCGATGCAACGGATAGTGCGCGCCATGACCCCGCGCCTCCACCCCGCAGCCGCACTCGTTTCCCTCCTCTTGTTTTCCGCCGGCGTCCTGCTTTCCGCCGAGCCGGCCCGTGCGCCGATCGTCACCTTGTCGCCGTTCCAGGTTACCTCGGAAAAGGACACCGGCTACCAGGCGGCCGACACCCTCGCCGGGTCGCGCCTGCGGACGAACCTCGCCGACGTGCCCAATGCCATCTCGGTGTTCACGCCCGAACTCATCGCCGACCTCAACGCCTTCGGCGAAGCCGACCTCATGCGCTACTCCGCCTCCGCCGTGCCGGAGCGCACCGACCAGACGGCCAACGCGCAGGGCATCTCGATCGACACCGGCGGGTTCCAGTTCCGGATCCGCGGCCAGCAGGCGTCGCGCGCGCGCAATTATTTCGGCACCGCGATCATCCCCGACACATTCAACGCCGAGCGCTTCGAGGAGGCCCGCGGCCCCAACGCCATCCTCTTCGGCCTCGGCGGCGCCGGCGGCATCCTCAACACCTCCACGAAAACCGCCCGCCCCGCCCGCACGTTCACCACGCTCGCGCTCACCGCGGACAATCACGAGCTCCTCCGTTTCCACGTCGACCACAACCAACGCCTCACCCCGCGCCTCGCCTTCCGCTTCAACGGCCTCACGAGCCGCGCCGGCGGCTGGCAGCAGCACATGGAGTCGCGCCACGACCGCCTCGCCTTCGCCGCGACGTGGCGCCCGCTCGACCAGCTCACGGTGCGCGTCGACACCGAGTGGGGCCATGGCCGCAACACCCTCTCCCGCTTCTACGCGCCGTTCGACAACGTCTCGCTCTGGAAACTCAGCGGCGCCCCGCTCGTCGCGTCCGGCACCGCCGCGGCCGATGCGGCCCGCGGCATCGGCCGCCGTGGTGCACTCACCCGCGTCACCTACGTCGCCAACGACAGCGCGTGGCGCAACTTCTCCCAGACCGTCTTCAGCCAGCCCCTCGCCACCCGCAACAACTCCGTCATCCTGCCGGGCGACTGGGCGGCGTTCGACCGGGTGAACCCCTATCCCGAGTCGGCCAGCTTCGCCGGGCCCGGCGGCACGAGCGAGTTCAAGCAGAAGAACCTCGGCGCCTTCGTCGAATTCGAACCGGCCAGGAACCTCTTCCTCGAGTTCGCCGCGCTGAACGAGCTGCGCGACCACGATGTCTACGATACCACGCACGATGTGTTCCGCGTGCTCGCCGAGCCGGGCCAGACCTTCCGCGACGGCGCCGCCAATCCCTACGCCGGTCTCTACTACACCGAGACGCGCTGGGTGCTCCGCCGCGCGCGCGACAGCGGCGAGCGCTTCCGCCTCACCGCGTCCTACACGCTCGACCTCGGGAAGTGGGGCCGCCACGCCTTCGCCGGTCTCGCCAGCCGCGACAACACCGGCAATCCCCGCCACGTCGGCTTCCTCGTCCTCGACGGCTCGCCGTTCAACCCGCAGCCGCAGAACACCGTCAACCAGGTCTGGACGCGCCGCTACATCACCAACCCGTCCGATCTGTCGCAGTTCGCCGCGCCCGATTTCCGCACGCTCCCGCGCACCCTCAGCGTCACGCTCGATCCCGGCGCCGCTCCGCGCACGTTCACCACCACCTGGGCCTACAATGAACTCAACGACCAGTGGGGCCGGACGGACGGACGGCTCGCGAGCCTGCAGAGTTATTTTCTGAAAGATCGTCTCGTGACGACCGTGGGCTGGCGCTCCACCAAGCTCACTAGCTACGCGCGGCCCACCAACAACCCCAATACCCAGGTCGCCTCGCGCCCGGATTCGCTCGGGCCGCTGCGCTTCCTCGGCGCCGCGCCACCGGCCTCGCCCTACGACTTCGAGCGCCTTTCCTGGGGCGCCGTCGCCAAACCCCTGCCCTGGCTCTCGCTCTACGCCAACTATTCCGAAAACGCGCAGCCTCCCGGCACCACCGTCACGCTGATCCCCAACAGCTCGCCTCTCCCGCTCAACGCCGGCCAGGGCCGCGACTACGGCGTCATGGTCTCGCTCTTCAGCGGCCGCGTCTTCGTGCGCGCCGGCCGCTTCACCAACGACTCGGTCGATCAGGCCGCGGCTTTCGGCGCCAACAACGTCTCCGAACGGAACAACCGCATCATGGACGTGATGCTCGCAGCCGGCCTCATCGCGCCGGCCAACGTCGTGCGCTTTACCGGCGATGGCTTCGACCTCGCGGACCTTTCCACCCAGGGCCACGAGCTCAACATCACGGCCAATCTCACGCCGTCGTGGCGGCTCCTGCTAAGCGGCTCCCGTTCTACTTCCGTCCAGACCAACATGCTCAAGCGCAGCCGTCCCGCCGCTGCGCAGGTGCTGCCCCTCTGGCGCACGCCCGCCGCGCAGTCGCTTCAGACCGTGGCCGGCGTGACGGTCGCGCAGGAGATCCTCGACTATCAGAGCTGGCTCGCCTCGACCACCGCGGTCGAGAACCAGGGCACGATCGGCCACCGCGAGCTCGAGCTGCGCGGCTTCACACGCTATGAAATCCGCGAGGGCCGCGCCCGCGGCCTCTTCTTCGGCGGCGGCCTCAGTTACGGCTCGGCCCCCGTGATCGGCCGCAGCGTCGCGGGCGAGTTGTTTCGCGCCAAAGTCCGCCGCGAAGCCGACGCCCTCCTCGGCTATCGCACGCGCCTCCCGCGTTGGCTCGGCGGCGTCCCGTCCGAGTTCCAGCTCAACGCGAAGAATCTCCTCCAATCCAGCCCCTACA